>Ga0208434_1000234_pt1 | contig 29588 bp, 40 predicted proteins | sample 13_taG_FD_184086 | JGI IMG/M metagenome (GOLD analysis project Ga0208434, IMG submission 184086) | Marine viral communities from the Subarctic Pacific Ocean - 13_ETSP_OMZ_AT15268 metaG (SPAdes) (version 2) | ecosystem: Environmental > Aquatic > Marine > Oceanic | place: Pacific Ocean | collected... | reverse complement strand
CTCTAAATGAACGTCTTGCAGCTGGATTATTTTTTCTAATCTTCATTGACTTGCCTTTAACACTGCTACCGCCGTGTCCAAAGTTTACTTTTTTAACATTACCTGTTTTAGGATCTTTAACGTAAACTTTAAACTTCTTAACGTCACCTTGCATAGGCTTGCCTAGTTTAACTTTACGGCCTTGGTATTCTGCTTCGTCTATCGGGTCATCATCTTCGTTGTACCACATAACACCGTATTGTTCGTAAAACTCATCGTCGTCTTCGTATGTTTCTTCGTCTTCATTAATATCATCATCTGTACTGATTTCGATATCAAAGTCATCTAAGCCTTGTTCAAACATATAGCTAGATAGTTTATCAGCATATGCTTCAGCTTCTTCTTCCGATAATTCTCTTGCTAAAGGTATATGGTATACACTAGCGCCTTGATCTGTTTCAAGCAAATCGTTGCCTGGAAAGATAGACTCGTCTAAACTTTCAGTTATGCTATTGTCTTTTTCAAAGACCACTCTTACAAAGTGTTCCATTTGTTATACTCCTAAACCTTGAATTTGTGTTATTAAATCGTTTAATGCGTCTGATATACTTTGCGGATCTGTTTCGTCTGCTATAGTTACACTAATACTATTAAAGTCTGGAGTAGAGGCTCCGCCTGATAACAAATTAGTTGTATCAGTTAACTCGTTTATATCTGCTGGAATACTTGGTGTATTCGTAAAATTTGTGTAATCTAAATAGTATGTACCTTCTTGACCATCTAATGTATCTGCATCACTGCTGCCACCACCTGATGGCGCTGCAACGTTGATGAATGATCCGGTGCTGTCGTCAAATGCAAGTATTTGACCATCTGTAACACCAGATATGTTAACGTCTGTTAAGTCACCTATCTGAGCAGGAACACTTGGTGCTCCTGTTAAATCTGTGTATAGTCCGCTAAACAGAGTAGGTCTATTTGTTAAGTTATTATAGTCTCCGTTAAACGTATTTACAGTAAGCGCATATCCAGAAAGATCTGGTTTGTTTGTTAGACTGTTGTAGTTTCCGTCGAATGATTGTACTTCACTTAGACTAACATAAACTTCGTTAAAGTTATTATTTACTTTGCTAAATGCTGTGCGTAGGCTTTCACCGTCACCTGCTAAGTCTGCTGAGCCTATATTAATTTGTTGTTGTGCCATTATTAAATCCTTAGTAGTTCAGCATTATGCTTTCAACTGTGCCTGAGGTCCAGTTGCTAACTATTGCTCTAACCCAAACATAGTTTCCAATAAAATTAAAATTAGTATTTGATGTAGTACTAGAGTAACTAAGATCAGTTATTGCAACACTTGCTCCTACTGATATAGCACCAGTAGTGTCAACAGTTCCAGTTACATTTGTATTAGTTTGTAAAGTTACATCAAACCAATCATTTGCTTGCGGATCAACTTCTAATGATCCTTGTACAGTTATTTCACCAGTGAAATCATTTAAGTTAAGCTGGACAGTATGAAATCCATCTGCTCGGCCATAAAAACCGTCAGCTTTAAATTTATCTCCAGTGTATGATTGAACTGTAATATCATCTGGATGTGTTTGAGTTGTTACTATTGTTTTACTATTATTTGGCATACTATTATTTATCAATATCTTGCTTACAAACTAATTTATCTATTCTACGTATTGACGGAGCAATTATCAACTTAATAAGGTTCAATACACGCTCATCACGTACATAAAAATAAAAGTTTGCACAATATCCATTATTGTTTATGTGTTCTCTAGCAATAGATCCTATCTTTATTTTATCAAGATTATTGTTTATCCAATTACTAAAACCAGCGTCAACTTTAAAGTCTCCTAATGTAACCTTGTAATCATATCCTGTATGTTTCTTTACTAGTATTACATTTGGTTGTAAGTGTTTAATTACATCTGGTGCAGGCTCCCAAAATTCAAGTGCAGCCTCTGTCTTAGTAGCAAGATTTAGTATCCACGCTTTATCATTAGAATACAAGTGAACGCAAGGGTTTTCAATTCTTAGTTTATAATCTACTGAAGTATTTCTAAGTTCATGGTATAATGATACACACTCATGGAATTCAGTCTGTGTTATATTAAAGTGTCGATAACCGGAGAGCCTAACTAACGGCTCTCCTTTTTCTGCTTTATGATGTAAGTCGTCTAATACTTCTTTAGCATAATTAAAATTCTTATCTCTAAAGATTGTTGCTAAAGAATTATTAAAGACAAACTTATACAGATATTTGTTATAGAATAATTTATTTGATTCAAAGTTCAACAAGGGATTGCTCGACACATTCTAGTTCTAAGCCGTCCGAGTTTACTTTAACAGTCACAGTTCCACCGTTCTTTAATTCTCCGAACAGCAATTCTTTAGACAACGGACGTTTAATTTCATTATCAATTACTCGTTGTAATGGCCTTGCACCCATCTTAGGATCAAATCCTTTGTCTACTAAGTAGTCTAATGCTTCGTCAGTAATAACAACAGCAACACCTTTGTCTGTGACCATTTTCTTAAGATCAACAAGGAACTTACCAACAATTTTAAGCATTACTTCTTTGCTCAACTTGCCGAATGTAATAATGCCATCTAGTCTGTTACGAAACTCTGGACTAAAGAATTTCTTTAGTTCTTTATCTTCGTACTCTTTCTCAATTTCATCATTAAAGCCAATTGCATTTTTGTCTGCATCTTTAGCACCAAGGTTAGTTGTAAGAATTAGAATAGCATTTCGTGCATCTGCTTCTTTACCATTACTGCCTGTAATTCTACCATTATCCATAAGTTGCAACAATATCTGTGAAACATCTGGATGTGCTTTTTCAATCTCATCTAATAGTAATACACAATTAGGATGTTCTTGTAACTTAGTAATTAACTGTCCTGCATTGTCTTCAAAGCCAACATAACCAGGAGGCGACCCAATTAGTTTAGCAATTGAATGTTTTTCTTGGAATTCACTCATGTCAAAGCGTACAAGTTTTACACCCAACTGTGAACTTAATTGTTTTGCTGTTTCAGTTTTACCTACACCAGTTGGACCCATAAACACAAATGAACCTACAGGCTTATCATCTGATTTAAGACCTGCTTGTGCAACAAGAATCTTATCAACAATACTATCAATAGCATCGTCTTGGCCGTATACTTCTGCCTTTAAGTTATGTTCTAATTTTGCTAGTCCTGATGTTTCTTTCTCTGCAATATTTTCTATTGGCATGTTAATCATTTTAGCAAGTTCAAATTGTACTTCTTCTTCAGTAACTAATTTTTCTACTTCGCTATCTTTAAGTTTGAATCTAGCACATGCAACATCAATTAAGTCAATTGCTTTATCTGGTAACTTCTTATCACTTTGATATTTAATTGATAACTTAACAGCCGCTTCAATTGCCTGTTCGGTAATACTAGTCTGATGGAAGTCTTCATAGTATTTTTTAATACCACGTAAGATATCTTTTGTTACTTCTGCTGTCGGTTCATCAACTGTTACACGTTGGAACCTACGCATTAACGCACGATCCTTTTCAAAGCTCTTACGATATTCTTCCCATGTTGTTGATGCAACTACTTTGATAGTACCTTTTGAAAGTGCTGGCTTTAGCATGTTTGCAAGATCATTAGTCTTGTCACCGCCTCCTGCACCTGCACCATTCATCATGTGTGCTTCATCAATAAACATTACAGTCTTGCCTTTTTTCTCTAATGCTTTGATAACTAGTTTTAGTCTTTCTTCAAAGTCGCCACGATACTTACTACCAGCAAGCATAGCACCAATGTCTAAATTGTATACTTCATACTCTTGCAAGAAAGGAGGTACATTGTCGTTAATAATATTGTATGCAAGACCTTCTGCAATAGCAGTTTTACCTACACCTGGATCACCAACTAAGATTACATTATTCTTATTACGGCGTCCTAAGGACAATGCAATACTTTCTAGTTCGTCTGCACGACCGATAATAGGATCAATTTTATCTTTCTTAGCTTGATCGTTTAGGTTAGTAGTAAATGCCTTTAGAGCTTTCTGCATTGCGCCGGACATTTCTTCGTCTTCCATTTCTGATTCAACTTCAGAACTAATGTACTCGCTAAATGCTTCTTTTGATACTCCTGCTTTTTCAATCCAATATGTTGCAATTGATTTCTTTTCGTTAAGCACACTTACAAATACATCGCTTAATTCGATATTATTTCTACCAATAAACAACACTTGTGTAAATGCTCTGTTCAGAACACGTTCTACAGTTGGAGTTTTCTTAGGCTTGTATTTTGTAATCTCAGCTTCTACTTTAATATTATCGCACTGTGTTTTTAGGTAGTTCTCAAGATTTTTCTTAATAAAGACCGGATCGGCTCCATAGCCCTTAACCACAGTTTCAAACTCTGATTCACACATCATTGCAAACACTAAGTGTTCTAGTGTTATATATTCATGACGAAGTTTTTGTGCATCTTTAATTGCCTTTTCAAAGACAAGTTGTAATTGCTTGCTAGGTTCTACCATTTATATTGTTTTCCTTATTAGTGTGCTATTAGTATAAGTTAAATTATAACATCTACAGACTAAAAGTCAAGATGTATTTTATTTTTTATTTCGGAAAGCTGTTCTCTTAATTCTGGCTGATCAATGCTAGGAATAATAGGCTTTACTATAATAATAGCATTACCAGGTTGCCCGCCTCTAGGGTTAGGCATTCCTTTGTTTGGAACATTAAACTTTGCTCCTGCATTAGTACCAGCTGGTATTTTTAAATTAATACTCTTACCGTCAATTAACTTTATAGTTATGTGACATCCGAGCATCATATCAAATACATTAATATTTTCCTCACAGTATAAATCACTTCCTTGACGTATCCATTTAGCATGATTCTTTATTCTTACCTTAACTAGTAAGTCGCCTCTTGGATATCTATTATCTGCATCGTCTCCAAGATTCTTGTACCTAACAGTTTGTCCTGCTTGTACTCCTCCTGGTAACTCAACGGATACTTGTTCAACTTTACGTGATCCTGTTTGGTACTTTAGCGGCACATTGCATCCGCTAAATGCTTCTTCTAAAGTAATGTCAGTAACAATTTGTATGTCTCTGTTTACAGGTGCTCGTCTTTGGCCTTGTCCGCCAAATCCTTGCCCAAAGAACTGCGAGAACATATCGTTCATGTCACCTTGTCCACCAAAGCCAAACGGGTTTTGACCAAAGCCTCCGCCGCCTCCCATTTGCTGTGGATCATCAGTACCATACTGATCGTACATTTGTTTACGTTCAGCGTTACTTAATGTTTGATATGCTTGATTAATTTCTTTGAATTTAACTTCATCACCCCCGCGATCAGGATGATGTTTCATAGACATCTTTTTATATGCCTTGCGGATTTCGTCTGATGACGCTGTTTTTTTAATGTTGAGTGTGTTATAGTAGTCCATACAATTACTTATCGTACGGACTACTTAGAGTACTATTTTTTGGTTACTGCTTCTTTTGCATAAAATGCTGCTACAATAGCTGCAACTGATACAAAATAAGTTGGTGCCATATCACCTAGTATTTTGCCTGCTTGATCTAAACCAACCAATGCTGCAACTACTACTGCAAATGGATATAGTAACATACCAAACAATGCAAACCACGCCATGTTACGTTGTGCATCACGCATTGCATCTCTGTCTTCTAGTTCCTTACGTTTGAATTCCATGTACATTGCATGTTCTTCATCAGATACTTTACCGTCTCCGTTTGTGTCTGCTGGATGATGTAAGTCGCTCATTTCTTTTTCCCCTCAAGTTTTGCGAGACGAGCCTCAAGCTCATCAATTTTAGATGTTATTTTAGGATATTTTACACGCCAAGCATTTGGATCATTTTGTAACCATGTCCAACCCCAACGTATTGCAAGGATCTCTAGTGCGCCATCGAACTTTTGTACAGCCCATGTTGCCATTCTTGTATCTTTAAACCAGAATAAAAATCCTGCCCCAAATACTGACCCAGCTAGTGCTGTATAAATCCATAAGCGATTGCTCGCCATTTGTTCAATCATTTCCCACATAAAACCCCCTCGTTCTTTATAGTAGTATTTATACAGAGTGTCGCCGAATACCAATTGCATAACTAGATCTATATAGATCAATATCTACTCTGTTAGATTGATTTCCGCCTAGTATATGATAATACTCAACTCCATTAACAATTTCTTTCTTTAAAAAGAATCCAACGTGTCCTTGCCATCCTTGTTTGCCTCTTGGAAATATAACAATGTCTCCTGCTCTTATGTCCTCTTTGCTAATAGGAAATCCCCAATCAAAAAAAGATCTTGCTGTCAACGGATAGTTGTGTAGCTCATTATTTGGTATATTACTTTCTTTAAGAACAGCATTTACGAATGCCGCACACCATTGTATCTGTACAGGGTCTACATCTAGTATTTGATGTAGTCGTGTTCTATGCATACGTTCGTCTAATCCTAGATATTGGACTGCTGTGTATACTGGATTTACATTAGATTCGTTCTTTGAGGATTCTGCAGAACACGCCGACAGCATTGCTGTGGCAATTAATAGGATAAAATGTTTCACTGAGTATTTAGTTACTCAGGTCCTCCATTATGTCTACGTTTTGCTTTCTTTTCGTCCCAGTCTTTTAGGGCTTGTTTAATACTATCTTCTGCTAATACACTACAATGTAATTTGATAGGCGGTAATTCTAGTGCTTTGGCTATGTCTTTATCTTTTATTTCTAAAGCCTCAGACATTGTAAGACCAGTAAGCATTTCAACAAACATTGTCGAACTTGCTATTGCACTACCACAACCGTATGTTTTAAATTTTACATCTAGTATAATGTCAGTATCAGGATCTACTTTAAGATCAAGTTTCATGACATCGCCACACGCTGGTGCTCCTGTCATTCCTGTTGCTACATTGGGATCTTTTGGATCAAAGCGGCCTACGCCATGCTTTGCGGGATTGTTTAGAACGTCTTCAAAACGATCTACTACTTTTTGTGAATATGCCATAATTTTTAGTTATTGTTTTAATAGTATAACAGAACTATTCTTTGTTGTCAACTGCCTTAGGTTCGTAATACTCACGATACTGTTCAAGAGTCATTCCTTGTTGTAGCATGTAGGTACGAATTTGTGCAAAGTTTTTAGATAGCAATTCGTAATCGTCGTCGCTTAGACCAAACAATACAGGATCTTTACCTTGCTCTTGCATTTTAGCAAATACTTCTGCGGCGTTTTCGCTAGTAATGATAGTCCATCTAAGTTCTTCTAGTTTAGGTGTTTCTGGATTAGGGAGATTAAGAGGTGCTCTTTCTACTTCAGTAGTAAACACATCTAGTTTTTGTACTGTACTACATCCACTAATAAGGAATGTAATTGGGATTAGCAATACTAGGGCATTCAGAATTGATTTCGGATTTCTTAGTAGCATTTATCTCTTTCTCCGTTAGCGGTGACCCCATAGCAATTTCTACACATCTCATTGCTTTTTTAGTAGCACCATTTATAACACGTTCAACTGATCGAGGACGTTCTTCAGCAAGTTTGCCTATATCACGTACTTTACCTGCACCGTTAATTTTATTAAAACGTTGATCAAGTGCAGCAAATTCTTTCTGCAACACTTGATTCTGATTTTTTAAAGTTTCATTTGCTGCTAGTATAGCAGTAAAGTCTTTCTTTTGCTGCTCAATTACAGCCGCCTGTTCACCAATTGATTGTTCTAATATTAAGTTATTAGCTTTTGCTGTTTCTAAATCAGCCTTAACTGTTTTATAATGTAAAAACCCGCCCCCTGCTGTTAACAAGGTAACGACTATCATAGCAATTTTAATTGAACTGAACATATATTGTACTTAGTCTAACAACTTTGCAAAGGTTGCAGGACCGGCTACTCCATCTGCGGTTAGACCGTTTGCGGCTTGCCATGCTTTTAATGCACGTTCTGTACCTGGACCAAAGTCACCGTCTGCTCCAATACCTAATGCTTCTTGCATTATTCTAACACCTTCGCCTTTAGCGCCTTTGCGTAGTACACCGATATCATCTAAGATATCTTGTATGTCGTCATCGTCGCCAGCAACGTCTTCTGCACTTAGACCAAGCACTTCCATTGCATTAATGTAACGCTTTTTACGATCTTCTAAACCAATGCTTCCGCCGTTGATTTTCTTAGTCATTTTCTTAACGTCATCGCCGTCTGCAATGTCATTTAATTTGTTTGTGTCCCAGAACCAGCAAGCTGACTCTACAGCACCTTTTGGTGTAGCAACATATTCTGCTGCTTCTTCTGCAGTCATGTCTACACTATTACCAAAACGTGTATAGTTTTCACGTCCTGTTAATTGCTTTAGTCCACGGCCACGGAATCTCCATCCATCGCCATCTTCTGTGTTGCCCATTTTGTACTTACGGTACTCGTCCATGTATACATAGTTTGCAATCATTTCTGGTTGTCTGTGATACTCATCTGCATCACGCTTTGGTGCTGGACCAAAGTATCTACCAAACACAGCACGTAGTGCTTTTGCTGAATAGTTTAAATTTTCTTCTAAACTTCGAAAGTTGTTGCTTTCGTGAGCGCACTGACTTAAAAAGTGTGCTACTCTGCGTTCAGTTGTAATACCATATTTTGGCATAATATCTACTAATGCATCAAACCAATCATCGACATTTTTATTGCCCGGAATAATTTTCGCTAGATGATCAGCGGTGAATTCAAAATCAAAACTCATTTTCTTTCCTTTATGTTATAACTCTCTCAGCAACAAGTGTATTCTCGCCACTATCAAAAGTTAGTTTGTTTCCATATTTAGTAATGTTGTAGTCGCCGATGTACTTAGACAGAAAGATAATTTCTGCAAAGTCGTCAGCATTAAAAGATTCTGTTATTGAGTCAATCGTTTCTATTGTTGGCCCAAAATCAACTATCTTAAATTTAATAGGATCTGCATACTGTTTTTTTAAAGTTAATACATTACCAAGTACATAACTTTCACTTAAAAAGCTCTTATTAAAAAAGTCTATATAGTTATTTTCTGATATATATGACTCGTACGATTCCTTATCTAAAGGAATAGTTTTCTCTAAAACTTCTTGTTCTAGATCCTGCGATGTAAAGTTCTTATGGTATCTATATTTTAAATTTAATCCAGTAAGATTCTTAACACCGGCTGCAATTTCCATAATTTGTTCTGGTACATGTCTGTTGCGTTCTAATTCTACAAACACTTTATAAGTACCGTCTGACTGTTCTCCTGCTGTAGCGTCTGCATCTAAAACAAATTCATAACCAGACTCTAAAAAGTTTTCTAAGTCTTTGGCAGCATTCATTTCTTTTACACTAAAACACATTGTAACTATATCAGTGTCTTCGCCCATTTTAGACTTGTACGAATCAATTTCTAAAACTTTATAAACCATATCTTTAAGATCGTGTTTTCTTAGTCCCATTATACTTCTGCCCCTTCTTCTGGAGCAGCCATTGCTGCATCAGCTTCTTGTGTTTCTTGTTGTCCTGCAATTTGGTTAGCAGGATCTAATACTGTTTTCTCTAGTGCGCCACTGTATATTTCTGCTAGTAAACTTTTTGGTATTTGTATCTCAACCATCCATATAGGCTTACGATCTAATTTACCTTTGCGTGTTCCTGGGCGATAGTCATCTGGGGATTCAATTGTGCGAGGAACAACTAGGTCATCTTTTTTGTACTTAACTTTACAATCATAGTCAGTAAGCCTTTTGCCACCCATTGGGTCAGGCATTTTTTCTCTTGGCCAAATAAAAGAACATGTTACCCAATGACGGTCAATCTTAGGACCTATTGCAAGTTCTCCATCTTCCCAATTATCGTATACATATAGATCCAAGTCGTCTAATACACGTTCGTAATCTTTTAAGACAGTGAATGCAGTATCACTACCGTAAATGCTTTCTACATTTTTTGTTATTTCTAAACTATCGTACATTTGTTTAATCTCCAGCTTATACTTATTTATCGTATTTACATTCATTACCACGTAGTTTTCTCTTGTTCTGAAATGGTAAATACTTTTGTAGGACAAGCATGTTCCTATGAACATGAAACAGGCCTACGTGATCCAAACTCATCATAGGAGGACTAAATGGGTGCAAAAAGGAAACAGCGTTCAAAGGACGCTAACGCAAATTACAGCAATGTAATTAATTTCAAAACACATCAAAAAAAGCAAAATGTAGAAATACTTCCAAGAAATAAACATCAAGAATCGTACGTACTTAAACTGTTAGACCCGTCGAAAGATATAGTCTTTGGCATCGGGCCGGCAGGAACAGGAAAAACTCTGTTGGCTGTACAAGCGGCTGTAAAAATGTTTAAAGAAGGAAAAGTCGATAAGATCATCGTTACAAGACCAGCAGTGTCAGTTGACGAAGATTTAGGATTCTTACCGGGTACGCTAGAACAAAAAATGGCGCCTTGGACAAGACCTATATTTGACGTATTACGTGAGTATTTTGATGCACGTCAGATTGAAGGCATGATCGAAGAAGGTATTATCGAAATTGCCCCACTAGCATTTATGAGAGGACGAACGTTTAAATCAGCATTTATACTTGCTGACGAAATGCAAAACGCAACTCCAAATCAAATGAAGATGCTATTAACAAGATTAGGCGAGCATTCAATGATGGCAGTAACGGGCGACCTGGCCCAAGCAGACCGTTTACAAGATAACGGTTTAATCGATTTTGTTACATTGCTTAACCAATCTAATTCAGCACATTTGGACGTAGTCCGCTTCGAGCAAGGAGACATTGAAAGACACGATGCAGTTAAAGAAGTACTTAAAGTATATGGAGATGAATAATTAGACTTTGATCACTTCTAATTTAGATTTTTCTAAAAACTGAATGCCCTGTGTACTACGGTAATCATGCTTATAGTACACAGTGGCAATTCCACTTTGATAGATTAGTTTAGCACAATCCATACAAGGTGAATGTGTAACAAACATTGTTGCACCCAACCCACTCTCACTATTTTTGGCAAGTTTAGAAACTGCATTGCTTTCTGCATGTAGTACCTCAGCTTTTGTAACTGTAGTACATGTTCCTAATTCGTGATGCTGTATAGTATGTTCACAACAATTATCCCATCCACTAGGCATTCCATTATAACCAATACTTATAATTCTATCATCTTTTACAACAATAGCACCTACTTGTAGTCTTTTTGCTGAACTTAGTTGGGCAAAGCGTTCTGCTACGTCCATATATGCTTCTACAAACTTCTGTTTCACTTTTTCTCCTTAAAAGAAAGTTCTCCAGCCGCTAATCCATATGTTCCTTGATTAGTACGAAGTGACATACCGTCAAAGTATTTTACTTTTTCTTTGGTATTCTTTTCTAAATATTCTTTAAATTGTGTTAAACTGTTCCATTTACGATCGCGATAGTCTTTCATCTTTTTATTTGTTCCAATAGATATTCATTCTTGGTCCATATGTATGTCCAACTGCGTCCTTTAATAGGCGGCTTTCCTAAGTCGTCATAATATGTGTGTTGGATATAGTATTTGCTAAGCCATATACGTTTGTGTGATCCACTGCGTATGGGCCACCAAGCAAACTTTTCTTCTACATGTCGCTGGTGCTGCTCTGCTTGCCAGTCACTGCCCATCATACAGCCATTGGCGCCTTTATACTTGGCATTGGATCATATCCTACCAGTCTATAATCACTAGTCTTAGTATTCAATAGTTCTTCTAGTGTAGTAAACTCGGGCATCTCTAGTATAGGACCATTGCTTGGAGAACGTTCTAGTTGTTCTTTAACTTGATCCATATGATTACTGTAAATATGACAGTCGCCTCCAGTCCATATAAAGTCGCCTAGCTCTAAATTACAAATTTGTGCCAACATATGTGTTAATAAAGCATACGATGCAATATTAAACGGTACACCTAAGAACATATCAGCACTACGTTGATACAATTGACAACTTAGTTTGCCATTAATAACTTTAAATTGACTCATAGTATGACACGGTGGTAGAGCCATGTCTGGGATCTCAGAAACATTCCAAGCACTTAGAATAATACGTCTGCTGTTTTGATCTGTTTTAAGTTGATCGATTATATTTTCAATCTGATCAAACGATCCAAAGTTACGCCATTGCGACCCATACACTGGACCTAGAAACTTATGCTCGTTATCATTTCGATAACCTAATGCTTTACCTTGTACGTCAGCATTAGCAGTCCAAATAGTATTTTTTTCCGTAAGTTCGCTGCGATCCTTCTCAAATAATATTTCAGCAAGCCTACGCTCATCTGTACTACCTTCTAAGAACCACAGTAGTTCGCTTACAACGCTTTTCCAAGCAAGTCGCTTAGTAGTTACAGCCGGAAAGTTACTGTATGTTAGCGGAAAGCGCATTTGGTGACCAAATATACTACGTGTACCTACGCCTGTTCTATCACTTACATCTTCACCGTTTTCTAAAATATCTTTAAGTGCTTCAAGATACTGTCTCATTGTCATCCTTTTCAATTTTGTTGTCGTAATAGTCGTGAGTGCCTGCTCGATATCGAGCTTTACGTTCGTCTAATATTTTAGATGACTCCCAAACCATTGCCAACATAACTGCCGCAACTGCTATACCAATTATATATTCAAACATTTTCGCTTCTCCAGTATTTCAAATGTAACTGCATCGTGGTCTTCTGACCACGTGCGTTCAAATAAACTTTCAATCTTCTTCATAGGTAAGAATGTATCACAAGCATAAGCACCAGGTATACGACTAATATAAAACTCGTCAATAATTCCTAGTGTTTGTTCTATAATTTTAGGACCGCCTATAATCCAAGTAATAACACCTTCGTTTAGATACTCAATATGTTTTATTTCGTTATTTAGATCACCGCTAATATACATGTCAGCACCTGGATAATCATCCTTACGTGTAGTTGCTAGTACATTAGTACGTTTAGGCAACGGACGTGGCATGCCAGGGTCTTCCCAAGTAGTAGATCCCATTACAACAATATGTCCTGCTGTGTTATCTTTAAACCATTGCAGGTCTGTTGAGTTATGCGGCCAAGGTAGTGTACCGTTTTTACTTACACCACCATAGTCATCACACGCTAGAATTGCTTTTATCATTCTCTTCGCCGTCCTTTCCGCGAGATCTATTACCGTCGCCATTTAGCTCAGTAATATCTTGTTGAACTTCTTTGTAATCTGCTTTCTTTTTATTAAAGATAGCATCGTAATTATCACGATATTTTTGTGAATTATTTTTAGTCTGGATACTGTCTCCAGTAATATCATTTCTTGCTGTCATGTTATTTCCTTAATCGGTATGATGCCGTATGTTGCGTATTTGTTAGCCTCACCGTCATATTTTTCAGCATCTGGCATTGGATCTTTTTCGTCAGTAATGTTTACATTCCAGTCTGATACTTCTTGATTTATTTTTAACCAAAACTCTCTCTGATCATCTGGTAGTTCACTATCCTGTACAATAGCCTCAGCTGGACATTCAGGTACACATACACCGCAGTCAATACATTCATCTGGATTGATTGCTAAAAAGTTATCTGCTTCATAGAAGCAATCAACCGGGCATACTTCAACACACGTTGTGTGTTTACATTTAATACAATTATCAGTTACAAGGTACGTCATGCTATTATTCTACCACGCTGAATATTATATAAAGTATCAATAGCGCACTAATAACACTACCAAACCTTATCATTTGATCTGTTTTCTTTTTACTGGCAATTAAGCCTAAATGTTTCAGTTGTTTACGTATTTTCAATTACAATCTCGATAGTTTTATTAGCACCGCGGCTAAATTAATTTCAGGATCAACCACTAGTGTGTGATCTACTAACCCTTGCTTAATAATTATCACGGCTTTGTCTTGCTGTTCATCATTTCCGAACAACTCAATATTGTCATATAACCAACGATATACTTCTTCCATTTCTTCTGGACGAATTGCTCCGCACAATAGTTTACGTGCCGCTTGGATCTTACCTGCTTTGAACAGTTCGACCATTTCGATCTTCCAGTCGCTTTCGCCTGTATCGCCTTCATTAGGTTTAGTAAGAATGCCGTCGACACTATTCATTTGTACTGTGTTAATACACTTACGCAAGTCTGGATAAGTTGCTTTTACATAGGTATCGAGCGTATCCAAATCAGGAGTAACACCTTCATTAATAAGGATTTCAGCGACTCTAGCTGTAAATTCAGTTTGGTCAATCCTAGCAATGTGGAAACCTTGACACCTACTATGCAAAGCGGGTATAACACGATTTGGATAGTTACAAGTAAGAATGAAACGAGCAGTAGTATGATACTCTTCCATAACACCCCGCAACGCTGCCTGAGCGTTTGGAGATAAGTAGTCTGCCTCATCAAGTAATACAACCTTAAAGTCCCCAAATGGGATCATCTGTACAAAGTTTACAATTTTATCACGCACATCGTCTACTGAGTTTGTTCGTGATGCGTTTATTTCAAGTATATCTAACTCATTTATTTCAAGTTCATTAAACAATAGTTTAGCAAGTGTTGTTTTACCAATACCTGCATTACCACTAAACAGCAAATGCGGAATAGTTTTTTCTTTAATCCAAGTATTTACTTGACTACGTTGTGCGTCATCTCTAAATACGTAACCATTTACTGTGTTAGGACGATACTTTTCTACCCATAATTCTTTCATTTGTTCTCCTGCATTAATCTATATTGACAGTACATCTGTCCCCATAAGTATTCGTATATTACATATGCTATTATAGCACCTATAATAGGAACTGTAAAGAAGAAATACATAATAAGATAAGAACATGATACAGCTGACACAATGTCATACCAGCGTATCATTCCTCATCATCTTTTTTTGTCTTTTTACCGTAGAAGCCACCTTTAAAACTAATGTTTTCAGTACGTGCTCCGGGTTCACACACTGTAATTTTACCACCTTTGTCTAAATATTCTTGTATTTCTTCTTTAGTAGCGTTACCTACTTTGTTTTGCTGTGCCATCATTTTAAAATTCCTAATTGTTTGTATGCTAATTGTACGCCTCTTGCTTGGAAATATGCATCAGCAAGTGCATTATGTAAATCTTGTTGTTGAAGAACTTTACGAGGATCTTTTTCACACATAGTAAATAAAGTCCTACTATCTTTAACTTGCCAAAAGTGCCAAGGTGTAGGTTTCTCGCCCATCTTAAACATATTTTCTAAAATTGTAATATCAAAGCCATATCCGTGGCCCCATAATACATCGACTCCTACCATCCATTTGGTAATTCGACGTAGTGCTTCTTCTACACTAATTGCACCTGTTTGGTCAAATGCTTCATCTAATGCTTTAGGATCTTGTTTACTCCACCATTCAATTGTATCATCACTTGTGGTTCGACCCAAACGATCTTGGTCGTCTACACAAATCTTAAAATACATCTCTGAATGAGGTTCACTATCATTTAAAGCGTTAAACTTTACTGCTCCGAGACTTAGTACAGTGCAACTAGGTTGTGTATCTAGTGTCTCTAAGTCAATCATACCATGAATTTGCGCCATTTAGCCTCTCCTATTTTCTTGTCCAATACCCGAAATAATCAAGAATACATACAGCAAAGGCCATGCCCATCCTGTTAAGTATCCTGTAATATGCAACGTCATCAAAGTAATACCAGTTAAACCGGTAGTACCTAGTCCTGACAATTGTGTTGGTAATTTCATATAGATTCCCCTGTTACGATATCGTAAATCTCACTCCAGTTCTTTACTCTTGGCCAAGTATCATCGTCCATGTTGTAACCATGTTCCATAACTAGCGGACGTAAACCAACGTTTGCACCTGCTGTTGCATTTTCTACTTTATCTTCAACCCACCAAAGGTTGCTGCCTTCGAACTGTCTTAATATTTTGTCTTTATCGGCACCTGTTGCTAAACAAATAAGTTCAGTAAATGTACCTTCTCCAAATACTTTATCTAAGTTCTTTTGACGTAAGTCTTGTGCATACTTGTTTGTGCTGAGGCTTGTAATACACTTAAACTCCCAACCTTCGTCGGCAAGTTTTGTAATATATTCTACTGCATCACGTAATGCTGGTAAGAAACCAATCATAGCACTTTCGTTAAAGTGCCGGACCATTGTATGTCCTTGGTTGTTGGAAATATTGTAACGCTCACCTATTGAATATTTTAGTCGAGCATCGGGTGTTTCTTCGAAACCATGCTCTTCCATATATAAATTGAACGCATATTCCCAATTAAATAGAACGCCATCTGCGTCCACTAACATTGTTTTTTTCATCATAAAGCCTCTCTTGCCTAATATTATACTTACTGTATTATAATAGCATAAGAGAGACTTTATGTCAAGTGTTTTTTAATGTTTTTTTAGGCTTTTACGTGTGGTCTAAGTTTAGGTGCTTGCCAGCCTGCAGGCTTTAGTACTTTACCATCTTCTCTTTTGGTAACTTTACCTGTAAATGAGTCAACTTTAGCAAAGTTTGTACTCATTACTTCCTTCCATGCACCTTCGCCGTCGAATCCGCCGGAGTGTATAGCACCAATTGTAACAACTAGAATGTCAATTAATGCATCTAGTTGTTCTACACGATCGTGTGCTTCAAGTGCTTCTTTTAGTTCTTCTACTTCTTCATCAATAAGATTCAAATACAAGTCATACTGATCTGAATTATACTGCTGTGTTGTTTGATCACATGCTTCCATAAAGGATTGTTGATCTGCAAATGGAGTTACTTCTACATTTACATTATTTTGTTCTCTAGTTTCTGCTGTTGGTCCGTAATGTACGCCCATGTCTACCTCTTATTGATTAATAAATGAACTTGGGTCAATAGTAGCGTGTTCACCATCGCCATACTCTGCACCAATTTGAACACTGTTTGGACGTTCGTCTGCCCAACCAATTACTGCTTCTGCTTCTGCCATTCTAAGTTCAATATCGTTGACCTTAAATGCGTGAGTCCATCGTCCATGCTCTACTAAAATCCAATCACCAACATTATATGGGTCATTGTTTTCAGGTCCTTTAGCATGTACTTGTGACCATCGAGGATAAATGCCTCGAGTTTTACCATCGTCGTCCATAATAATTAGACCACTTTTCGTTTTTTGTTCGCCAAAGTGCATCTCTTTTACGAATACACGATTGCCAACAGGATTTGCATCACCGTCGAATGATTTCATTTCTTTTAACTATCCTTTTTTGCAAAGTTGCCGTCTTCATCTTCGACCCACTCGTCGAACATCTCTTGTTCTTCTTTAGATAACTCTGTAGCTTCTACTTTCTGTTGAGCTTTTGATGTCTTTTTAGAACTTGTTTTTGTCTTTGTAGTTTCTGCAACAACTGGTGCTGGAGTTGCTACTGCTGTTTCTAAATGACTTGGCTCGTCTGCAACGGGTCTTGATGAATTGTTGTAATAGTCTTTAACAACGTCTTCACGTTTTTTAATAATTTTTCCACCTGCGCCTAGTTCATCGCCACGAGCGTTTACACGGACATTGCCTACTGCTGGTGTTAGTTCGTTCTTTTTGCGTAGTAAGTCCATATCAATTTTCTTACCTTGCATTGATGTATAGGTCTTTTGACCTTTCATTTTTTGTGCCATATTAATTCTCCTAATGAATTATGTACGTATTTATCTAAGGAACTCACGCCAATCCAGGTCAAACTGGATTGAATTTATCTTATGTACACCTATTAAATATAGTACATAACTAGCAACACTTGATCCTCTGCCTACTCCCCAAACAATATCATTCTCACGCATAAAGTCTACAAGATAGATCATATAGCGTAATAAGTTATGCATATCACGTTTTTTATATTCTTGTAGTTCTTCCCATATACGATCTTGTACGTGTTGTGGGCAGGGTGTTTCTGCTTTACCTAGTACATATTTGTATACATTAATGTCTTTGTATTCATCAGGCATAAACCATTCACTTTGACATACACCGTCAAAAGTCTTTTGATCTACATCTAATGGAATATACTTCTGTAGCGTGTCAAAACCCTGTTCTTCCATAACAGCATTAAACTTGTCTACATCGTCTGATTGTTCACACAATACTACATGACACTTGTCAACATGACCTGAATAGATCATATCAACTAAGTCTTTATTTGTAAATCGTGGGATACCGAGTTCGTCTGTTTTCATAAGCATACAGTTATTTTAACTGATATTGATTAAATTGTCAAGTCCATTTTGCTGATCATCGGAACTTTTTTGCATTGATTGTGCTCTACGTGCGCTAAGTTCGTCCTGATACATAAACAGAATAGTATTTATTTGGGATTGTAATTGTGGGTTGCTGGTCATCCAGTATTTGCGACTTAGCTCAATGGTTTTTTGTTCTAAATCGCTGTCACTTAAATCAGTTAAACTATCAACAAGCGGGTTAAACATTATTATGTAAACTGTCCAAGTAGCTTACTAAACACTTTGTTACCACCGTCTCGTGTCCAAAAGTCGATAATTACTGGATCAGTTGAATTTGGTACGGTAACTTCCAGTGAACTAGCAGTTACCTGCGCCCAACTGTCTGATGCTAATACTTTAAACTCTCCGGAGTTTTCACTTAATAGTGTAATGGTTCTTGTTGAAGCCGAATCACTTGATAATTCAATGCGCATTTTAGCATACCCTTCGTCTGGCCATTCTGAAAGTGTAAGTGTAATGTCGCCTGTTAATGATACTGCTTGGTAGTGTCCGTTTCCAAAACTAATGTTTTGTGGAGATGAAACGCCGTCACTAACTAGTACTGTTTCGGTACCTTGTAATACATTAACTTGTGATATAGTACCGCCGGACATGTTGTTAATGTCTTCTAGTAAAGTATCGTCGCCTGTTAGTGCAGATTTTAAAAGTACTTTTGTTTGTAAATCTTCAACTTCAGCTTTTGCTGCTGCTAAACTATCTTTAATAATTGTAAAGTTATCGCGAAATCCTTGGCTATCGTTATCGACGCCTGCCACAGGATATTCGTTATCTATTGTTAAACTTGTAATGTTACTGGCCATTTTGTATCTTCTCCATTATGTATTATTTAGCGTATTTAAACATTAAAGATATAATTATGAAACACTATGTAACGCTCTTCGTTTATACCTATGGCGCTATCTAATACATATCTATCAATATCTAAATTTAATTGTTTAAAGTCAAATTCACCTTTTTTCAAGGCATTTTGAATATTAAGTTTTACTTGCTCTGCTTGTCCTTCTTTACAATACGCTAACGGTATAGCTAATGTATAACCTAATTCTTGTATTGTATTATCTTGAGGAGTTCTCATCCACAACGGTAAAAATTTATTTTGACTTTTTCCTACTTGTTCTAGTTTTTCTCGCATATTAGTAATGTTACTAATAAAGTATCTTAATTCGTTTGATGAATTTAATATTACAGCATCAGTATCTGCTTTAACATTATTAGAAATAGTATCTCTAAATCTCTGTCTAAGCGGCTCAGCATCTGAAATATCAACATCAATGTTTACTTCTGTTGTTCCGTCTCGTAGTGTAATATCAATATCGTCGTTGTCAATAAGTTGCTGTAAAGGCGTTCCATCTCGTGTTCTAACTGTCATTGACTCGTTGCCATCTACTACAACGTATTGGTCCCTAAATCTTCCGTCGACTGGAACAGTATTAGCACCAGTGTCTTGTGCAGTACTATCATCTTTAGCTTCAATACCTACACTGTCAACAGTTATTGCTGGATCTGGAGTTGCTACTACAAACTCTGACACTTTTCCTTGTTTAGGTTCTTGAGGATCAATTACTTCTAAATATACAACCTCGTATACTACATCAGTTGTTCCTGGCTCTTTAGCCTTAGCAACTTTTACAGCACCAGTTTGATACTGTTTACGTCTATGATTTTTAGCAGTAGCAGCAACAAATTCGTCTATTTGTTTAGTTTCGATACCTGCATATGCCAGCATGTTAATTGTTGGTTGTATACCAAAGTTCTTGTCAGCAGCTCTATATATTGTATTAGGAGGAAATATAAGAGGGTTACTAATAAATCTTCTATACTGATCTCGCATTGAAGGTGCTAACATAGGACGCATATACAAGTTACTATATAGTGTATCGTCTTCATCGTTAATTAAGACAGTAAACTCCTGTGTAATTGCACTGTATCCAAATCTATCTGCTGCTTTAATAGTAAATCGCTTACGTCTATCAATACTAGTACTACTGTCGTCTAATGAAAAATCAGCACTGTCAAACGTTGTTAAGCCTAAGTTGTCTAAAGTACCAAACTGCGACACTTTACCAATAATTTCACCATTATAAGCAAGTGTTAATCCATTAGGCAAAGATCCGCTTTCTAGTGTATAAACTAATCTTGCATCAGGAACTGTTGTTGCTGCAACAACTCTAAGAGTACTAATAAAGTTTGCTGTAATTGTACCTAAGTCTGCTGGAGATAACCATTCAATTGTACTATCAACTTCTCCAAGTATTTTTAGACTAAATGTTTTAGCAGTAGCAGGATTTGTTATATCGGTATTTGCTGTACTAACAATTGATTTCTCAAAGAAGTCATCTGAAAATAATGCTAGTCCTACACGTTGTCCTACGTTCCATTGTCGTCCGTTTTGGAAGTTTTCGTTAAACTTAACAACACTAAGATCGTCGCTAATTAGTGTAAATTTTAAATCGTCTTCACCATCTGATGCTGGAACAAATATATCTTTGATCTTATATTCGCTTGTAAGTAAGCTCTTAGGGGCTTTAAATCTTATAAGGTCTGCATCAGCAGCAGTTACAGATACTGGCCAAGGATCTAAAGTATTGTCATCATTTAATTTAAATACTCTTCTAATCTTATCCGGTCTTGATTCAACAAGGCCTCCTATTAATGGAGATACATCTGCGGCTGCAAGATTAATCTCAATACTACTACTAGGACTTCTTATTTCCCACTCTACATAATCTATAATTTGTTTTACACTATATCTTTCGCCACTATTTCCTGGAGCAAAACGTAGTGTTTTACCTATAAAGTTTTGAGCTGCAATAAAGTTTATACGTTCAGCATACACATAGTATGTTTCTAATGACTGTGCTTCAGCTACTACAAATTCAATTTTAGATTCTAAAGGTGTAGTAAGTGTTATGATATCAAAGTCTTCATTTGTTCCATCAACTGCTTCAACTTGATACGATCGACCTTCTATTGATAATCTTAATCCTCGTAGGACAGCAAGATCTTCAATTCCGTCATTAAGTGTTATTCCATCTTGTACAGTTAACGGAAGTTTATAAATTTGAAACGATCTATTACCAGACATTACGTCTTCGTAAATTGTACCAGTAACAAACGCATAGTCTATATCAAGTGAAAATCTAGTTGCATTTACTGTAAATTTATATTCTTTTGTTATTGCAGGTTGGTATCCTATAGTGCCGCCAATTTCTCCTGATATAGTATCAATCTTTGTTCCTGGCGGAATAACACTTGGAGTACCGTCATCATTAAAATCTTCTAAATTATATAGTACTTTACCGTCTAATGTATTAGAATCATATACATCTAAGTATATCATAATATTATTATTAGCACGTTTGTAGCCTAAGTCTGCAGGTGTTAACCATACAGGTTGTCTAACGTTTGTGTTATCAGCTCTAAAAATACCTGTTGAAACTTTTAGTATGGAGTTGTCTGAACGTAAAAAATCATCGCCTACTACATATATTCTAAATATACGCTGCGGAGGAGTTTGAGTATAACCGTCATTAACTGTTACTCTAAACTCATAATATCTATTTAATTTTTTTGGTGTCTGTGCTTTATAATTGAAGTCAAAAGTAAATGTATCGTAAAAGAAACTATCCCAACCATTATCACTTTTTATAGCAAAGTCTGACGGATATACATCGTACGGTGATGTATCCCAGCCACCTGATTCAGCACGTTTATCTAGTGCTAGTAAAGGCTCAACTACACCAACTAGTCTTCCTTCTTTTGTAAGTTCAATTCCTGGAGGAAGATTGCCGTCTCCTGGACGCACATAATACTCTAATGGTTGTCCTGCACTAACATCTGGATCTTGTGCTATTAATTGATAATCAATAAATTCATTATCAAGAATAAAATAACTATTACCTCTACCTACTGCTAGTAAGTCTGGATTAGTAACCCAAAACGGTTCGTCTTCGTCTCCTACTAAAAATATAATAGTACGATCAGTAAATCCATTTGGACTAGATGCTCTAAATACTATTTTATATTCAGTAGTAGTTGCTTCTTCAAATGGTGTTCCTCTAATGTCAAGACCTTCAACTCTTAACCCGCTGGGCAGTTTACCTGCAATTACTGATATACTAGTTGTTTCTGGTAATACAGGTAATGTTAAATCACCCGGATCTAGTCTAATTCTTTCAGCAAGTGTTATAGTGTGATTGTTAGGTACGTTCCAAAGATTTACCATATAAACTTTTTCCTTTTAGATAGACAACCTAGGTTTAAAATGCGCCAAAGTCTAAGTCTGGCCCTATTGGGTTATCTACTGTTCCAAACTCGATATCAATATAATATCTAAAGTAGTCAAGGAATGACCTAATGCCTGCTCCCCTTACCTCTCCGAGATCAAAATCTTCGAAAAAACCTTCATGATCTCTAATATCAATATTATGTACTAACGAAGCAACATTATTTGCTGTCATAAGATCAATATTTACAATATCGTTTTGGTTACCGTTTAGTGTCGAAGTCAGCGTAGGATTTGTATCTGTTGATAATGAAGCATTTCCTGATATTAAAAGTGAATTACTTGCTTGGTCTACTGATGTTGTAATACCCTGTTCACCCATAACTCTAATACCTTGCCTTGCAGGTACTGTCATTGCGCCTGCATCTGCAATTACATCTCTGTCAGCAAGAGTTGGATCAACTGCTACTGTAACTGTATTAGTATTTTCGGTAACTACCGCATTAGCACCACTTACAATAGTTCTAAATTCTAAGTCATACCCATTTCTTCGTTTAAAAACTTCAGCGCCTGCGCCTACATTTAAACCTTCAGTATTATCATCAATACGTAAATCTAGGTCTTCTAAACTACGATTGACTTTAGTAAAGGCTTCACGCAAATCGTCTCCAGTACCGTCGTTTGCTATTCTACCAATGTTAATTAATTCTATTGCCATGGACTTCTTCCTATTTGTTATATGTATTTATCTAAGATAAATAGTTTATACAGGAGAGATTCATGGCACGACCATCATTTAACAATATAGGGCTTAGACGAGACCTAAATCTTGCAGACGTAAATAACCCTGAAGATGCATTAAACAACTTACTTAACAACCTTGTTGTTACTGACGAAGGACAGACCTTCGGTGGGGGAGATTTAGATGCTATTAAGGGTATTGCAAATTCAACAGTAACAAATGCTGATATAGGAAAGATGGCAAACTTAGCAGTAAAAAATGCATATCTAGATCCGGAAACATCAGAAATTGTAGAAGAAGTAGCAATACCTCTTATTACAGTTAAGAATCAGTTAGATACTATTACTGCTACTACTAGTGATCCACCGTTCTTTAATGGTGGTGATGGTCTATTTGCTGATTTTTATGAATGGGATCAAATTAACGATAATTTAAATATCAACTCTAGAGGATCAGATGTAGTATTTGGAAACCCAAATGTACGTAAGAAATACTGGACTACTGGATTGTTTGAATTTTCAAACAAACTAGACGAAGGCCTAGATGGTGCTAATGGTGCTATACAATGGGAGGGCTTTTATGTACCTGACTCGAGCGGTACATCAACAATTAATGTCGGAGTAACTGGTCTTTTTATTCTTGAATTTGGAAATGCAGAAGGCACTTACGAAATTAAAAAAAATGTGTATAAACAAGAAAGAAGAGTTTTTGCAACAGACGGAACTAGTGATGATGATAGAGTTAACCTTACTAGGCAAGAAGCGAAAACTGTAGCAAACGGCGACAAAGTTACTGCTGCGTTCGACAACAACGGTGCAGCAATACTACAAACCGAAATTGAAGCAGGGTTATATGTCAACAGCGCAGGCAGTAATGCTATGTTTTTAAATCAAAATGTAACTTTACCTGAAGATTCAAGATTAGACCTTAGTAACGCAGAAAATATAGGCGGCGAAGAATATAGATTAACCATACCATTAACTAATCTAGAGAAGTATGTCCCAAGAAAAATTAGAATAACGTTATGGTGGCCCGGTGAGGAAACAAATTATTTTAACAAAGTGTTGGATGCTAATTTATCAACCCTACAAAGACCAGGCAGCGGCAGTTTTCCATACTGGTATTTGTATACAGAAGTTGGCGAGATTAATACCGACGATAGTTTTAAAGGATTCTATGATAAAAGACTATTAGCAGGCGGCGGAATAATAGGACCTGAAGATCCTATCAACAGTACTCAGTATAATGAGTTTGCTAGTATTTCTCCTCTTGCTATGCGTTATACACCGCCACTAGTTTATGCTGATATCTTAAGAGCAGAGTATAGATATAGCACTTTAGAAGATAGTGAAGTACTATCGGTATCTACTACTTCTCCGTATACTGATGATATTGAAATCGGAAACATTGTATTTGCTAATAGTTTACCAGACGCTGTGTCAGAAGTTATTGATATTGCCAGGAATAGCATTGTAATTGTTAAAGATATGGCTGAATCAGATGCTTCTCTTGATATAAAATTTATTGACCATCGAGGATATGCTGCAAGTGATCTTTGTACAAGTACAGGCAATACAGTATCTGTTAATAGTAATGCTAATATAAGAGTAGGCGATGTTGTTGTTACAGAAACTTATAGTGGGTCTGTTTACATACGTGTAACAGAGGTATTAGGAAATACACAATTTACAACTAGCATTGATCTTAATATTAGCTCACTTGAGAGAATCTATATCTATAGAGATGTAGGTTTAAGTAATCATGCTCTTGATAATTATTGTATAGGCGTAATAGGTAAAGAAGTTAATGCTACGTCACTAAGTGGACAAGACTATATAACTCTTAATAACGTAGACGATATAGGAATCGGTAATGTTATACAAAGTAGTCCATTTATTGAAACAGTTGATCAATATGATCCTGGAACACTTACAGTTGTTACTGAAATAAATCCATCTGGCTATCCAGCTAATACTATTAGAGTAAGTAAAAATATACGTTCAACAGATGCTAATGGTAATCCTATTGGTGATATGGTAGCTGGTACAACAGTTGTAATTTGTCCAAGTAATACTGTACAAAATAAAGAAGCGTGTGTTATACCGTTAAATACTGCACCACCGTTTATTGGAACGCCAGCTGGTCTGCGCACAACAGACGGAGGCGGCTCAGTAGTAGGTCTAAAACTTGCTGGATCAACTGACCCAAATGATGACGATCCTATATTAAGGGTACTTAGTTTTACTGTACAATCGGCTAGCAATATTGTAGAGCTTCCGTCTTCAGGAACATTTTCTTTCACTGATAAATTTCCAGTAAAAGTACAGAATTCACAGTTTTACATTTTAGGTACTACTAATGGAAGTTAAGTATTAGATAAACAAAGGAAGTATGTTACACCGTTTAGATTAAACGGAACTTTGTGTGTAAAGTTATTACTATCAACATTACCTGTAGCACTTATTGTACTAACTCCCTGTACATCAAAACCTTGATTGAGTATTAAATCGCCGGCAGTTACACTTAGTGATCTAGTCTGTAGTAAATCGTAAGTACCGTCATTAACTTGCTCCCAAGGATTAAATGTATCTGAGAATGCTAAGATCTTTTGAATATTAAATAACGGACTTTCCGGATTAGTAATATACAATCCCGGACTTACAGCACTTAGACCTTCTTCAACAATAGTATTGCCCGGATCTCTAATAGTAAATACACCTTCTAGCTCAAAGTTGTCATCTGTTGCAACGTCCTCATCGCTAACAAATTTTCTTGTTGCTTGGTATTTCGCAACATCAAGATACTGATAAATTTCTTCAAAGTTTGAAGCATAATCACCTGTAATACCAAAATCACCCCCGCTATCTGCTCCACTACCATCAGTTAACCCAGTGCTGAAACTTGAGGTAGATTGCTCTACACCTAAGAATGTAAGGTTTTCTAATACAACTTTATCTGATCGAACAACTCTAAAATCAGCTTCGGGTCTAAAAGTAAAATCGTCAGTGCCTTCAACATTGTTTGAAAATCCAAACTGTGTTTCTCCGTCACTATCTCTAACAAAACACGCTTGCTTAATAATTGTACCATCAAGATATTCAATACGTATTGGATCAGCATTAGTAAATACTGCACTTCGTAGTCTTGCTAATTCTTGTGATGTATTAACAATAGTAACTAATCCGCTAATCCTATCGTATTCACTAGCACTTATTTCTAAGATTGATTCGTTTGAGTTATTGTTAATAAACAATGAAATATCATCAGCAATTGGCGCCTCGCCTAAGTTGTTTAGCGCCGATCTATCTTGTGTGTTTTCAATTAAGTTTCCTGATCTAACAAACCCTTGTAATGCACCAGCCATATTAGTTCCTTATATTCCAGCCAGCTGCTCTTAAGAACTCCAATTGTTCTACAGCTTCGCCTGTTACTGTTGCAGTGTTTGCTAAGTTAATACTCACACCGCCTCTTGGATTGTTTTCATAATTTAGGACAGCATCACTAATAATGTCATTTACTGATTGTCCTGTTAATGTTGGATTATTACTTAAATCTAATCTTCTCAATCCTCTCATACCAACAATTGCGCCGACTGTGTAACCACTGAATAAGTTATTATTCATATACAAGTCATAACATTTTTCTAAGTTATTCATGTCAGGCACATTACCAGTTATTTGATTATAACTTATAAACACTCTTAGTATATTTGGACAATTAAGCCCGTTGAATCCAGTTAATTGATTACGATGTAAGTATAGATATCTTAGCTCAGTACTTTCAATTTGAGGCACACTGCCAGTAAGTAAATTTTGATACAAATGAACATAATAAACACTAGGGTTATTAAACAAACTCGGAACTGGTCCTGTAAAGTTATTCTGTAAAAATACAATGTATCTTAAACGTTGCATTGATGCAAGACTTGGAATATTACCTGATACTCCTCTGTTGAAGCTACGTATTTCCATACCACGCATATTATATGTTTTACTAAACAAATCAGGATGTAATGGAGCATTGAATAAACTAGAACTACTCATTCTAAAATATTGCATAGTATCCTTACAGTCGTCAAATAGATCGTCAAATAGTACATATTGCTTGTCTACTACTTTTGCAAAAGAATTATTAATAAAATTATTAGTCAAGTCTGCTGTAAATGTAGAATATTTAACATTAGTTGTAGCACCAACTGAAGTAAAATCTAATCTTACTCTAGCAATTGCTGCGACTGAAGCAGTAATTGACGTAGCTTCAAATGTTGTTCCTACATTATTATTAAGTGCGCCTAATGTTGTAAAGTCAAAATCATCGTTTGCAACAATTTCATAATATTGATTTAATATAATATCGTCTGTTTGAAGTTCTGGATTGAACCAGATATAATACTCTTTGCCGTCTTCCATTTGATTTGCAGTAATTAATCTGCCACCTGTTATACGACTATAACGTGACTCAAATTGGTAAAGAGCATTGTTGCCGCTAAATTTACTTACTGGACCGTAAAATCTATTACTATAGCAATAAATTCTTTGTAAACTACTACAGTTAGTAAATTTATAATCACCAGCTTGTGTATACAGAAGTCCGTTGTCCTCTAACCCTTCTCCTCGACTGTAGTGATTATAAAAGTTTCTTATCTTCTCTTTACCTGTTAGGTTTGGATTATTAATACTTTGATTATTACCAATATTGACATAGTCTATATCGTCACTGTCAATTCTAAAATTTCCCTGTGATATGCTATTAGCATAAATGTTTATAATTCTTAAATTTGGTAGTGCCATTATACTTTCAGGAAGCGTATCAAAAGCATTTCTATATGCATAATAATTTTTACAAGTAATATGTACCTCAGGTAAGTTACCATCTGGGTCCAAACTATCTCTACCAAAGAATGTTCTCGGGCCGCCTCTACTATGACTATTTAAATTCATTGTTACTAGTTTCGGTAGTCCTGTTGTCATATCTGCAACAGTTCCAGTGCCGCCTGCATCTGTACCTGTTGCTGTAAATATTTGATATAACGCACTTGAACCAGCGCCAACATTTACAAAATTAGAGTCGGCTCCTCCTTGATCGTCGTTTATGCTTATTACAGTATATTGTCTACCTAAAATAAGATTACCGTCAGTAATAGTATCTGGACGAAGATTTCCTGTTATAGAACCATTAAAAGTATTTCCAAAACGTATTTCAGTTACAGACTTAGGAATGCTGTCAACCACTGCTTGATTAAACGATCTTAAATTTGCGTCTGCACTTAATGTTAAGTTATTTTCACGTATATCTAGTAACAACAGATTAGGTGAAAAGACAGTAAAGTCTGGCATTGTCTTAATTAAGTTTCTATATATGTATAGATACTGTAGACCTTCTAAACTTGCAAGAGGTAATTTTTCTATTCCAACTGCATTTAGCGGCAATGTACGAATGTTATTTGGATTATGATAAATTTCAATATCTTTACTAGATGCCCTAGTATCACGATATCTTAAATAACTTCTAGTTGTATTTGACCCGCCTACGTTTTCATATTCTCTAGTTAAGTAGGATGCTGTATTATTTACAACTCTCCAACTAACTGCGCCTGCTGAATTTAGTCTTAGATCACTATTAAAGTTTCTAAAGAATCCTTTGAATACTAGCGGAATGCCTTTCATAGCATAAAAGTATATAGTACTACCGTTAACTTCTACTTCAATTTTATGTGTTGGTACTTCTGAGTCTCTAAATCTTACTTCAATAGCAGGTTCTAATAATTCAATTTCACCTGTTATTACTGGTCCGTCTATTTCAACTGCGCCACCGTAGAAAATCGGACTAATTTCAGTAGAGTTAGGACTGTCTGGTGAGCTCCAACTAGATATACGACTGGTAGAAATATCTGCATATTTTAATGTTGTATCGTCTTCATTATCAATGTACTGATATTTAATACTAGATGCACCTAACTGTCCGTTAATTGTTAGGTTTCCTTTTAGTGGTTCTGTGGTACCTGCTGTTTGTTCAATAATACTTGCATATTGTTGCGTATCAGTGTATAATTTAGTTAAGTACGTTTGTAGAGAAACATTCAACCCGCTTAATGCTCTAACATCGTCTGAGGTAATACCTAATGTACCAGCAGCGTCACGAATAACATCTAAGTCTTTTATGTCTACACCAATATTTGATAGTGCTTCGGTACTATTGACTACATCCGCTAAGTTACGGTTTACGTTAAGACCAAATTTTAAATCGCCTTGGATTGCCATCTGTTTATGCTTCCTTAGTTGTAATACTTACGCTTACAAGATTTTCATCATTATTTTCTAAACTTCTTGCTGTAA
>Ga0208434_1000232_pt1 | contig 29683 bp, 40 predicted proteins | sample 13_taG_FD_184086 | JGI IMG/M metagenome (GOLD analysis project Ga0208434, IMG submission 184086) | Marine viral communities from the Subarctic Pacific Ocean - 13_ETSP_OMZ_AT15268 metaG (SPAdes) (version 2) | ecosystem: Environmental > Aquatic > Marine > Oceanic | place: Pacific Ocean | collected... | reverse complement strand
AAAGCGTTCCACTTTCCTTTAGCTCCTCTTATCTTCCCTGTCTTTTCATCTTTTTTTGTAAAATCAGCGTCCATTAAAAAATCTTCAAATACTCTGTCACCATAGGTGGAAGGAGTCTTAATTGTTTTTTTAAGAACCTCGCCTCCCGGAGCAAGATACATGATTCCGCCATCGGCTGCTTTTCTTGGTGACATCAAATTAAATAGTTCACCTTCATATTCTCTAATCTTATCCAAATCTGGATTGTCTGACATTCTTTCCGCTTCTAATAAATTCATCAATGTTCCAATTCGATCATCTCGAGCCATCATTACACCTTCGGGTTTTGTATTGTTGATTCCTCTTGAAATCATATCCATGAATGTATTACCTGTAGCCATTAGATTTTTATAACATTAATAATATCGATTTTCATCATTAAAAACATCTTCTTGAGGAGGGTCATCATAATCATCCTCGAGAGTCACAAAGTTACCTTGTCTGAATCGCATCACTGCTTGAGTGGTACTATCAACAAGATCGTCATGATCACCATACGGGAAAGCGGCGCATTCTTCAATAACTTCTTCTGCCCACTTTTCGTCAGGTACATAGACTTTTCCTGCTTCAAAAATAGGTGCGACAGAATTTACACGGACCATCTTATCGTTTCCTCTACTTGGTGTAAATTTCACAACAGGGATACCTAAGGTGCGCAATTCGTCAGTTAGGGGTTGCCCCGATGCTTTTTGTTCGATGATAATAGTTTCTGGCTCCCAGTATTTATATTCTTCTAAGGCTATTCTTTTTAACTCTGGAAAATCCCAACGTCCCTTTTTGGCAGCCATCAATATTAAGTGGGGGCCTTTATTAGGGGGGTAGAACACACCCCATGTGGTAATCGCAGAAAAGTCTGCCGTTTCTTTTTTACTAAATGCTGTATCATAACTTTGAATGATGTGAACAAGATCGGGTTTTTCTTCATGTTCCCATAATTGCCACCACTCTCTTTTGATAATAGAACCTTCTTCTGCTGTTGGATTTTGTTGCCACTGTGCATTCCACTTACCAATCGACAACGAGGCTTTGACTGCTTCGAGTTCCTCGAGCTTCCAATACTGAGGCCAGACAGGTTTGTTTGTGGGTAGTATAGCAGGGAACTCAATGACTTCCCATTTATCACCTTTGACATCTTTTGCCTGAGCATCAATTAATTTACCTGTAAGATCTTTTGTATTCCAACGCGTCATGACACAAACAATAGCGGCACCCGGTTGTAAACGCTGACGAGGACCAGAGGTATACCATTCATAGGCAGAGTCCATCGCGGTCTCGGATAACGCATCTTGTTCGGAGTGAGGATCGTCAATGATCAATAGATCAGCACCACGACCTGTAATAGCACCGCCGATACCCGCAGCGTAGTATTCACCACCGTGATTCGTTTCCCAACGACCGGCAGCTTTAGAATCTGATTTAATTCGCACATCATGAAAGACCGTGCGATAGTCTTCTGTGTCAATAAGGTTTTTCATCTTACGACCAAATCTCACAGCGAGTTCTCCAGTGTGTGTGGTTTGAATGACCTTGAGTTTCGGATTACGGCCCACCATCCACGCGGGAAAGAGATAGGAAGCAAACTCTGACTTTGTGTGTCGAGGTGGCATGTTTACAATTAATCTTTTAATTTCTCCACTAGCAATCCTTTCAAACTGCTTTGCGATTTTTATGTGGTGGGGTCCTTCAACAAACTCAGGCCATACAGTTTTTACGAACGGGATAAATTGTTTCTCCGCTTTGTTTAGCTTGTCTAGTTGGAGTCTGATTAGCTCTTCTTGTAGTTCTGCTTCGGTTTTATATGCCATAAGTATATTGCGCCTATTGTATATCTAAAACATGGCCCGTAGCCCTGCGACAAAATGTCACACCCCATATTTAGGGGGTCGGGGGTCGTCGATACACTATATGTTGCGTTGTCCATGCTCCAAGGTACCCTAGGCACTTGCCTGCGACAATATGTCACATTGACACTAGATCTTGTATCACGGAACACGGTAAGCATACTACATATATTGTCAAGACGCAATATGTCGCACCCTAGCTGGAGCACAAAAAAAACCCCGCGCCGTGAAGCGCGGGGCGTGGGATTATTGACTGGCTAGACCGTGCGCCTTACCAGTTTTTTGAAGTCATTGACGGCGTACCGCGGAACGGGAACCGCGACGCCTTTAAGCGCCTTGCGGATAATGTCCCCGCCTTTGCGAATAGCTCCGCCGTTCGCGTTGCGGTGTTTAATGAATAATTCCACCGCGGAAACGGGAAACACTTTCTTAATGGTAATTTCACCATTTAAGAAATCAGCAACGTTAAGAATTTTCAACGGCTGAATATTACTATTATTGATCATGAGATAATAATATATTAATGGGACAATTAAGCAAATGTTTTCTGAAAGTTTAGCGCGGACAATGGACAAGGGGGCGGGGCTTATTAAGCTTTGAAAATAGCCCCGTTTTTCCCGTCTTATCTGATCGTAATAATTTAGGTTTATATTATAAATGTTAGGATTAAGAGCGCCAAAAGAACGGCGCCCAAAGGATTAAGGAATAGAAATAACAATCAAAGCCCCCCAAATATTGCGAATATATAAAACGTCAACGAAATAGTTAATAATAATAATGAATTATTCATTGCCAATGTCCCCCGCGATATGATGTCGGATAAACGTACCATGCGGTAAAGTTTTCACCCAGCCCGCTAAACGTTCCGCATCTGAATAGCTTGACTTGTTGCGCTTTTGAGTATCTTGCCACGCGAAACGCGTATGCCCCGAATTAGCATAGCAACCGCCTTTGAAATCTTGGACGCCAATTTTTTTCTTTTGATTACCATGTGCTACGAATTTAATTATATAACTACGGTTCAGCCTAGCGCATAAAGGTTTACCACTCCCGCAATTACGGCAATTGATTTTTTCATTATACTCAGCGGGACAACGCACAAGCTTAACGCCGTCAATATTATCAACTTTATCTGTCATTGTAGCGGGCGCGGTATAAACCGTCTCTTTCCCACCGTTGAAGCTTTCAAGCGCTTCTTTGATTGTGTCAGTAGATTTATTGATTACTGTTTCATTTTCTTTATTTGCGGGTAAATCTTTAAAATGCGAATAAGTCCACGAAACACCGCCCCGAACTACTGCACGCTTTAAAGCCTTTAGATAAACTTGATCAATCTTGTTTGACCCGTGTTTATCAATTGGCTTTAATGCGCAAGTATTAGGACATGTAGAAAAAACATCGCGACCGCCCGCTCTGTACGTCGTAGCAATAGCGCCCGTTTTTCTATTTGTTGAATTGTTAATTAATTTGATCATGAAAAGATTATCTCATATTTATGGGAAAAAGGAAAGCGGGAATTAAACCCGCTTTTTATAAAATCCGAACTCTACCAAACCACGAAAAGCGGTCTTTTTTGTTTTAGGCAAATCGACAATGGTCCGCCTTATAACTTCAAGGACATTAGCCTTTGCGGTCAATTTCATGCCCGTTGATAGTTCAAGCTTCAACCCGTTTAACGCGGTAGACATTTGAAGGCGTTGCATGCCGTCAATGCCTAATTCATCAAACTTTGAATTATCAATAATATAATCACGTGGATTTAAATTTGTCATGATACCTACTTTCTTTTTTGATCTTTGATAAGTATCTCAAATTAATGGGAAAATGTAAAGAAGAATTTAACGGCGGGAGAATTAACCCCCGCCGTTTTTTGATTAAGCTACAAGCCGTAAAGCTTCGGTCATTGCGGTATTTTTAATATTGTCAATACCGTTATTAACAAAAGTATTTTTTAAACGGTTGTCTGCTGAGTTACGCCCGCCCCTCAGATGATCTTCATTATAAGTTACGCAGTTGAACGCTTTCCAAGCGGTGTCTTTTCTTGCGTGATTACCTGTATTTTGGAGCTTGAACATTTTGCCGTTACTTTCGATCACATCATGCCAAACACCGTAACAACGTTTAACTTGCGTTAAGTTAGGCGCTTCAAGTGAAGACATAGCTTTATAATCACCCTTTGAAGCTTCAAAAGAGTTTAAAGCCTTTGGTGAATAAACCATTAAAAAGTAATTAAGCATTTCACGCTCACTTAATTGTTTAGTGTCTAACGCTTGCGCCTGCTCTTTGTATTTCTCATTGAACTTTAAAGCCTCATTAACTTTATTAATAACCATAGACTCAACTTGATCGTTGTATTCTACACGGTGAGAAAGCTTGATAAAAAATTGATCTTTATCTTTTAAAGCTTGCATAAAAGTATTAGAGCACCAAATATCAATATTTGTTGTATTGATTGAATTGACGTCGCGCCCCGTGTGGTTAGTATTTAACATTAAATAATTGTTGACTACATCATCACCAATATTAAAACCGCCGTTTGTTTTTGCTAACAAGGTAACACGCTTCCCGCCGTCGTAGTCGAATGCATGCTCAAACTTTACACCCGCAATTCTTGAAAAGTGATCACCTAATTTTGCCATATTCTCATTTTGGTTAACGTGATAAGAATTAGTTAAACCGCTAACAAGGACGTCTTCCTCATTGCCTTTTTTTCTTACAAGTGAAAAGAACTTATTACTGTTTTCAAATGTATTGTTAGAGTTTTGGAAAAATACAGGCTTCATTGTTACAGTCCAATCAAGTCCCGCATTATTTAGCAATTGTGTTGCGTTGAGATTTTGATCAACGGCGTTGAATTGTTGTAAGCCTTTACCCGACAAATCAAGTATAGATTGCCATTCATAATTTTTTTCAATTTTCATGATTACCTCTTTCTTTTTTGATTATCTTAGTGTCTCAAATTAATGGGAATATGTCAACTATTAATTTCACGTTGAGATTTTTAATTACTTTTTTCCTCAACTATCTTTTCGACAACTTGATAAAATATACTGTCTATGGTTTCTATACCAAGATCATATTTTTCTACTAAGTTAGAGAAATCATTCATTGACATTCCTTCTAAATCGTCTTTTACACTTTCTCTTAATTCTTCAAATTTATCATTACTCATAATTACTCCAATCTTGTAGGTAGTTTTAGGTTTAAACACAAGGTTCGCTTCTTTTTACCTTGGCACTACCTTAGCCACAGGGCAGTCCCATAGACGTGTCTATTATTTGAGGATATGAAACTCAAACTCAATCACGCTTAGCCTGTTTGTCCCTGTTCGATCAAGGAACCTTGCACATACTCCACTTGTAACAAGGATTAAGTGATGACCCGCCTGTTGTTCTTGATTTCTTTACTAACCAAGCAGTGTGGATCGGGAGACACATACCTTGATCGAAATACATCATCTCAAATTAATGGGATAAATGCAATGATCAAAACTGACGCACCAAGGATAACCAATCGTATGGTGCTTTTAAAGTAATTAAACTATTTGATTGAAATCCTTCTAACGCTAATTTTCTCACGTTCGTATTATTAAATAATTTAATTTCTTTAGTCTTCGTATTCTTTACAAGGATGAAACTTCTACCGTCGTATAATCCTCTATTGTAATGCCATGAAATTTGAGTAGGGGACAACCGCACCTTATTGGTCGTTGTAATTTTTAACTCTACCCAAAAATCACGACCGTCGTATAGACCGTTCAAATCTGGAATTCCACCACCGTGTCTATTTTCAATTCTAGTCCACAGCACTTCGGGCGTATTGGTTCTTAATTGTTTATAGAAATTACTTTCACTCATCTACTTCTCTATACCAAACACCAAGTCCTTTATATTTAGCGTCGGAAAATTTATCTCTTACTTGTATTTCCTCATGATCAAAACAAACATAATCATTAATATGATCACACTCTGTACACTCTTTATCTGCTTTGACAAAATCTAAATCTATTTTTATTTCACTCATCTCTTCAGCCAAACAGGGTCACATATTTCTACATCACCTTCTTGATCGTCCCAAAAAGTCCAATGATTTTCTTGAACATCAGCAAGTGCTTTACTACGAGCATCCTCTTCATTTTCTGCTTCAATTTCACGTTCATAGTAAATTTTTTCAAATCCAAATACTTTAAACTTATTCATAATAAACCTCTCTATGTATTCGTAACGGCGGGGGATTTGATGTGACTCATACCCCCAAGCTTTCGTTAACAGACCACATCGCTCTATTGCAGTTTAGATATGGAACTACTAACAACTACCTCAGTCCAAACTCACACATTAGTGCATTTAAAAGACTTTGATATACCTTAGCCCTCTGTCAAAGGCTTGTTCAGTCAGCCGACAATCAACCGTCATCGATTGCCACGAATAAAAACATTATCCCAAATTAACGGGATAATGTAAACTGTCATAACTGTCGCACCTAGTCTTCTTTTGTTAAAGACTTGATCTCTTCAGTTAATTCCTCACGCTTTGTTCTTGCCATATTAATAATTTCTTTAGCAAAATTAAAACATAGAAATTGAACGTCGGTGTGATTTAGAGAATTTGCATTAATGCTTTTATGATCTCCAAAGATCATGCATTTCTTTAAAAAGTCTTCAATGCGTTCTAAATCGTATTCCATATTTTCTTTTGCGTCTTGATAATATGAATTTACTTTCGACATTTATTCACCCCCTTCATAATCTTTCTGTTGTTAAAAATTCGTCAAATGAATATTTATGTAATGCGTCTCTCTTGCCTACTGTTCTTTCCCATACCTTGATAAATCGTTCCTCTGAAAAACTTGACGTCCAGAATTTATGGAACAACTTTGTGATGTTATCTTGTACAGGTTGTGGTAACGGTGGGTACATGTTTGTATTCAAATGAAAATGTAATGCTCTATGTAAGTCGTCTATTGAATAACTATTATCAACAATGTCTTTTGCCGTGCCCCTACCCATTATCTTGACCTTTCAGTGATGACAAAAGGAAAGGAATATTTATCAAAGCCTTTCTCTTCTAACTTATCTAAAAGTTTAATATTAAAACGCCTCAAATCTTCATAAGCTTTTTGTCGTGTTTTCTCAAACCTACCTACCTCTTGTATTGTTACTTTACTTATCATGATAACTCCCTTCTAAAAGTTAATTAAGAACCTCTGTTTGTCCAAGGCTCGTTTGGTGTACAAATAATTGTACCGCTTTTGCATAAATCTATCTAGTCGTTCAGACTGTTCGAAAGATTTAATTTGTTGTTGGTATCTCCATGTAAATCGATTGAGAAAATCCAACTCGTGATCTAAGTCGATCACACGTTTACGTGATTTCATTTTATTACTTTCTTGACATCCCATTATAATGAGATAATATCCTTTGTCAAGAAAGGATTTTCATGTTTATATTTTTATTTCGATTTGCGGGAATTATCGCTCTGATATTATTTCTGCTTCTGTTGTATTATCTTCAATAACTTCGTACTCACCATTGACAACTAGACCTTCTCGGAGCTCTTTCAATTTAGCTTCGAGTTCGGGTCTAGACATCTTATCTAAACTTCCCGTTACTACTTCTTTACGATCAATATATAATCCAACGGCTTGACCTCTACGATACTCAGCATTTATAGCCGCGGCATACTGACCGTTCTCAGCCGCCATATCTCTCAACCGTGCCATTTCTCTCATATGCTTTGTCACGTCCAATTTAGAAGCTTCAGCATATTCTCTCTGCTTCGTCTCAATTGCTTCCACAACCTTAGGATAATATCTTGGATTCCTTAAATTACAGGCCGCGGTGGTAGCGGACTTTCCAGAATACCCCGCTTCTCTTGCACATTCAGTCGGAGTTAACCGACCGTTAGACTTACAAAAGATATCTACAAAAGCTTGTTGTCTATTCGACAATCCTGATCTATTTCTAGGCATTTTTAGTTTTATACACTATTTTAAACCTTTTCAAAAGTCCTATATATATTTTAAATTCACTATATATATATAATATTTTCAATTCAGTACAGAAACCTCAGATAGAGATGGGATTGTATGGGAGTGAGGTTACGTGAGTTACGTCATGGTTACGTCTAAAAAAGGGTAAAAAGTAACCATTAAAGGTAGTGTTTTCAATGACTTATTGTAAAAGTTACGTGAGTTACGTCATTTTTGAAATAAATTTGGTTTTCATTTCTAAAAAAACTTTTTAAAAGTTCCATGTACCGTGATCCGCGTAACCCAACGCTCTAATTATTACAATGAAGAGCGTTGGGGTATATTGGCGTCCAAGTCTGGTTCCCGAGGCTTTGCGTCCTTTTGGCTACATCTTGGTTTCTGCATATAATTTTTCAGCAGACCAGCCACCAATATAAGTACATAGTCCCACATTCTTGAGACAAAGTCAATGGTCAAAACGGTCGCACCCACTACACACCTCTACACACCCCTTCACATGTGTAAAGGTGTGCAATGGTGTGAAGAACCCCGTAAAGTTTTATAGGAATAAAACTTTATTCTGAAAATCTATCAACCTCGGGAGGGAAAATAGATTTTCGTGCCTGCGTCAGAATGTACCGATACTTTATCCCATTAATATGAGATAATGGTACTTTAACGAAAGGATACAGTATGGAAACAAAAGCCGTTATAAGATTCTCCACGGCGTACGAAAAATTAGACGCGGTGGAAAAAGACATTGAAGAAGTAAAACAACATCTCGAAGACGAGGATCATATTAAAATATTAGATCGTGTTCTTCGGATGATTGACTCGCACCATGGTCTACTAGAATACGCCAAAGAAAAACACGGCGTGGACTTAGATGAGATCTGCGATAGTTATTATATCAATGAGTGTGGCTACAAACCCGAGGAGATATTGAAATGAAACAAAAAGCCTTACAACACGATATTGCAAGCGAACTAGAGTCGTTGACCTTTAACGAATTGGGCCAGATTGCGATGTTAATTAATGAGCTTTACTCTAAATCGAACGGAAAGCCGACAATCGTCATAAACATGTTCGATTATCTAAGTAAATGACCCGTGATCCGTGCGACAAGTTCAACCATTGAAATTATCGCGCGGGTCTATACATTAACAGTGTATCAACGTTTTAGCAGTGCGCTAAGACATAAAAGAAAGGAAGCCCTATGGCTCTTAAACACTATAAAGTGCGTGCCGAAATAGTACGCAAAACGACCGATCCATTCTTTAATCCAAAGAAACACGGATCTCAAACAATCACTTACTACAATTGTTTTTTTGACATTAATAATCTCATACCGAGAATAGAAGATATGCCGATTAAACCCGCCAATCCTCGTGATCACGAAAACTTACCTAAAAATAAATCAGTGATGAAAGATATTCGAGAAGAATATTTTTCAGAGTCTTCTGAATTTCATTTAAAGAACAGTGGTATTATTATCAACGTCAAATATGTCGACGAACTCAATGATAATGTTTTAAATATTGTCGTAGATGAAGACGAATTAAAACGTCATGGTATCTTAAATGGTGGAACAACTTTTACCGTTCTTTCTCGAGCAATCAAAGAATTGAAAGAGAAAGGTTTAGACCTGCCGCGCAATCAGTATGTTAAAGTCGAATTGCGAGTGGGAGTAGATCCTAAAACAATACCAAGTATTTCTGAAGGATTGAATACCCATGCAAGCGTAACTCAAACTTCTTTACTAGAACTAGATAATAAATTTGATTTTATTAAAAATGTTTTAGATCATTTAAAATGGGGGAAGAAAGTTAGTTATCGTCAATACGGTGACGGCGAAATAGAAGTTACTCGTCTATTACAACTAATGACGATGTTTAATGCGAACCACTATATTCACGGTTCTGATAAACATCCGAACAAAGCGTATTCTAGTAAGGCGTCCGTTGTTAAATCTTTTATGAGTAGAGAAGAAGATTATCATGCATTAGCAAATATTCTTCCCGACATTGTAAGGTTAATGGATCACTTACGTTTAAACGCTCATACAAATGAGGTCTTAAAAAATAGAAGATCCTCAAATTATGTAAAAGCGGCGCGTAATGATCAAGAGTTCAAACTAATAACTCAAGATATTATTATCAGCCACGATGTTGCTGATGCATTCTTGTTCCCCGTCTTAGCCGCGTTCCGTGTTTTTGTAGGCGCGAACGAAGGTCAAGACATAACATGGAGAATTCCATTTTCGGACGTTCTAAGTTTCGCAACTCAAGTAAGTGAAAAAATGTTCTCTAAAATGGATAGGATCTATAAGGAACTAAATGACGTCAATGCTCTAGGTAAAGTATCGAGTACATGGGAAACAATGTATAACCTATTGGAAAGAGAATTCTACCAATCTGAGAGTAAAATAAAAAAAATAGCTTAAAAAACCTATTTTAAGACCGCTGAGGGGGTGTTCATATGCCCCCTAGTGTCTTTATACCCTGTAATTACAGAGTTCTTCTGTGAAAATTAGGAAATTTACCTTCTTGCTTGTATGTCATGTAAGCGGCATACCAATCTTTCTTGTATTCTGACTGACAGAATTCTTTGATTGTATCTTCTTTGTCATCGTTCTTAAAAAAATTTAAGAAATGGTTCATGGATCGTTTGGTTAAATTAAACATAATGGTTCTCCTTCATGTGACATTTTTATCCGACCCGTGATCCGTGTTCCATTGTTGATTTTGCACGACTGGTGTGTTAGAATCCCATTAAGAAAGGATCATGAAATGAAAATAGATATTAGAACAGACGAGTGTTGTTACGTTGAAATAGGGGGATGGGTAATTTACCTTGATGACTCTACAGATGAAATGATTATAAAAAAATGGAAGAAACGATGAATAATCGATACGGTAGAAATGGCAAACAATACGAGATCAAATTAAATTATAAAACGTTACAGTATTTAAGTACCGTTCTGCATCAATACAAAGACGACGGTCTTAGAGACACCGCCGAAAAAAGATCGGCGCACGATCAATCCACCGAGGCCCTACGACGAGGGATCGGTGAAGCGTATGAATATTTTTTATCAAAAGGAACAAAACCGCGAAAGTATCATTTTGAAAGGAAGAGTGCGTAATGGGAAAAGTAAAAGCGTTTTTCATGGACATGGAAGAAGATGCCAAGACCATGACAGAAAAAGATTTCGTCAATAAGTACGGCGAACAGTATCAATACATTTGGCGCAATGAACAGATATGGATTGAGTCGAAGAAAAATAAAAATGACAATCCCGACGAGGGCCATGAGATGTGGGAAGGCGGCGGATGAACTGTTGGCACTGTAATCATGAATTAATTTGGGGCGGCGATCACGACATCGACGAAGAGAGTGAAGAGTATCTGATCGTGACAAATTTAAGTTGTCCCAAATGTGAGAGCTTCGTTGAAGTATATTATCCAAAGGAAAAAGATGAAGGACAAGATTAACCCCAATTACTACCGTGGCAAAATAGAAGTCGCGGATTTTATCCGTGAATACAAATTAGATTACTTTGAAGGTAACGTCGTCAAATACATTTCACGGTGGCGAAAAAAGAATGGCATTGAAGACTTAAAGAAAGCGCAATGGTATCTGAATTATTTAATTAAGTCGCAAGAGAATTAATCTTTAATAATTTTTTCGTTTGTGTCACGGTCATAAATTTTTTGTAACTCATCTAAAGTCATGATGTTATCGGGTTTCAAATAATAAGGATCTGCCTTTTTTAAAACATCTTCTAACTGTTCCATAGGTGTGTTCATAACACCTAACATTGCGTCTCGTGTATCATAAATTCCTGCTTTAACTACATATCTAAAAACAGACTCCATTAACTTTCCATCGTAAGAGTCTGCAAAAATAGAAATTTTATTTTTTTCTTTTTCTCGTTCTTCATCTAAATTTACCATGTCTGGTAAACTATCGGGATCGGGAGCTCTGTTCGGATCTTCTTCTTCATCTTTTTCTTGTTTTTGAAACGGAATTATTTTTCCAGACTTTTTGTCTTTTAAAGACATAATGCCTTCGAGTCCTCGAGATATACCCGAGGTTCCTGTTACGGCTTTAAAAACATCTTCAATACCTTCGGGTTTTTCTGATCCCATATACGTCGCTCCCCCTAAAGCGGGAACTAAAGAGGCTACGCCACGAAGAACATTAAGTGCTACCATACGCACAATATAACTTATTTTAGCGCGTTTTTGAATTCTTTAATTATTCGGTCGGGGTTTTTTAGGTATTTATGACTGCGAATATGGATCTCATCTCGCTCATTCATTAAAACAAACCATCGATTAAGATGTTTCCATTTTTCTCTATTAGTGATTTTAGGAGGCATATGACGTCTATCTCCCTTACTCTTGGTTCCCTTACAATCAACAAAAAGCGATTTTCCTGTTTCAATATTCACAACAACAAGATCAATTGGCCCGAGTTCCGTGGAGCTTGTATAGACGACATAGTTCGGATCTAAGTCTTCCAAGAACTGCGTAATCATTCGCTCTACTTTCCTACCGAATTTATGTCGAGGTTCTAGTAATGGCACCGTTGGTCAGTCTTGACTCGTCTAGGAAAATGCAATACGGAGGAAAGGATACCTAGACTTGGGATAGCTCGAACAACGGTGCCTTGTGGGAGGGATAAAGTAAGGAGTGAGCTATCCAAACTTTTAAAACTCTTTTTCTTCTATAAAAAATTTGGGGTCATGATCATTAATTTGTACTTTTTTTTCAGTTAACCATCCTTCAATAACTTTAATTGAGTCTTCTAAGTTCTCGCCGATATCATATCGAGCGTAGGTGATTAGATCACTGATGGCTTTCTTCAACTCGGGATTCATGGTGGGCTCCATTCGGTTTGGGCGTAACGCCATTGATTCTCTCATATTCATTATCAATTAAATAACGAATAAACGATCCCATGGACATATATCTTTCTTTCGCCATAGGCGCAGCTTTTTTATAACTTTCTAATCGGACTGCAACCGACTTATATTTTGCGGTATTCATGGGATAATCTTATAAAATTATTAATACTTTTGCAACTAAATAAGATACAATATTGAGATGAAAATCTTTCTCGTTTTAATAATGTGTTTACAGAATCCAACATTACCCTTAGATAAAACGTGCGTTGCATTACCTACACAAGAAACATTTCAAACAATCGACGATTGTCTGTTCTTTGTTGATGATGTTAAAAGACAATTGTATCGTCCCGATGTGTATGTAACAGGTTTCTGTACAGCAAAAGATATTATTTAGGAATCATCTTTTTATAAGGTTCTGCGTCACCGTTCTTCGCAACATACCATGTATACTCAGTGCTTGAGTTTACCCATATCTCACTAGATACATTTAATTTTGTAAAGGAATCAGTGACAGCTTGTTTAACACTTTCCCAATTGTAATCATCACCAATCATTACACCGTCGGGTTTTAACTTTGGCCACCAATTTAAAATATCATCTTTAACTTCATCATAAGTATGAGCACCGTCGACACTGATTGCATCAAGTGAGCCATCTTCAAAACGATCTAAGAACTCTTGATTATCACTACGTCCTTGTAAAGGAATAACCATTTCTCTTCCGATAAAAAATTGTAAATTCTCACGAAAAGTTTCATACATTCTAGATAGATCGATGTGAGCGTGTTCTTTACCGCTACCTTCCCATGTATCAATACAATATATTTTTACATTTTCCTTGTTCGCGTTCCAAAAAGATGTTGCCAAGAAACTTGTAGAGCGACCCATAAAGGATCCGATTTCCACGATCTTAGACTCGTCGGGTAAGTTACTAGCTAATTGAGCATACGAGTCTTGGTAATTAAACCAGCCCGGTATTCTATGATAAGTTAACTCCATTCTATATCTCCTACGTGATTCATAATTAAATCCACTCCTTCTTCTCTTTCTCTTAATTGTTCTTCGTACTCCTCAAAATATCGTTTTAAGTTTCCCGTAAACTTTTCTTTGACGTCTGAATCCATCATCTGTTCATAAAAAAAATCACTGTTGGTAAGAAAGGTACAGTCTGACGATAAGAATCTTTGTTCTTCTTCGTTTTTTCTAATGGGAACTATAATCTGAACAAATTCATGAAAGCCATCCTCATCGGGATAGCTTCTCTTTCTTCTTTCTTTCTCGAAATCAATAATCACTACTCGACAGATTGTTCTTGATATATTCCCTTTAGTTTAAAAATCTCTTGTCTCATCTCTTGTTTATCATCACATAGTTCTTCAATTTTTTTCAACGCTAAGTTATACGTTTCTTGCAGAGACTTCAGTGCCTTCTCTAAATCATGTATTTGTTCCATAATATACTCCTTGTTATTTTCTTGCTTTGCCATATCCGCGTTTCGCGAGACGGCCAGCGTGTTTTATTTTTTTCTTAGTTTTCTTTACTTCTCCGCCCCTTTTAAAACCTAGGGCAGTTTTTATTTTTTTTAGTCCCCCGCCGATAAATCTTCCTAAATCAGATCCCATCTTATCCTTATCTAATTTTTCAAATTCATCAGATAAAAATTTCCCAATATCTTCAGACGTAGGGTTTTTGTTTCCCTGTTCTTTAAGAATTTTTTTAGCCATCGCTTCATTAGAGGGATTATTTACAAAATTATCTCTTTGTTTAATAGACATAACAACCCTTATATACTACTCATCTTTTAAGTTCAATTCTTTTATCTGACCCCAGTTAGGCCCTACTTCAACGTCAACCTTTGATTTTACCCTAAGTTCGACACAGTTTTCCATCAAATTCTTTATTTCTTTCATCTCTTTTTCACTTGACAAACTTAAATCTAGCTCGTCATGAACTTGGATATGCGCAAGGTATCCTGCCTCGTATAAGTCTACCATGGCTTTCTTTGTTTGATCAGCGGCACTACCTTGAATTAATCTATTTAACGCTTTGTATGTAAAAGCACGTTTGATGTCTTTCCCATATTCTCTTTCCGCTTCTGCTCTTGGCAACGGTTTGTTTATACCAAACCTGTTAGGTTCCCATGATTCAAAACGGCAGACACGACCTAGTAATGTTCTTACAGTTCCTACATCACCTGCTTTTTTAGAAGCTTGATCGATTAACTGTTTGACAAACGGAACGCGAGAATGATACTCCTCGAACAATGCCGCAGTATCATCAATGTCAAGACCGAGTTCACTACTTAGCTTTCCCTTACCCATGCCGTACATCATACCTAAGTTTATGGTCTTCGCCTGTTTACGATCAATCCCCGCCATGTCAGCCACGACTTGATGAAAGTCGGCGTCGGTATCTTCGTATGCTTGTATTACTTCGTCGGCACCTCTTAGACCGCCCATGGTAAGCTTTGCAAAGTGAACCAATATTCTTGGTTCTTGTTGTGAATAATCAAAGGTACTCCAACGACAACCTTCTTCAGGTATAAATAAACTTCTGATCAGTGGTCCGAGAACCTTGTTCCTTGCAGGAACTTGTTGAAGATTAGGGCTACTATAACTAAAACGTCCTGTAACCGTGCCCCCACTTTCACCTCGCATTTGATGAATCTCAGCGTGAATTCTACCCTTGTGTTCGTGTTTTAAAATTGTGTCAATAAATGTTGTGCGTGCTTTATTTATTTCCCTAGCTTCGTTAACCATTTTGGCGATCGGTGAAGGGTGAGTTGATAAGAAGTGTTTGTTGAAAGAAGGTTCATTAGACCTCGGTGTTTTAGGATAAGTAATGTCTTGAGCATCGAAAGCCTTTGCAATCGATCGAGCTTCCCATACGCTGATCTCAACTCCCGTATCTCTTTGAATCTGGCGTAATATTTCCTTCTCCTTTTTATATAATTCGCCTTTAATCTTCTCTGCTCTTTGTATGTCAACCCGTACTCCTTTCTTTTTCATCTCCAATAACACGGGAAATAACCGTGTTTCAAGATCAAATATATGAGTTAATTCTTGCTTAGTAATCTCTACCTTTAAATGATTCCATAACTTCAATGTTACGGCGGCATCTTGTTCTGCGTAAGGGCCGACATGCATCGGGGGTAATCGATACATCTCGCCCTTCGCGTCCACACCCCATTCACGGGCTGCCTCATATAGTAAAGCTTCAGACTTTGATTCGCCTAAATAGTGCTTTGCTAATTCATTTAAATTGTACCGCATCATATTCTCATTCACGAGAGGAGCGGCAATTAAAGTATCCAATAATCGACCATTGATAGTCATACCCATACCACAAGTAATCCAACCAACATCGTACATAGCGTTATGAAATATTTTATCGGAAGGTAGATTGAGAACTTCTTGAAACCATTTCTTAAAAACCTTTTCATCAAGATTACCGCCGCCATCATGACGAATAGGGTAATATGCTTGCCAACCTTCTACGGCAATAGCTACTCCTATAACATAACCCTTACCTGTCGCCCAACCCGGACCAATGTCCTTGATGTGAGGATCACGTGTTTCTAAATCAATTGCAATTTCTTTTGCGCCCGATAGATCAGGAAAGTCTTCTGGTGGTAGCCACTCACTTGGCGGTTGAAAGATTGGAATCTGTATACCCATTAATGTATCCTTTGAAATAATTCAGAAAATTCTCTATTAGAATTAGATCGAACAATATGCAAGTTTTCTTTCGCTCGTGTTACTCCAACATAGAATACCCTACGTTCATCATCTTTATCTTTCCAATAGGATTCATCAGCCTTTTTAGAAAGATCTGTTAACAACATAACATTATCTGCCTCACCACCTTTTGCACCATGTATGGTTGATAGCTTGATCCGTGGTTCGTGAGATAAGTCACGCTCTCGGCGTAACACTGCAGATAAATAAAACTTTTTTGTTTCAGGAATCTTTGTTAATGCATCTTGCCATGGTGTATTTTTATCTAAGTACAAGCCATGGTCTTTCACTAACTCTTCATATGTAAATAATTCTTTTTGAACATTCTGCATTTGTTTATGTCTTCTTTCAATTCTAGGTAAATAGTAATAAATATTTTTTACATCGTCCAGTGTTATTATATTTTTACGTTGTAATTCTTCCCATGCGCGAACGGCTTTAAATAACCGATCACTCACAGAGCGTTGTTCATTGCGCTTGTAGTAGTATCCTTCAGACTTTAAATAATCTTCTATCTGATCAAGAATATAATTAGTACGACCTAGTATCATCCAGTCACCGTTTGATAATGGTTTTAAATGTCGTGTAGGTAAATATTTAACTGTACCTTCATCGTCTCTTGGACGCCAATGTTTAAAAACTCTTTTTTGTACAGGCAAGATAATATTATTAGCGACACGTTGAACAGATTTTGGTATTCTATAAGATTGTCCTAAAACTACTTTCTCCCCTTCCATATTCACTAAGAAATCACTACGAGCACCTGCCCATTTAAAAATAGCTTGGTCGTCATCCCCCGCAATGTAAATACGTTTTGTTTTACGGGATAACTTCTCTACCAATTGCCATTGTAACCATGATAAATCTTGCGCTTCGTCAATAATAATTACATCTAATCCCACGTCCATATCACGTTTGTTAAATTCAATTAACATATCAGTATAATCAAACTTAAATCGTGGGCTGTTACCACCAAACTTGTAGTCGTGTAAACCTTTAGCGATATACTCTAACTTTAATAAACCACCTTCTAAGTGTCCATCGTGTTGTTGAAATTGTTCTTGTACAGATACTCCGTTTATCTTTGATAAATCAATCAGTGCAGTAAACTGATCATCGGGAAAGCCTGCCCCTAATGTATTTATTTTACGATTAGGATTTGACAAACGTATCTGTAATTTATCGGATAGATATCGATAGTCTTCATCGTTCATCACATCGCTCTCTGTTAAACCAATAGAGTGATAAGCCAAACTATGCAGTGTTTGAAAGTGTTTAAAGTTCTTCTTTGATATACTAGGAAATTTACCTAGAGCTCTCATTAAAGCTTCTTGTGCGGCTTTTCTTGTAAAGGCAAAGTATCCTATTTTTGCGGGATCAACTCCTTGCTCCACTTCCTTTGCAAAGACTTTATCTAAAAGATAAGTAGTCTTCCCTGTTCCGGGTGGACCAAAGATAATCTTCCTCAAAACGGTAATGCCTCCTCCATATCAGGTGTATCTAAATTAAGTTTTTCTGTTTTATTGTAAGGTACATACCACATAAAGACAGTCTTGTTTTTTACTTTCTTTCTTGTATCACCGCCTCCCATTTGTTTAATACGAGCAGACATTTGTGTTGTTGTAAAATCTTTAAACTGTTTCTTTGTTAAAAAGTCTTGTAAGGAGTTCAGTTTAAAATAAGCCATACCTTCTTCAAACCAAGCTTTACCAATATGTATTTCTTCTATGTTCATTGCCTCACCTTGATCACCTAAGAAACTATCAAGTAAGAAATCAAAACGACCTTCTTTTGTAATCTCTTTCGGCATCTCAATGATTTCTACATTTGCAATCAATTCTTGTAATCGTTGTATCCAATCACGAGGATTCAATCGATTAGGAATAATATTTAATTGATCCATACAAGATTGAATAAATCTATTTTGATCATACAAATCTTTTGTATTTAAAGATAAACGTCTACCGTCGATGTTTAAAAACCACTGCGATTCATCTGATTGATACTTTGTAAGATCGGACATCTCATGTTGAAAGTCACCACCTATACCATACTTTCTAAATCGACAAGTGCCCGAAGCACAGTGTGACTTCATCGGTTGATCTTTACACTTGTATTGATATTCGTTGCGTTCGTGTTGACGTACTGTCTTCTGTATCTGAGATGAAGACAACGGTGGTTGCATATACTTTAAATTAAAATCATCTAATTTGTTCTGCCAACCATCTGGCCACTTCTTCTTCGCATAGACGGCATATTGAAACAAAGCATTATCTCGACCCCCTTCTGGTATACCTAAAGACATCATCATCTGTAAACAAGGCGGTCCATCTTCTAATTCATCTACTTGTTTTTTACTTTCAATCTTTAATTCATTGATCTGCTCTGCTGACTGTACGTAGGTATCATACATATCAAAGAATTCTGGTAAATCTAAAGCTTCTCCCCTATCATTAAAAGCATAACGCATACCTGTTAAACCATTAAAGTATGGAAGATTTAAGAAATTACCCGTATCACCTCTATCAGCAAGTATCTCAATTTGTTTTGGAAATACTTCACAGTCCGCATAACCTAATAATGCTGCAATTTCTTCTAACTTATCTTTTAATATTTTTGCTACTACAGGCTCACTTGTAAATAGAAATAAGTGTGCACCCCCACTCTTTGATCGACATACAACCAAAGGTAGCTTTAAATCTCTAATCTTTTTAATTAATGCTCCGTGATCCAAGGGATATGTATCAATATCAATACACCCCCAACTACACGTACTTGGTGTGAGAATATCACCGTCTAATTCTTTAATTGCGTCTCGTACAGGAATGATTCCTAGACTTTCCTCACCGTCTAGATGTTTCTGCCACAATAAATCAGTGACAGGTTCTTTCTTTATGTAAGCTTTACCTTTTTGTTTGATACCATTCTGTGTCTCACCTTTTTTATAAACACCGTGAGCACGGTCTAGTCCACTGAATATTTGTTTAAATTTCTCAATCATGATTCTCCTTTAGTGCGTCTTGATCATAGGCAGCAAAATTATAAGCTTTTCGCTCCCGGTCCCCACCTATGATCTTTTTTTGCAGGATCAACGCGAACCCTGTCATGATGGACCGAAACTTAGAACGGCACGTCTCCGCTAGGTTTTGTATCATCTTGTTCGTGTTTCACGGTTTCTTTACCGCTTCTCACAGAGTCAGAAAACTTCTTTGCTTGCGCATATAAAGTTTTATCGTCATCTGTAATCCACTCACTAGCAGTGATATCCCAGCCGTGCCACTTTCCTTTATCATTACCCTCAAGCGCAGTCTTCAAAGTATAGAACCTTGAGAAAGAAGGAGGATTGTAGGGACCATTCTTACCTTGTAAGACTAATCCATTCATCATGGAGTTCCACTTCCTACTCTTCTTTAACTGAGTTGATTTCATAGTAATGACCGCAGGAGAAATTTGTCCGTCGCCTTCTACTACTAATACAAAGTGATTAGCACAGGTTTCAATATAGTTACCATTTTCTAATCTATCTTTGTTATTATTATCCCTAGTGGTTTGCGCAAGGATGTTAGAATCAGAACCATACACATTAACAGGTGCACCCGTTCCTTGTCCTCTATCTTGCCATTCCACATATTGTCTAACGTATGCACAAGGTAATACTTTAATACCTTCTGATCCGTCGAACAGTTTATCGGTAGCGGTGTTTAAAATCATTCCTGCTCTCGCACCCTCTATTTCATTTATTTGAGGAGATAAAGCCATTAAGACTTTAAGTCTAGGTGTTGCTAGGTCTTCTTGTGTAATACCCTCCAACCCTTTGTTAGCATCATCTTCTAAGAAGCTAGCCGCTACGACTGCAGTTTCTTTTTTCACAGTTACTGCACCTGTGTCTGTTTTAGCATTTGCCATTATCGTTTTTCCTTTTTATGTTTTTGTTATTTTCGTCTTATTACCTATAAAGACCCCGAAGGTATCCATTGGAATACCGGAGCCTTGAGCCACTTGCTCTTTTGCAAAGGCTTTGAGTGTCATAGGTTCCACCCACTCTTTCTCCATTAGATCAAGTCCGATTTCATCAGCACGAGTTTTAAAGTCCTGTGCTTTGTCATCTTCTCCTCGACCAAAGGATGCAGAAAGATTATGTTTGATGAGATCACCATGGCCATTATCACGTAACCATGAGAATGCCTGTTCTTTGTTGTCTTCAGTAATCCGTGCTTGAACAAATTCTGCTATCTTTAATTTAGAACCATCATTCAGTTCTACAGATTTTAATCCAAGTTCGTTCATCTTTTCAGGGATGACCTCCATCGATAACTTGTCAGCTTTTTTCTTGAGTTCTTTTACCGTGTCTTCGTAAGACTTGATATCGTTTTCAAGATTGCTGAGTTCTTGACAAAGTGAACTCACTTCGTCCAGATTATTGTTGCTAATATTAATTTTAGCATCATCTTCAAAATTCATCATGCTTTAATCCTTTCTCATGAATATCGAATTCTACAGGATAGTAACGAGATTCTCGTTTATCCCACTTTAAGCATTTAACTTTACCACGATTAACATCGGATGCAATAGCACATGCGAGACCCATTGCCACAGGGTCACCCATTAACAACAAGTAATCTTCGTCACTAAAGTTTTTTAATTTTTCTTTTAAGACGCGCACTGTTGGTGCCGAAGATAATACGATTTGCCTGTTATATTCTAATAACAATACAAGCTCTCCGTACTTCTCTGCGGATAAAATATTTTTGCCTAAAGCTTCTTGTACTACGTATACTGCCATAATTTCTGGTTGAACTATAAATTAAAAAATATAAATTAGCTAGTAGAAATTTAAAAGGATTACTGATGGATTACAAATTTAAAACAATGCCATACGAGCATCAATTAAAAGCATTAGGTGCGTCGTGGAATAGAGAAGCTTTTGCATTATTTATGGAAATGGGAACAGGTAAATCTAAAGTTCTCATCGACAATATTGCTATGCTTTATGATAAAGGAAAAATTAATGGAGCCTTAGTCATTGCTCCGAAAGGTGTGTATCGTAACTGGGAAAAATCTGAGATACCCGCACACATGCCAGAACATGTTGACTATCATGTAGTAACTTGGTCACCGAAAACAACTAAATCAAATTTAAAACAATTGTCAGAGATGTTCACAATCAAAGACAAGTTAGTTATTTTCTTGATGAACATTGATGCGTTTGCAACAAAGAAAGGAATACAAATTGCAGAAAAATTTCTTAGTGGCTTTGTCGCTCTTATGGCTGTCGACGAAAGCACAACAATCAAGTCTCCTACTGCTCAACGGACAAAAAATCTTATTAAGCTACGACAACTTGCTAAGTATCGTCGTATCTTAACAGGCTCTCCTGTTACTAAATCACCCTTAGATTTGTATACACAATCTTATTTTCTTGATCCTTATTTTTTAGACTTCTCTTCTTTCTACACTTTCAAAGCAAGGTACTGTCAATTAGTAAACAGAAATATGGGAAGTCACAGTTTTAAACAAATCATAGGCTATCAGCGATTAGATGAACTCAACCATAAAGTTGATCAGTATTCTTATCGTGTATTGAAATCAGATTGCTTAGACCTGCCTGATAAAGTTTTTACCAAACGTATTGTCGAGATGACACCCGAACAAGCGAAGATGTATGAGACCATGAAGCGTGAGGCGATAGCCGAGATTGAAGGTAAGGAAACATCCGTGACGACGATGCTTGCACAGTTAGTAAAGCTACATCAAATTGTTTGTGGTAGTGTGATTGTTAATGACGGCGAGATAAAAGAAATACCTAATAATAGATTACCTGAGTTAATGAATTGTTTAGAAGAGATTGATGGTAAGGTTATTATCTGGGCCGTGTACCGTCATGATATTATGAAGATCACTGAAACCTTAGCAGAGAAGTATGGTGCCGATAGTGTTGTATCTTTCTTTGGGGATACAAAAACAGAAGACAGGCAAGAAGCCGTACTAAACTTTCAAGACATGAACAATCCTATTCGTTTCTTTGTAGGTAATCCTCGTACGGGTGGTTTTGGTTTAACACTGACAGCGGCACATCATATGATTTATTACTCTAATTCTTATGATTTAGAAATACGACTACAGTCGGAAGATCGTGCACATCGTATTGGTCAAACAAATAAAGTGACTTATATTGATTTAGTGACAGAGAAAACCGTTGATGAAAAGATTATTAAAAGCTTGAGAAATAAAATTGATTTAGCTACTCAAGTATTGGGTGAAGATTATAAAGAGTGGTTAGTTTAGCCGATTCGGTTAATCAAATCTTCATAGGATACTAACGTGTTTCCTGTGCCATAAGGGTATAATATCTCAGGTTGAATGCCAGCATCATAGCCTCCGAGAATTGACGGTAATTCTTCTTCTACAATTTCTTCTACAGGAGCAGTTACAACAGGCTGCTCAATAGGAGTGTCTTTAGGAGTGTCTTGCCTTCTTCGAAAATTTTCTAAAAATGCTTGGCGTCGAGGATCTATCTCTTCTGTTTCAGTCGGTGCAAATATTCCTAAATTTTTAAAATAATCAATAGGAGGAGTGGTAACAAACTCTTTACCCTCATCATAAATATTGGAAGCCATACTTCGTATTAAGCCACCCGGTATTGCTAAATCTAAAAGAGGTTTAGCAAATCCTTCATATCCTTTAGGTGCAGGTTCATTTCTCATGCGACTTCCATATGTTCCACCAAAAATACCACGGTTTAAGTCGCCCAAAAATTCACGAGTAGTAGGAGCAGCGGCTCCGTAAGCCATAGCGTCACCGAATCTGTCAATACCTAATCTACGAACAGGATCACGACCATAAACTTCCGTTACTCTTTCTCTTTCTTGCCTAACTTCATCTGGAGTTTTTCCAGTAATTTTAGCAAGTTGATTAATCTCTAAATCTGATCCCGGTTCTCCTAAGCCACCCTTCTCTAAATCTGTTTGATAGCCAGCTTTTCTTATAGCGTCAACAGCGCCACTACCGCCGGTATATCCCGGACCTGCCACTTGTCCTATTCTATTTCCATCTTTGTCTAATTTATAAACAAATTGACCTTTGGTTTCATACTGTTGTCCACCCTTGGTATCCTTACCAAGATCTTCTATAACTTGTTTTGCTTCTTCTTGACCTTGCTTCTTTTGTAAGCCAGCTTTAGAAGAAGATTGAGAACCTGTTGAACTACCCATTATTGTTTCCTTGTATTAATAAAACCTTTTTTACGAACTGTACCATTTTTATCACGTCGAATAAACCTTACATTATAGATATTTTTCTCACGGTTCAAATAATCTTTCAAATCTCGACATAGTTTGAAGACATCGCCGTAAGGAGCTGCCATATGATAAACCTCTGTTCCGTGATCCTTGATCCACGTAGCGTAAGCATGAGGCTTATTATCCTTGGTCCATAGTAAATAATTATCTTTGGAAATAGCGGTTAAATGGTGCTGTACTAAGTGTTCAACAATCATTTCACGCATATAATTACTATCATGGTTGATTCTTACCATGCATCCTAAAACTTCGTAAGGTTTGAGATCCTTTCTTCTTCGGATCATACCACCATTTGACGACCGCGAGAAGTATTCATAATCCCTTTATCAGCGATACCACCGTCGGCAGCAGCAAAGATAGGATCAAACGGAAAAGCTTGTTGTGCACGAGCCGCGTTTGTTTGTTGAGGTTGACCACTCATGGTTGGTAGGGGTGCTACGACTTGTGTGGAAGAGATTGACGATCCGGGAATCGCGGTTGTTGGAACTTCGACAGGGACTTGTGGAGCAATGTCAGAAGATTGTAAATCCATTTCTATAGATTTACCGGGCCCTATATTTATTGTCCCAGTGCTTGTAGCAGCTCCAGAATATTCCTCATCTTCAACTCCTGCTTCTTTGACTAATTCTTTCAAAATAATTTTAGTAGCTTGAAGAGGATCGGAAGGAAGAGCTTTTTCAATTTCTGCCAATGTTCCGGGAGTGACTTTTCCAGAAAAAAGTCTCGCGAATACGTCTGCTTTTAATATCTTACCACCCGTATCAATAGTAGTGGCAAAAGGACGAAACAAGTAATTATTTAATAATTTTTGAGCTTCTTGACCACGAGCTAATTCCGCTCCAGCTCCTACGCTTTCTTTTAATCGAGAAAAATAACTTTTTAATGCTCCTAATCTTTGTATTCCTTGATCATCAAAAAATTTAATCAAAAGAGGATTAGATAGAACATTGTTAACTTCTTTTTCTAAAGTTTCCGCATCAAAGGTAACAAGACTTGGATTACGTTCATTTGCTCGTTGAGACTTTGATAAAACATCTTCTATAATACCTGTTCTTACACTTACCATATAAGGACTGTACATATCCTTATCCCCACCGCCGATTCGTATTAATTCGTCTATTTCAGAAGCAGCGCCTATTGAACCCTCTGTGCCTTTGGCTTTGTTGATTGTTGATTTAACAACTTCATAAGCGTTTCCATCCAATTCTTTTGCCTGATAAAATAAACTATTCTTTAATTTGTCCGCATCTTTTGCTACCTCAATAAGATCATCAACAGTATTTCTATTTCCCAATAAAAATTTTAAGCCTTCTGGATCTTTCCTAATCCATTGATTTATTTTTTGACCTGTTGTAGATGGATCAAAAAGCAATTCTCTTAACCATAAATCTCTTATCATATCAGTAGTCATCTCCGCTCCAGCAGGGACCACTTCATCAAAACTCTTCATCATTTGCTGAAGAGCATTCATATTAAAATTACCGGGTTGAATGTATTGTGCAACAATTCCACCGATGTCCATATCCCCTTTGCTCAAAGCTTCGGCAAACTTAGCAGAGCCTAAGACATTTTCATTAAGTTTCATATACTCATCTAAATAACCTAAGGACTGAACAAATTCAGAACTATTGGCTACTACACTACTATCCGTCGGATTAAATCTTCGTGACACTAAATCATATAATTCATTCGCTTTTGCATTAACTGCTGGGTCGGGAGAGTTTTTTAAATTAAAAAGCTTTTGTCTAATATTCACTAAAGCTTTTAAACTTTCCTGAGACTTTTTTTCATTTAAAAAATTTAACTGATCAGGTAATTTTCTTAGTTCTTGTACGATAGTATTTAATTTATCAAATTCTTGAGCGTTAACAGGAGAAATAGAAACAGGTTTACCTTCTTTTATTACAATGTCTCCCTCTTCCGTTTTTGTTTTAATATTTTTTCCTTTTGGATTAGGATTTAATTGATTAATAAATTTCTGCCCTTCTTTTTTTATACCTAAAATATTTATAGAACTACTAGGAGCGTATTCACTAAGGTCTTTAATATTTGCTTGAAGATTTTTTTCTACTATCCTATTCCATTGTGACGAAACATTTTTCAAAGCTAGATCAGCACCATCTCTCGTAGCTTTATTTGAAGATAAAAGTTCATCTAATCGAAAAGCATAAGCTTCTTCTAACTGTGCTTGAATTGTCAGTAATTCTTCATTACTTAATTGTTTACCTTCTTCTAACTGTTTTAATTTTTCAGTTGCAGTTAATAACTGTTTTTCAATTTTAGCAGGCGCAGTTTCCGCAAAAGTCTTGGTCTGAAACCAAGTTTTTCTTAAAAAAACATTAGATAACAATTGACCTGTTAAAAAAGGTTCTAATCCATTTTCTTGTACTAAAGCAGCTACTTCGGGGGCGTCTTTGAATAAGCCGGGTCTTATCTCACCAGATAGAATCCCAGCCGCAGTATCAAAAAGACCGTATCCCAATGAAGAAAGAAAAGCCTCTTTTTGAACCTCATCAGAAAAAGTGTTATTCCAAAAAGTTTTTGACAGCTCTACTGCCTTATCCTCGAATGTTGTCTCTTCTTTTAAATTCTCGCTTAATTGTCTGAATTGATTTTCACCAAATCCTAACATCCAATCCACAAACTCATCGATGTTTTGACCGGCTAAACTTGCACCATATGTCTTTCCCATACCGGAAGCTAGTCGTTTTAAAAAACCTTTTACAGCAGGAGCCGCTACTTCTGCTCCGGCTTTCCACAATCCTTTTCCTCTCATAAACTCATCTGTTACGGCTAAAATTTCAGAAAAAGTTTGAAAGTCAGCAATTTTTCCTACCTCTTCATAATCTCCGACATCTATTTCTAATCCAACAGGATCAAACATTCTGTATTTTTTATCACTTTTGTCATATTTAAATATTTCAAAAGATTCATAATCTTCATCTTTTCCCGGAATTGTTAGAATTTGATAATCGCCTTCTGGATAAGATTCTAGAAACTTTTTTCTTCTCATTTCATGGGTTTGACTACGTCCTAAACCTATTGCAAGAAGATAATCTTGTGGTCCTAAACTTTTATTTTCTATTTCAACCCCACCTACATCCTGAATGTATTTTATTTTAGCTTCTTTAGATTCATTGTAGTTTTCCGCAACAGTTTGAGGGCCCTCAAACATTACATCTTTAAAAACTTCTGTTGGGGAATAATCAATAGTATCCAAGACACCTGTCTCTTCGGCTACTTTTTTAATCCCTATATCAATTGTTCCTGCTGATTCAGCGGGCATTTTAATTTACCTTTATACCTTCGGCTTGACCTGTTTCACTATTATAGTAAATCAATACAGGCGCCCTTGGTCTCCATGTTGTAGGGAAATATTGTTCTTCACCCATTTCATTTTGCATAGAATATTTTCCGTTTTCATCTGCGTATCCAACAAAAAAGACAGTTTTTCCATATTCCTCTAAGAGATCAATACTATCACCAGAAGTGGGATAGAAAGTCCTTCTGTCCGCATCTAAGCTTTCTAAGAAACGTTGATCTATAGGAGTTTCTAAACTTTTAATATCATCAACTAGTCCTTTAATTTCATTATAGAATTGATCAGATTCTTGTCTTACTAAATCTTCTATAATTCTAGTTCCTCCCAAGGAATCACTTATTCTAATTTCACCAGCTAACCGATCTTCTGGTTTTACTTGATAGAGAACATTGCCTTCATTGTCTGTAATTTCACCTGTGTTTTGTAATTCCTTATATTTTTGATCTCTTAAAATATCCATTGCAGCGTCGTGCTTAATTGTTCTTAAAATAAGTTCTTGTCCTTCCCTACTATTTGTTAGCTTCGCTCCAGAAAGTTCAAGAGTTTCAAATTCTTTGATGTTCTTATTACCAGTAATTAATTCAGATTTTAAAACAGTAGCGAATGATTGAGCTGCTTTCAAAGCCTCGGTTGCACTTAAATCATTGTCTTCTCCAAGCAATATTTTCTCAAAAGCCTGTCTAGAAGTTTCAATAAGTTCGGGTTTACCTAAAAGTTCAGAAGCGGTATTTACAATATTTAAAATAGCTGTTCTCGTATCAGCAGCCGTACCAGTAGCTGACTTGGTTAATAAAGTTTCTTGTAAAGAAGCATTGTCGAACACATCTTCGGATTTTTTAAGTTTATCATTAACATTCGTAACCCAGTTTGTTAGAGTGGTGTTATTGTTTTCTAAAATTAATTTTCTTTCTTGCTCATCTAAATTTAAAATAGCTCGATCACTTTCTCTCAGAGAATCTAGCATGCTTATCTGTAATTGTTGTAATTCAGCATCAGTATAAATTTCATTTGTTTCAGGATTAATTGTACCCTTCCTTAAATCAACAGCTTGTTGAATTTCTTTCATTGCGCTAGAAGCACTGGTTCCTTCAGCGTTTGATAAAATTTGATTTTTACGTTCTTCAAACACGTTTTTAGCATTTTGTGAGTTAGGATCTCCAAACGCACCATTATTAAAGTCCTGATAAAGTTTCCCTAGTTGATCCTTCGCTTCATAGTCTTTATCTTCATCTTTTACAGGAGATATAATCTCTCTATAACCTGTCTCGCTCTCTGGATCTTTGACTAAAACTCTGTCTTCTTTACCCACGGTGAGAAGTTCATCTTCATCCCCCTCTAGAGCTTTTTCTAAAGCAATTTTTGAAGCTAGATCTCTACCTGTGTTTGACTCAGGTTTAATATTCAAATATTGACCAGCTTCACCTATTTTACCTAAAGCGGTTTGACCGGGTTGCATCGGTGTTCCGAGAGCCGCAAAGAATTGAAAAGGACTCATGCCTGCTCTGTCGTAGAAACTTTCTTTTGGATACATCTTTTCTGTAATAGGGGATAATTCTTTGAAGTATTCTTCATACTTACTAGCGACATCACCACCTGTTCCTAGTTTAACAGGTTGCGTTAAACCTGAAGTAATACCTATACCTTTAGACGATGGACCTCTTTGAGGAGGTGTCTCTGAAGGTCTTCTAAACATTTTACGATCTAAAACCATTTAACCTCCTATTGTGTAAATTGACCTAATCCGTACGCTAAACTTCCAATTCCGCTAACCGCTTGTAAGAAAGGATTAGCTGTTGGTGCTTGTTGTTGTTGAATCGTTGTACCACCAAATGGTAATCCTGCTAGGGATTCTAATCCATAAGAATATCTTCTGTAAGGTTCTTGTTGTTGTGCTAATAAATTTTGTCTTTCCGCTTCAAGCTGTGCTTGACCTAGTTGTTGTTGCATGCCACCCGTACCGAGTAAACTTTGTATGTCTTGTAGCTGTTGTGCCTGAGCCGTGGTCCCTAGTGCACCAAACTGTTTTCCTAAACCACCTACCATGCCTGCCTGTTGTAGCTGACCGGCTCCTGCCGCTTGACTGGATGCCAATGCTTGTTGATAGTTTCTTGATAAATCTTCAAATACTCTTCGTGACATAATATCTTGAATACCGCGTTCGGTTTCTGCTCGAACTACACCTTCTCTGGCACCACCAAAAGCTCCTGCTTTGACGGCTTGTGCAGATTGTGATTGTCTTGCAATATCACCCTGTCGGCGAATTTCTTTTAATGCTTCTTGTGTAACATTTTGTTGATACGGATCCATAAAGGCTTGTGCCGCACCGGGTTGAAACATCTGTCCTGCTTGTGTTGCAATATCTCTAGCTTGTCCTGTAGCTGCTTCTGCAGCCTGTAGATATGGCATATATCCACCAATACCTTGCTGTGCTAAATTAAACGCTTGTTGTTGTGCGGGTGAGAACCCTGCTACTTGTTGTGCTATTACAGGTAAGGGTGTTTCAATCAAACCTTGTTTGTCACCTACACCAAAGATAGTGTTTAATAATTCTTGTTGTCTCTC
>Ga0208434_1000231_pt1 | contig 29785 bp, 30 predicted proteins | sample 13_taG_FD_184086 | JGI IMG/M metagenome (GOLD analysis project Ga0208434, IMG submission 184086) | Marine viral communities from the Subarctic Pacific Ocean - 13_ETSP_OMZ_AT15268 metaG (SPAdes) (version 2) | ecosystem: Environmental > Aquatic > Marine > Oceanic | place: Pacific Ocean | collected... | reverse complement strand
GCCTATAGCCTTTATCAATCATCTGTCGGCTGTAACGCACGAACAAATCCCATACTTCAGGATGCTTTCTGTGGAATACATTACATTGCTCACGCATTTCGTCTTTTCTGCTCATGCTCATTGAGTCACCCTCTCTCCTTCATACGTTACGTATTGACCATACTTCCTTAAACACGACTCCCTAAACGCTTCGCTCTTACAAAAATCGTGAGTGATATCATCAAGCTGGGTCCAAGACTTTAGAGACAATCGCCCTGTTTGCTCTTGTTGCTTCGCGGCAAACGGACTGCCTCCTTTTTGATTAGCACGAGACAACCAAGAGTTAACGAACCTCGCCATACCGCGCTCAGTTTTTCTCTTAGGTGGATTAGCGTCTAACCAAACTGCCATCACATTCAATTCTGCGAAAAGATCTACTTCAGGATATGCGTGTTGCCATCCAATTACCTGCTCATCAGTAGGCTGCCAATCGGTTCCATCTTTCGTAATCATGTTTTCTCCAGACAATAGTGGTCATTAGAGGGCGGTAGTTGCCCTGTACTTGTTATTTAAATCTAGTCCCTTCACTCCAGATATCAGCGCAGATCATTTATCGCTCTGCCATCACGACGCCCTTACTACTTGGCAACATTAACCGCTGTTTATCCCCGCCCTCAAAGGTTAGGAGTCAATTCAGTCTTTTTTGAGCTACTGCAACTTGCGACAGCATTATTTTTCTAGGCTCGACTAGAGGGTGACTTTTCTGCGATTGCAGATATAATGAGAGAACTTGCTCCACCCTTAAGCAAGGCTCCAACCAAACATAGTGTTTGCCCCCAGTTACTCGGGGGCTTTTTTTTGCTCCTCTTTCCAGGCTTCCCACACTGGCTCTTCAGCGCAGTCTTCACAAACAATCTCATCGTACCGCTCGTCATACACAGTCGGCTGACCAGGCCAGCAACACTGCATACATACAGGGCATTGGTAGATGACTTTGGACATGCTACTTACCTAACTCCAAGAACTCGTGAACGTCCATCTCAAGGTAGTCAGCAATAGCTTCGATATGACCTATTCTCATATCTGTACTATTACGCCAACGACCGACCTGCACAAGGCTTACACCAAACTTTTCTGACAAAGACTTGTTGGTCACCTTGCGTTCTTTCTGCGCCCGTCTCAGGCTGTCCCCGACGTTAAAACGGGATGTCGTCTGTATCTTCATTGTTAGTCCCAAAACTCGGTAATGGTAGATCGTCCTCTTCTACAGCCTTTAAAGGCTGATTCAACGCTTGCTTGGCTTGCGCCATGCCTTCCTTAGCTTTCTTTTTGTCCCCGTACATTTTGTACTCGTCAATGCACATATAAACGGTATTACCGTACTCATCTGGCGCGTTTGATTCTAAGACTTGTAAGTGTGTGTACGGCTGCGGTTGAGTCTGTAACCATTCAATAGCCTTACGGTTATCAATCTTAATGTTAGTACGAACAAAATTAGGTGTGTTCTCGTACCGATTAGCGTAAATGCCTTTCGGATAACTTTTCTTCTTACGCTCCACTGTTTCTCTCCTCAAACATTACTTTAACTGCGGCATGAAACTCGTTGCTACGAATCATAGTGCGCTCGTGCGTAGTCCAGATACCGCCCTTGCTCGGCGCGATCCACAAACACTCATGATCATCATTACTCATCTCGTGATACGCCTCTGCCGCGGCTTCCCAACGCTCATCAGCAATCGCTCGCTTTATCTCGGCAATACTATCGAAGTTCCGAACACAGGCTTGATTGTGTAATGCAATAGCATCTAATGGCTGACTCGCTTTATCTCCATCATCATCGTCGGCTGGTATGCCTGCAACTGACTGTAAAGCATAGCGTCTAGCGTAAGTGATGGCCGAACCTACGGTATGCACGTCCCTTCGCACCAGTGGCAATGTGTAATGCGAGCGCATCCATTGACCACTCCGATGCATCAAAACAGTCATGACACCTGCACTGTCGTCGTTAACAATAGGAAACTGCGTGTAAGAAAGGCCCATGTCAGCTAATGGCTCTTTGATGGCTGCAACTACAGAAGCTAGATCTGCGTAGTTGCCGTGATGAGCAGTTGCGTCTTTAAGTGCTACACCCATTTGTTTCTGTGCAAGGCTCAAGGCCGTTGCTATCTCTTCAATTGACTCACTTGTCTCAAACATTAACGTCTCCTTTCTTTCTGTTTCTTAACCAGGGGAAGTGTGTAAACGCTCTCATATCGCGATAGTCCACTCCCCACTCTTGCTCCGGTATGTCACAGTGCAATTCGTATCGACCAGCAAACCCTGCGTCACCATCTGAATTCCCTACTGACCATTTACGGCTGATAGCACGTATATTTTGTAACCGCTTTTCACGCGCTCGTTCTTGTTCCTTAGAAGCTGAGTATTGCTTGGCCTTCTCATTAGCGACCTTCAGATTCTGTTGACGTATCTGCTCGTCTTTAAGATCTTGTAATGATTTTTTCTTAGGCTTATTTCTGCGACCGACCCAAATGTTCCCAAGCCTATCCTCGGAGTGAACGATAGAGCTATGACGCTTCTTCCACTCAAGGTCTTGAGCATTTGCTGTTTCAATCAGATCGGTGACTGCTAATGATTTAGGCTTAGACTCTCGTCGATCTTTCAGGTATTCGAGCAGGTCATCAACATTATCAGCAAGTCGCTGACACTCAGCTAAATAGGCTTCGTCGTAACTACTCATCAAACCATACCCAAGTGATCAGCTATACAGTCTTCAGCGTTAAGTACGCGATAGCCTTCCCAAAAACCGTCTGTGTGCCCTAAAACTTGGATTTTATGAGCAAACGGTCCTTGTTGGTCCTCACCATCGATGTAGTCATCTTCAAGGTCATAGTCCCAATCACAATCGTCATAGTTGACCAACAACCAAATACGACCGTCCTGATTCTTAGTGATAGGCGAGCCAAATAGTGCGGTTTGATATCGATTTATATCAGCGTTTATACAGATAGATATTTGCATAACCCCTCCTTTATTTATTAGAAGAGATTACATACTGAAAGAGTTATATGCAACTTTTTTAGTTAGGGTAGGTTCCCGTTCGAATCATGTGTGCAACGTCTTCACTACGCTTACCGACCTGACGCGCCCATTTAGAGTCTAAAAACTCCATAGCAGCTCGTTCATAGTTAGCCTCTGACATAGCCGACAGGGCCTTGGTAAAAAGCGACAGTCGTGAAAAGCCTAGGTTAAAGCACAGATTGACCATTGCATCTTGACGAACTGAGTCTAAGTCTATGAACCAGGAAAAGGCTAACAACTCTTTTTTACACCGACCAACATCGTTTTGTAGCAGGTACAGGATTTCGTCGTCAGACAATCCTAACGAACCATCCTCGATGCAACGACCGACACCAATAGTTGCAAGGCCCGCACTACATCGGTAAAAGTGAGTGCGAACACCTTCGTGTAATTTCAATTGCTCCAATAACTTACTCATTTTCCCCCCGACTTACTGGCACCAAAGTAAAAACTTACGACAGAAGACACTATGCCCCCAAGGTAGCCAAGTACCAGGTTAACTACGTTCAAGTCGTTATCATCGGCAGGCTGTAGCGTTACAAGGAAAACATATCCACCAAACAGCAGTATGGAAATAATCGCAATAGATCGTGCCGTCCAATCCTCTGAGAATGAGTCTCTAGCGTGTTGTATATCTTTTGTTTCTAATGCGAACACATCAACTTCAAGCTCTTTCATCCTTACTTCGAAATCAAGTTCAGCCTTTTTTATTTCAGCTAACTGCTCTGGCGTAGCTTGAGAAAGCGCTTTCTCTATTTTTTGTGGCGTAGGATCGCATCCCAAAACATCGGCAAGCATAGACGCCGCTGCACCACCTACAGGTCCACCTAGCGCCGCTCCGATAGTAGGTGCTAACTCACCGATCAAGCCTTTGACGGCACTGAATTTCATGACAGAAACTCAACTGCGCCAAGGCAGGCAATAATGAATGGATACATAGCCATGATCATGCGTTCGAGCTTATTAAACTTTTCCGCTCCTTGATCGAGACGCTTTTCCATCATCTCTCGCATCAGTTTACACTCTGCTTCATGTATCTCTATGCGCCGTAAGGCTTCAGCCGCATTGTCCATCAATTACCTCCTAGTGGGTTGGTGGCATCGATAGCCATCCATAAATCATCCATGTCACGCTCAAACTTTTTCAACCGAGCGTCCAGCGTAGCAAGACTTTCAAGCCGCGTTTGCACTTTTATTTCTGACTCGCTAGACGTTTTTTCTACGCTAGAAATTCTATCACGCAAATCAAGAAGCTCCTGCTGTGCATCCATGATCTGCATCAAGTTAGCGCCTAACTCAGCTAGCTTGCCTTGCAAGTTCTCAACATCTGCCGCTGTCATGGCTTGTTCCATGTTAGATAGCTTTTTATCCATGTCTTGTAATCGCAAAGCGTTCATATCGCGCAAGTCATTGAATCGTGTTGCTAGTGCGTCAGCTTGAGCAGTAGCGGCAATAACGGCTTCACTTTGTTCATTTAGTTCAGCGAAAAACTGAGAGGCCGCCCAGATTCCGCCACCAATTGTTGAGCCAAATGTAAGCACTATAGCGATCCAAACGCCTTTAATAGACGTGCCGCCGACGTTTACTTCTAAGTCTTCAAGAGCCACTGTTTAAGCACTCCTCTTGATTTTCTGAAAACCAGCAACCGCCTTCAGGGGAGGTTACCCAAAATTCTTGTGTCTCAGCGCGTGTTAAGACATCTTCTGCGGCAACGAAGTAGTTACCTACTTGCAAACCTTGGATAGTGCTACCGCCATCAAAAGACACCCACACCGCTGTTGTATCTAAATCAAAGAACACAGACGCAGCTTCCTCAAAAGTCACGTTGTACTCTCTAGCCATATTGTCTGCTTGATTTAATAAGTTTTCATCATTAGCCACTGCCATGTAAGCTGCGGCTACTTGTATCGCTTGCTCGGTGTTAGACAGCGCGGTGTTGTAACTTTCTATTTCTTGATCCTGAAGTGTAACGTCATTGGCTCCCATGAACTCTTGCAAAGCCATAGCCTCGCGCTCATCCGGTGCTGATTGCGCGTCTTGTGCCATCTCGTTGACTGTTGCAACCATAATAATCTGCTGTGCGGCTTCTACATAAGCATCAATCATTTCAGAAACCTCATCCATAGCCTGATCTGCTTGATCTTGAAAATACTGATCCGCACCAGGATCGTAGCTATAAGTAGCTGATTCCACTGCCGCGACAGCGGCGTTGTAGGCATCTTGTTGAGTTTTACTGATATGACCGTTCTCAGCCATAGCAGGAGCAATATACCCTTCTCCCGCGTATGACTCGCCACCGGCAATAGTTTTTATTCCGTAAGCAAACGTGTCTCTTATGCTTTGTGAAGTGTTGACGAGATCGTCAATCTCGTTGGCGCTTAGTGGTACGGTAACGGTCACTAAGAGTGCCGCTAGTAGACTCTTGCTCAGTGGTCTCATCGTTACCTCCAGCTAATAGACTATCGTAAAACGCCTTCTGTTCTATGTAGTCGGGAATCCAAAGCTCTGGATTTTGCTTTATAGCTAACAGTGCATTTTTGCCTACTAACAAACGACCTGATCGTATGATCGGACAAGGCGTTGCACTCATAAACATAGCTCGCCATACCTGTGCATTTTGGCACATGAGCGAGACGCTGGCGACCTTCATCCCCATATTTGAAAGCGTTATGGCGTTTAAACGACGATTACACTCTTCATCCTGACGATATAGTCCAGAAGAAACACCAAAACCAACTAACTGTAATCCGCCAGATAATGACTTAAGACATGATTGCTGACCTGTACTCATCAGGCTGGGCGCGACAGCCGTATTTGCAGGCATAGATCGACTGCCCGCACCATTATACGTTTTGCTGACATTGTTGTTGTTTGAGTTTGAGGTGTTTAAGTCGCCCTCAATGTTAGTGTCGTCGCCATCATTATCAAAATCTGGCTCAAACTCACCATCGTCTCTTGTTGGCGCGGGATCTACTTCAGGGATTGGCTCTATATCAGGAGTGTCCTGCCCGTAGGCAGGACCACAAACACTAATTAATAGTGTCAACAGGCACGTCTTGATAATCCTCATCGGACACTTCCTCTGCTGGAGGTTGCTCAGGTTGCTGGGCTTTGGCTTGAATGAGCGCAATCTGTGCCTCAAGATCTGCTATTCGTAATGCCTGTTGAGCATTCTGACGGGCCAGTGACTCCATCCGTTGACTCAATACAAACTGTTCTTCCGTTACTTGCTGTTGTTCTGACATGTATTACCCTTACTGTTAGTGGAACGTATAATGTAGTGCCACATAAAAGGTTTTTCAAGGATTTACGGGTATTCGTCCAACAACTAATCCGGCAGCAATATCTTCATCGATACGGTCTTCCATTTCATGTACTAAAGCGACAGTTGCTTCTATGTCGATAACACCGTCAGCTCTAATAATTGGCACTCTAAAAGGAACAGGCGTTTCCTGAGTGATAGCCTCTGATTCAATAACACCCTCAAGGTGCGTGGCGTCATCAGCAGGCGCGTCATAGATGAGTGTTCTCATGGTGTAAACGTCACGTCAATATTGCCTGATCCATCCCATTCGGTGGTGATGTTGCTCATCTCGGTAGTGTCTAAACCGTTAGAGCCGCTCCATGTCCACCTACGACCAAAGCCACCGGCGGTTGTCGTGGTTGAGGCTTCAGCCGAAGTGAGCGTGGTCAATGTACCGTTTGCCGTGAATGAGATGCTTGTAAACTCACTGGCACCAATAGCGTTAGATGTTGAATAGTTCAGCTCAATCTCAAAAAACAAGCCAGACGATGCGTTAGTGCGAGCAAGGCGCGTTATGCCTAAAAGGCTTAACGTAGACCCATTTATGTTAGTCGGAGACACTGAGCCGGTAGGAGTAGAGCTTTCAAATCCCCGTGTTGTTGAAAACTGCTGTGACAAGGTGCCCTGAGTTACAGTAATCGTCTGCGTAGAGCTTGCTCCATAATACTCGCTAAAAGACACGGCGGTATTCGATGCCTTATTAATTAAAGCTCGAATGTCGGTATCGTTCATGCTGGCTTGTGTGCCAGAGGTGCCCCCCGCTTCAACGTGAATATCGTTGAGCGAGATAGCACCCGAGGTTTGTAAGGCCATTAGTCAGTCCAGATAGCCGCGCAAATGTCCTGTACGAGCTGATCTTCGCCAGTAACGTCTGTCGCTGTCGATGTTTCGTTGCCATCCTCGTCAGTGGTAACGACGTATCGCTGGAGATGTTTAACGACGGTGCTAGTTACAGGCAAAGCCGTGTCATTAGTGTCGTCAAACGTATGCTCATAAACGACCATTAAAGTCGGGTCGTCGCCCACAAGGGCAGGGTATGTCTCAATGCGCCCAACTGCGCGTGTGTTAGTTATCGCCATTTTCAAGCTCCTCTATTCGCTTGGTTAGTGATTCAATTGTTTCTTGCTGAGAGCGTACTGATTCTATCAGCAATGAAATAATCTTGGTGTGTTCTACCGTCTTGTACTCGTTGTTAAAGGGGGCGGGGCTAATAGCATCAGGTATGACTTGCTCGACCTCTTGTGCGATGACACCCGTCTCGTGCTTGCACTTAGGTATAAAGCCGTGCGTTTCTTCTATGCCGTCGATCCAGTCGAACTCTACGCCGCGCAGTTTCATCAGTTTTTCAAGCGGCCTTTGGATCGGCTTTATGTTGGTTTTCAACCGTTCATCGGAGGCGTATGCCGTGACGTTGCCCTTTGCCAAGAAATTACCTGAATCAGCGGTAATCTGGGCTAAGGCTTGTTCTGACCCATTCTCAAATAAAAATCCGATTTGAGTGCTACTGTTAGCAACGCGGAATCTAATGCCGTGTGATGTCCGTCCGTCCAATCCAGAAGACGCGGAGCCACCTGATAAAGATTTTCCAGACCCCGCAGTGGACATATAGATACCCCAGTTGGTATCGCTGTTGCTCCACATCATGATTCCACGAGCGGCTCCTCCATCGGAAGAGTTTTGAATTGTTATCTTTGCACCGCCTGTACTATTTACCACCCCGCTTAAGTTAGCGGCAACTGCGGTTAGATTACGAGCGCCCGAAATAACTTCTTGACCTGCGATTTCTAAATTTCCGGCAGTAATGTCAAGTCCCGATCCGTAGGTTTTTACATACCCCTCGGATTTAAGCTCAAGCGTTGTAATGCTGTGGTCGTATCCAATGTATCCAGCTACCGCGCTTTGTGGGTCAGCGAAGAATAGATAGCCGCTGGAGGTGTTGGGGCTTAGTAAGTTAATAGCCGTGCGGCCATTTCGCTCGACTGTAATTCCACCATTGGCTGTTTGGTATGGTGTTGCTCCTGAGTCAGACTCCTTGATGTGTAAGCGCCCAAATCCTGATTCTGGTGCCGTGCCAATACCGACACGCCCAGCGACTTGTTGATCGCCGCGTATAGCGCTACCGACTTCTCTCCACTGACCTATACTCCCGCTTTCGCAAGCACGAATGTACATTTGCCCAGTAATACCAGTGGTTCGGGGGTGCGCTATTTCCAGCCAGTAGTCACCGCTACTAATGCCATGACCATACTGGTTACCTAGCGAAATACGATTTCTGTACCACTGACCACTATCCGTATGCGGCGCATTGACGTTGCCCTGAACGAAATTCCAGCCCCAATAATCAACGTCTTGATTAAATCCAGGCGATGCCGCGTATCGGCTATGAGCAAGCCACTGTCCAAAGTTTCCGTTTAGCGACTGACCGTATTCAGCCTCACCTTGTGAGACTGTGACGTTTTGTAACTGGCGACCAGTGTCAATGACGGTCTGCGGTACGGTGCCGACCTTTAGCTCGTCTTGGATAGTGGTGCTTTCGAACAATATGATTGAGCTTGGCTGTACCTGTATTTTTTCATCGCCTGATACAGCAAAGTGTATGCGGTTGGCCGAGCCGTACATCCCCGTGTCGTCGTCGTTTTTAAACGTAAACGCTGGCGCAGACTCACTGCCATAGCTTGCTCTAAACTGACCGCCCGCTATATCACCAGTTGCCGATATCCCAGTGGGCGAAAACGTGCCCGAAAGAGTCAAAGACGTTGCGCTAATATTTGTAGCTGTAAGTGCGCCTGTGGTTGTCGTGCCGAGCGTTGTGTTGGCGTTTTCTTTTACCAGCTTTTCCCATGAGCCATAGCTTGATGAAGCATGGGCCGAGCGAATCCAAAGATTGTTACCGTTGGTCTGCAAAGCAAGCTGGGTATAGTAGGTTCCAGTGTGCGTTTGTAGGCTAATTATGCCTGTCGCATTGTCGCCGCCGCTTGGTTTTGTTCCTGAGCCATAGCCGCCATCCGTTTTAGACAAAATAAATGTTTCGAGGTTATCAATGCTCGTAACAGGAGCCGTGCCTGATGTTGGGTGGAGGCGAGCTATCTTAATTGCGCCGATTCGGTCAGCCGTAGTGCTTAAGTTGTCAGAAAAAACCTTGGCAAAAGTAGCGTGTCTTGCTGAGTCGATGACGGTTGTGCCGCCTACAGCTAGAGCAACGTTACTCGCAACATGACCGTCGCCGCCTGATAGAAGGTTAACGCCGCCGTATGCCGAAATTGTGGCTCGGCCCACGTCTCCGTTATCTCGGAAAACGTATGCACTGCCCGTCCTAAAATACGTGTGACTTGCGTTTGCGAAATAAAAGCGGTTGTAGCCGTCGCTAGATTGGTGCCAATTATTGTGTTCAAACCTAGATCCAAGCCCGCCAGCTTTAAGCGTTACGTTTTGCAATACGCGACTAGAGTCGATGACGGTTGTGTTGTTTACCGCGAAGCCCGTGTTCGTATAGAAGACACCGCTGGCGTTTACACCAACAGAAGAGGTGCGGGCGGTTCCCCCAACATCAGTGACCAGCCTGAAAGCCTGATGGTGGTAGACCGTAAGCGCTGGCGAGGTGCCAGAGCGATTCATCTGGATATCTTGGTTAGATATTAGGTCAGTGGTCGCTGATACGTGCGAGCCAGCATTTATAACACCACTGCTAGTAATAGCGCCCGAGGAGATCGTGCCTAGCGTTGCGTTTCCATTATTGGCAATTCGCGTAACACCATTGGTCTTTAGACTGCCCGTAGACAGATTAAAATGACCGCCCGTTTCCATCTGCATACGAGCGGCACCATCCTCGTACCACTTAAATCCGCCATCGGTGTTGAACCACATATTGGAGGGTTCAATACCAATCGTGTAATCATTACCAGATCCGTTGGGGTAAAGGTTTAGCCTTGCGCCTGTTGTCGCATCAGTTGATGTTGGGGCTTGGACGTTTGAATTAAAAAAGTTGATCCGCGCAGACATCGTGCCGCCCGCTAACGGCAAATGGCCTACAGTGCTGTAGGTGTATCCTGCATTCCAGTTATCAGAATTACCGCCCGTTGCGCTTATTTTGCTCTGCACGACAAGGCCATAAGTTGAGCCACTCTGGATGTACGCCATCAGATTACCGCCAGCAGTAAATCCGATCTGATTCGTGCCGTACTTATACATACCAGTATTCGATTCGCCATCGAATGAGAACGAAGCTTTTGTAACTGTGCCGTTAGAGGCATACAAACGGCGCGTGGAGGCAATTACGGTGGTCGTGCCCATACGCAGATTACCTTCTAAGATGTCCACGTTGCCGTTGCCATTTACATGAAAGCGAGGCCCATAGGCTGTGCCGTTGTATCCACCGAGTTTGACGCCAGAGTAGTCAGACAGAGCGAGGTGAGAACTTTCGCGAAATATAATCGGCGCACCCCACGATGGGCTGGTGCCGCCGCTACCAAAACTAATGTGTTCTGCGCTTGTGTTGAAAGTGATGTTACTGCTTATAGTTCCTAAGCTAACGACGCCACTACCATCTTGGATAATTACGCTTCCACCACTACCCGAAGAACGTATATACCAATCGCCGTTTGCGCCGTAGTGAACATGACTTACTCTAGCGCCTTTTGACGAATTGGCGACAATACGTAAAGTACCTTCAGTGCTGTTATCGCCTGTGAAAGTGTGTTTTCCAAGCCCGCTAATAGCGGCTGACGATATGGCGGCGGCTGTAATGTTTCTTGAGCCGTCTATCACGCCAACTCCACCCATCTGCAAGTTGCCACCGCTTATGTTTAAGCCACTGCCTTGAGTTTTTACATATCCTTGCGACTTAATGACCAGCAGATCAGTTGAATGCTCATAACCCACAAAACCTGCATTTGCTGTTTCAGGATCACCAAAAAACAAATACGCATCTTGGGTGTTTGGCGTAAGCAAATTAATCGCTACCCGACCGTTCCGCTCAATCGTTAGGCCACCATTGCCGCTCTGGTACGGTGTCGCTCCCGAATCGGAATCTTTGATATGTAGCTTGCCAAAGCCTGACTCAACGCCTGTACCGATAGCTACATTGCCGCCTGTCGAAATATTCATACGCATCGACTGCAATGGGCTGGTCATCTGCCCGACATAGAATTCCATGCCGTTGTTTCGGTCAGCGGAAACAGTGCCGACGTAATAACTCTGGTCGCTAAATTCTAGTCGTGTTCCTTGGTTCGTATTGCCGCTGTTTGCGATCCGCATTGCGGCACTCGCCGATCCGCCTGTGCTTTTATTCCAAAACCTGTGCAGTATTTGCCCGTTGACAGTAGGCGTTAGGTCAACAAAATTGCTACTGCTATTTTCCGTAGTGATTCCCGCAACATTGATGAAATTGCGCGAACTGTTGATTACAGTGGTAGAGCCTATTTTGTAGCCATTATCGGCTTGCATTGCTCCAGTAATTGTTAGGTTTGACGAGTTAGTAACACCGTCTCTTATATAGTTGTGACCTGCGTCGTCAATCAGCGCACCCCAAACGCGAACCTGACGACCTGTTCCTGAAGCTGTTTGAACGCCGACGATGTTTAAACCGTTCCCATGCCTGCCTGCTGAGATCCTTCCGTCATTAGTGTCAACCTCATTCGCATGACCAAATCTGACACCGTAATCGTCATCTATCTCAATGGCGTCAATAGTAGATGTGCCAGTGCTAGTGATGGCGCCCGATGAGATAGTGCCAACCGTGATATTGTCGTTTGTCTCTAAGTAGCCAGCGGTACTATGGTCGCCCCAGCCGTAAGCTGTTTGCCAATTCTGTATTCGAGTGCCAGTGACATCTTGGCTTTGGACGCTAATACGCTCGCTAAATGAACCGACGCCTTGACCTGTAATCTTAAATAAGTCTGTGCCGTCTGTTTTCTCAACAAGCAAAGCAACGTCATTCGCTCCGTCTAATGTTTTTACGTTTAATCCAAGTGACGTAACATTGGGGCCAGTAGCACCTGTAAACGTAGCAGCGTAAACATTATTCGTGCCAGTGCCAGCAATAGTGCCTACTGTAATGTTTGCGTTTTCTTTTAGCAGTTTTTCCCAATTGCTATAGCTTGCTGAATTGTGAGCTGATCGAATAAAAAGGTTGTTGCCATTGGTAACAAGGTTGAGCTGGCTGTAATAGTTTCCGCTGTGTGTTTGTAGTGAAATTATGCCCTGAGCATTATCTGACCCGCTCGGTTGTGTGCCGCCACCCCAACCGCTGTCCGTTTTCGACAGAATGAAGGTGTCGAGACTGTCGGTAGTGCTTATAACTCCAGTAGACCCATGCTTTCGTATGATCTTTATGTCGCCGATTTTGTCGGCTGTAGTGCTTGTGTTGTTTGATATTAAGCCGCTACTGGTGATGACGCCCGAGGAAATACTGCCTATGTTCTTAAGGTTCCTGGTCGAACCCTCAAAAACTTGAGTCGATCCAGCGTAGATACCTTGTGCTGTTGATGCTGTAGGAGTAACAAAAGAGCCGCCCGCAGTAATATTATTATCAGCAGAAAAATTACCGTTAGTATTGAAAATGTAACGCGAGGCAAATCCGCTGCTCTCGTACCAGAAAAACTCTAGTCGGTCGTTGTTGCTATGTGGGCGCTTACTAATGTGCCACATTTTTCGGTCACTGTTGTAGACCGAGCTTAGATTTAGGTTTGCATAGCCGTCGCCCGTATTGTGAGCGCCCATCGTCGCTTGACCTGCCGAAGTCGATTCAGTGTGTATGCCGTAATGACTACTGCCTGAACCGCCATTGCCGCCGATATAGGTAGATAGAAGCTGACCCGCCATGCTTAAGGACGTGCCATTAAATGTAAGATTGGCCTCACCGTTTAGCGAATCAGATCCACTTGCAGTGATGAGTCTGTCATTTGCAAAGTTTGTGCCGCCCGTCAGATACCCAGCGGCGCTATGATCGCCCCAGCTATAAGCTGTATTCGCATTAGTAGAGCTTCCACCTGACCAGACGACTTTGCCGTTCACGCCAAGCTGACCGTCCACATACATCGTGTCGGAGATTGGGTTGGTCGTGCCTGTTCTTATGTAAGCCTTAACAGCACCGCTAGATAGAAAGTCGATACGACCTGCCGCAGTGCGGCTTATACCTGTACCTGAATCACCGTCAAATGAATATGCGGCCTTTACCGTCGTACCGTTGGAAGCATAGAAGCGACGTGTAGATGCGATTACAGTTGAGCCGCCTAATTGATAAGCGCCACTAGGCATTACTAAATCAACGCCTTTGCCTGTTTCTATCTTGAGGACGCGCATTGATCCATGATCAGTGCTGGCATCATTGGCTTGATCCCAAAGATAGAAATCTATGGCATTACCAGAACCCACACCTGAGTTATGTCTAGTACGGATATTTTGCGCGTACTGTGTGGTGCCTGAGTAACCAAGAATTATTTGCTTGTTAGTCGTGCCGCTTGAGGTGTTACCGCCACGCACTGTCAGAGTCTGTCCAGCAGAAGAAATATCAACAGAGCCACCAGTAATGGTGCCGCCTGACAATGGCAAGTGTCCTACTTGGCTGTAAGTGTAAGCCGTATTCCAGTTGGTGATGTTTGTTGATGTAAAGTCACCAGCATCCCATATACGGTTTCCATCAATCTCAACGTCGCCTGCTGTATCTAGATCAATGCTGAGTTTTTTCTGACCCGCACCAATGAAGTTAATTTCGTTTGGACTACCTGACCACTGGATGCCCCATTGATCTGCGGCTGAACTTGCTGATGGGTTGTATTGACCAGAGATACCCCAGATGTCGTGAGTGCCAGTTGTGTCGGAAGTAGTGCGAGCAAAAAAGCCTTCTGCAAGTATTGGCTTTGTTGTTGATCCTGTCGGGAAGGTAACTCGGCCTGTCAGCGTACCACCAGCTAACGGAAGGTGTCCGACTTGGCTGTAGGTGTAAGCGGTATTCCATTGACCAATCTTGGTGCCTGTCACGCTTTGACCGTCAATCGTCACACTGTTTGCAAACGTAGTTTGACCAAAGCCATTGATCGTAAGGATGGCCGTATTATCTAGCTCCTGCACCAATAAAACGGTGTCGGTGCTAGAGCTACCAGCAGTGATTTTGACGCCGTTAGACACCATCCCGCTTGGGCCTTGAGGCTGCGGTGCTCCACGGAACTCTGCTGCGTAGGCATTGCTTGCCGAACTAATAGCATTTATGGGATGACTGAACTGAAAATAGTCTCCGGTTGCCTTCCACAAAATACTGGCATCAGTACTCGAATTGACAGCATCCTGAATCGTTATGCCTGAGTCGTCTGCTGACCCCGATGAATCACCCGTGGAATAGTTAAGAACGATATTATTGTCCTCAACTGTCAACGTCTGCGTATCTAGCTGAGTTTGACTACCTTGTACTGTAAGGTTGCCAGTGACTGTCAAATTACCTGAGAACGTATCTGAGGTGTCTGAGCGCAAGAACTGACTGGCTTGTAGGCCGTCTACCGTGTCAGCATCACCTGCCGACGCAGTAAGGCCAGCGGTCTGTTGCACATTAAATTTTATTGGGACGCCATTTCCAGACCCCAACGTAGCAGAAGTAAATGCGTTGGTTGCTGACACATACTCAATTTTGACGCGGAAGTAGTACGCAGTGTTGTCACTTAAACTACTGCCCGTCATCTCAAAGCGTATGTCTGCGGCGATGTCGAAACCAGAAGTCACTGTGTACGTAGTTACAGTAGCCGAGCGTTCGTAGTAATCCTGACTGTTTTCACCTGAACTAGGCACCTTGGCCCAAGTCGTATTGTCACTGCTGTACTCGAACGTAACTCGTACTTTCAGTCCGTTAGTACCGCCGTATCCTTGCGTAGTTCCCCATGAATGGACCAAGTTGCATTGAAATCTTATTGATTTTGAGTCGTCATGTGTGACTGTGGGCAACGTGACATACTTAGTAGCTGATCCATCAAAAAACTCATCATTATCAGCACGATAAAAACCGCCACTGCCGCCATATCTGTCATCGAACTCTGCGAATACATCTGCTGCTAACGTGTCTGCTGTGACAATACCAGCGGCAATGTTGGTCGCTGTCAGCGTCCCGTGTACGTTTGCGTTTTCAACATCTAATACTGTTGCCTGAATGTCTCCACGAAAAAGTCCGTCGCCAGCCTCAAAGGTGCCGTCTGTGGTCAGCTTCCAGCCAGCAGAGCCTTGCGAATAGTTAGTTGATTCTAGTGTGTTTGCAATCTTAGTAATATCAACTGCATCGTCAGCGATGTTGCCTGTATCTACTTCGCCAGTGCCAATATCATCACCTGTGGCTTGATTGGCTATGCCATTAAAAGACGCAGTCGTATTACCGACGTTGCCGGAGTAATCCTCTGCCTGTAGCCAAAAGTATCTTGTGCGAGCTGCATCATTGTCACCAACCACATTAGTTACTGCGTAAGACTCACCTGTAACTACAGCCGTGGGATTAGTTGGCTGTGTATCTGTAGTCGCAACGTAAACACGAATTTGCTTTAGATCGTCGTCATCTGGGTTTTCCCAAGACGCAACCAGATTACCAATACCAGAAGTTACGCTCGTGTTCGTGATGTCACCAGGGATAGTGGTGTCGATGCCTGTATTTACGTTAGACCCATCAGTAAATCCTGACTTGCCACCAAAGCCATCCAGTGCTCGCACACCGATGTTATAGGTGCCAGGAGCCATACCTTCTATGCGTACCGTAGTATCTGTTGTATTCAAATACTTGTAAGGGGTTTCGCTATCTAGCTTATATCTGACCTGATATTCAGTAACGGTTGCATCCTGTGATGCTGTCCACGAGACATTCAAAACCGCGTGGAACGTACCATCGTCTAATAACGCTGATCCTGTATTCGTGCCAGTGACATTCGTAGGTGCCTGCACGTTACCAGGGTCACCCGTGATAATGTCGATAAGGTCTTCTTGCTCTACTGCGGAATCATACGCGTAGATAGTTGCGTCGTACTCAACACACTTAAGCGTGACCGTTCCATCGTAGTTAATACCCATCTCATCGACTTGGAACTTCTTAGCAGTCCAGTTAGGCGTGGGATGCGTGATAGAAACAACGTCACCAACAGTAAGCTCCATCGCTTCTGAAGTAGCTTGAAATGCAACATTTAGAGCATTACGTGAGCGCCATAAGAAAATGCGAGCTAAGTCACGAGCCTGATAAATATCAGTGCAGTGTTCGAGGTCAATCTCATCGACCAGTAACTCACCGTCTTCTGCTAAAAACTGAGCGTGTAATTGTGCTTCCGTGAGATAGCCGCTATTGCCGTCTGAGACACCCGTGGGATTACTGCTAGATTGATTAGGCCAAGCGACGTTATTTGGCTGAAACCGAGTATTAGCATCAGGGAATTTGACAATAACCTGATTGAATCGATCCTCTTTACGAGATCCTACTATGTTGATGTCGCCAATAATCTTATCAGTGCCAAGCGTCATGACTGACGAACCAGCCTGATCGACTTTAAGTCCGTACTTGCCAAAGGTATAAGGCAGGAATCCGCGACACGAGAGCAGAATCTTCTCTACGTTAGTGAATATCTGCTCGTTCGTATCAATTACTGCATTTAAGCTAAATAGCTTATGATCACTAGAGCCACCGGAGTATGGCGTGACAGTAAACGACTCTATGTCGTCTGCTGCTTGCATAAACTCAGTATCATCAATATCTGATGCGTCTAATCCCTTACCGAATCTTTCATTTGTTAAGTAGTCACGCAGACAAAGTGCAGGGTTATCTGACCAATCCCAAGTGCTATTGTCAGTAGCACGATGATCGGAAACACCAAGATTAGAGTCGTAGTGCGTTGAAGTGCTATCTTTACGAGGATCGTATACACGTCGCCCTTTTACCTTAACGGTAAAGTCTGGTACGCCAGCAAACACCTCTGCGTCATATTTCAATCTAATCGCAACGTAAGCCACGCCGCGCAATCTAAAGTTATTAACAAAAGCTTGGTTCGTTACAACGATTCCTTGATATTCCCAGTTAGGATCACTGTCATCGACTGTAATCAACGAGTCATCAAGAATTGAACTAGTTGTCTGATCGTCATCACCAAGTTTGTAGTGCCAGCTAACTAATCCTTGGAACCTGCTATCTGTCGCTGGGACCTCATCTATCTCAAGATCACTAATCTGCTCTACACGACCTTCGGCAACGACTAATGCAACATATAGATATTCATGTCTATCGTCGCCGGATGTAGTCATGTACACGCGTACGCCGCCCACACGACGCTCACCGTAGATTACGGGTATGGCTTCGATGTTTGATTCTTTATTGACCAAAACGCCTGCCATTTCATCGGCAAGACGCTTTGCTCTCTTCTGCGCTTTCTTTGCTTGAACGTAAGAGGCAGTGAATGAAACTGCACTTAGTACAATTGCGAATACAGTCCAAAACGGCATTACTTACGACCCCACTTCATATCTGTTACCGACTGACTAGCAAAGTCAAAGCCATTGTCACTCGGAAAATATCTACGCTGCGAATTTGTATTAGTTCGCCTGCAATTTATCTTCTCAAAATCTTTCCAGTGGCTTGCCACTTCAAACGTCAATTCTGAGGAGGAGTCAGTGTCTTTGATGTCAAATCCTACGATGTAGCCCGTGAAGAAGGGTATGACACCTGTTACGCTGACCACGTTGTTTGTGATCGTGCAGACCGCTCTATTGATTGTGACCTTTGTGTTCACATAGTCGTTAGCGAGGAATAAATTTACATACGTCCGATCGACACCGGACAAAGTTATGTTGAAGCCATTAACTCGGAGACCCGCTGTTTCAGAGGTGTTGTCTATCTCAAGAATATGTCCGCTAGACGAGTAGACGTTAGAGTTATACGTCACGTCCTGACCAAAGTCAGTGATACGCCTAACAGTAGAAAAGTGTATGTCAATCAGCGTAGCTAGTCGGAAACTATCAGTAGCTAGAGCTGTTTTGACCGCAGTCGTTAATCCTCTAGCCATTACAACACCTCAATAATATCGACTTCGTATCTGTATAAGTTGTCTACACCCAAATTAAAGGCTTGCACGTCGTTAGCAAGACGAGCAGTCAAAGTGTAGGTGAAAGATGGGGAATCAGGATCTGGCAGAGAGATACTGAATGTACCTAATGGGCCTTCCTGAGAATCGATGAAGTTAAACACTGTGTCCATTTCAGACCGTGTTAGCGGCGGATAAACTAGGGTGAACTCTCTACGTGACGATGAAAGAGAGCGTACCTGTGTGCGTCCGTTTAGGCTCTCACTCATCAAGTTATAGTGACGCTTAGAATACTTCACACTTTCGAAGTATGGGTTCAATGGGTACGTGCCACTCATCCAAGTCTAGCTCCTGTGTTGTTCAAGGAGTTGCGAACTAGCGAGGTTATGACGCCACGACGCTTTATCAGCAACTCATCAATACCTTTAGCATCTACTGCTTGGATATTGATATTAACATTTACAGGCTGATCTGAGTGATTTCCTTTCTGCATATCGGTGATCTTTTCGTTTGGGTGGACCATAGCAAGACGACCACCTCTGCCATCCATACCACCAGACCTGACGCCGTTAAATGTCATACCACCGCCTTCAAACGACGCTACGGTTTGACCCGCAATAGCCGCCGCAGTGGCAAAACCCATACCAATAGCCGCCGCCGCGTGAGCCTCACCAGCAGCTAAAATTGCAGGCGCACCAGGACCCGCCGTCGCCGCCATACCTGCATAGGCTGTCTTGATTGCCGCTGACGTTAAGTAGCCTTGAATCACAGCGTTACCAGCCGCCATAGCCTGTGACACCAGATAGAATGCTTTGCCGATTCCACTTGCTTGATCGAAAAAGCCTGACAATGTGTTTACTTGCTGTTGTGCCGACCCAATAACGGCAGACATAGCAGCAAGATTGCCAGCTTCCATATAGGCATTTGTCTCGTCATTTATCTGCTTGCGTAATTCGCCGTAATCGATCATGACATCATTTACTGCATTTTCATGCTCTGTAATGAGGTCTAACTTAGCCTGTTGATGCTCTCTGAACAGATCTATTTCTGTCTTCTGGCTTTCTAGTAGAGCGTCAAAGTCAGTACCAATATCTACAATCGTTCGATCAGGCCCTTGTCCGCTGGTGCCTTTAATAACAGCCAGCTTATTGTGTAATTCCTCATGAATCTTAAGCACAGCTTCAGCGTATTGCTGTTCACTAAGGATGCCACGAGTGACCATCTCATCAGCGATGTTGATACGCTCTTGAGCTTGAGTACGTGCGGCTAGTGTCGGATCTTCTATAAGACCTAGAACAGTATTCATGCCCTTAGTGAAGGCGTCTATTTCTTCGTTCTTAAGCTCTTTCTGTGCCTCTTTCTGTGCTTTTAACTCATCAGTAAGACTTTTTCTTGCATCAATAATGTCATGTAAAGCATTTAACGAGGCAATCTCTTGAGCAGATGCACCTTGTAGAGTTGCTTTGTAGACATCTAGCTCACGCTTAGTCATACCAATCGTGCTCGCCTGCGTGGCGGCAGTCTTGATCATGCCATCTACAGTTTCTTGACGCTTTTTCTCCGCCTTCTCGGCTTCTTTTATGGCCTTTTCTTCTTCTGTCCGAGCCTCAATCAGATCGTAAATGTGATTTATAGCCGCAATCTGCGTCTCATTAGCGCTCTCAGTCATAGCTTTAGCGATAGCTTGCTCTCTGGCCGTCTTGCCGATTGCAGCCGCTTCTTCTGCTGATGCTGAAATTATTTCATTTATAGACTCAATGCGTTTTTTCTCTGCCTCGACAGCACTATTAGTTCCATCTTTTAGTTCATTCAAAGCACCAGTAGTGTTATCAAGCTCATTTTTATTGCCTATCAAATTCTGTTCTTGTCGTTCTAACTCTTTATTTAAGGCAATCAGTGTGGTGTCGTTTTCAGCCGCTCCCTCACCAAACTGTGCCATTGCGGCAGTTTGTTTATTGATCTCACGGTTTAATATGCTTAATCTTCTTTCAGCTTCAGCGACCGTTTCGTTGAGAGCCGCTTGATCTTCAGTCAGCTTTGTTATCTTTGCTTGCTTTGCGGCTTCATCAAACGCTTTTTGCGCGGCAGTAAGCGTACCTAACTCAGTTGCTTGCTCCCTTGTTCTTTCGATAAACTCGTCCAGATCTTTGGTGCTATCTGCCAACGCACCTTTTAGACCCGTAGCTAGGGCAGCACCAACCGCAAGAATGGCACCAATCATGGCACCTTGTGGCCCGAACAAAGATATTATCTGGGAACCCTGCTGACCGAAGACGATCATGGCATCAGTACCGCCCTGAAGCTGTACCGCCACGTCCTGAATCTGGTGACCTACTTGACCAAAGCCACCACGCATCAAACGAAGAGTCTTATTATTGTTCTTCGTCTGAGCTTCTTGCTGTTTCATCTTGCGAATATTCTCTTCCATCGCAAGGATTTGCTTTAACTCAGCATCTGTAGCGCCAGCAATTTGTGCTTTTACATACTGATAGGACCGACCTTGATTCTTAAGCATTGCTTCTTGAATCTTCAGATCCTTGGTAACGCTGTTTATAGTGCGTTGATTTTGCTTTAACTGAGTATCAAGTTTCTTAGCGCCGTCTGTTTCGGCTATTGTTTCTAACTTTAGGAGCGTTGTGATTTCGGGTGTCATGTTGTGCAATCTCCTCTGCTTTCAATCGCAGATAAGTGAACCAGTGGTAATACTCGTCCGTTGACATTTGCAGTATGACACTAAGAGGTTGCCCAAGGTGTTCAGCCAACTGAAACATGAAGTACACCTCGGTGTGCTTCCCTTGAGCATCTATTAGTTTTTTTCGCGGTCCTCTTCGGTCGGACCCGACGTTTCAAGAACGAATGTCGCCAGCCTTGTCACGACCTCTGGATCTACGCCTGTTGCTAACTCTTTTTTGTTACCAACATCGAACGCATTCGATCCATCCTCAGTCTCTAGGCCATAAATGACTGCATAGAGCATGTACTCTGTTGTGTCACCGTCAGATCGCTTAAGCCACTGACCCTTCTTTTCCAGAGTGAGGTTACGTGAGTAGAGCGTCACATCCCATTCGGGAATATGTATTTCACGACGCTCTTTAGCTGAGAAATGCTGTATTGCCTTCTCAATTACACTCATCTTTAAACTGTCGTCTCAGTCAAAGCACCTGTTCCTGTGACACTTACTGAAAGCTCAATAAGTCCATCAAAAGACTGCGATTGACTGATGCTAGTCACGATAGCCTGACCAGTGATTTTCTTCTGACCAGTGCTGTTACCCGTGGGATACAAGACAAAAGCGATTTCTGTACCAAGAACAAAATCATCCTGGTTATCAGAGCCACCTGTCCAAAACATATTAACAGACGCAGTAAACGCTTTTAGAGTCGCCTTGTTCTCGACCCAGCTATCGCCCATAGTAGTAGACGCGACAACTTCAGCAGATTGCTCCAGAGAAAAATCTCTGACCTCACCGACCTCAGCCGTGTCTACGTAAACTGCTCCAGATGTTCCAGTATACGTTGCCATTTTTAAATCTCCTCAGATTTGTAATCTAATTTTACCACACTAAGCTTAATTAGTCGGTGATCCTTCAGTTGCAAGGTAAGTTACCTCTACATCTAATCGAGCGCCCGCTACCGGTTGATCACCATCGCCCGAAAATTGAACGTCTAAAGACGTAACCTTTGTGTCTTCAGCATAACCACCGCGTGTCACGTCAGTGTACAAAGCTGCTTCGACTTCAGCCACTACTGTATCGATATCATCATCGAAAGTAGTTACTGCTTTCACATATATTTCCACATTGACTGTCATTGTTCTGATCAGTGTCCGTGGTGGATTCACCGTTCTATAAGCTATGTTTTCACTATTTGTGTAGACAGCAAGACCAGGCAACTTATTTGCCGCCAATGGATACACTCTACTAGCGTATACATTAGATCCTGTCGTCGTTAACCCAGTTAGGCTAGTAACAATGTTATCTCTAATTAACTTCCTAATATGAGCCATTAAGAGACCTCTAACATGATCTCTGACATTCCCGTGCCATCGTTCATCACAATGGTCATGGTATATGTCGTACCGTCGTACACGATTGTGTCGCCTTCTTGAGCGCCACTTACGTCTGCTGTACGACACATAATTTTAGGTTGAGAGACTGCGAAAGCGATAGTGCCACCAGCATCGACCGCCTGATATGCGTTGTCGAATATAGCTTTGATATTAGACGCACTACCGCCCGAGGGCGTATAACTCATCGTCTCGCCAAAATCGGCAAGGAGAATCTCGCGCTCTGTTGCAGTCTCAATTCCCATTACTCAGTCGGAGTCGCCGCTTTCTTAGCGCGTGTCCGCTTCTTAGGCTTTTCCTCAGAGGTCTCTAAGCCTACAGATCGGTTGGCAACCTTTGATTCATCTAATGGAGCAATTCGACCGATGCCTAACAACTCATCAGCAAGAAATCCCTCTACTTCGACTTTTGCGCCAACCTTGTAATTCGTTCCACGAATAATACAACTTCTAATTACTTCGTATTTCATATCGTATCTCCTAAATAAACCCGCCCCGAAGGGCGGGCTATCACTTAGCTTACTGGTCGTCGTTTCCGAGACAGAAGCTAACTGCGTGACGTACTGCCACATCCATAGACTGCAACGCTACTACGCGGACTGTGCCACTGTTCGAGTTGGTATATGGATCTACTACGATGTCCAAGCCTCCGAAGAAACCAATGAGCAAGTCATTGAAGTTTCCGTAGAAAGCATCACCAGCGGTGACTTGATTAGACACGATGGCACGGTGACCGTTGATGCGACCATCAGGCTCGACAACGAACTGTGCAGTGTTAGAAGCCTTCTCTACAGACTTTAATGCACCGTACATTGTTGCGTTCATGATGTAAGCCAGGTTACCGAAGTTTGCGTTATCTTCTGCAACCGCAGTTTCCATGTCGATCAACTTAGCGAACGAAGGTACTAGAACCGGTGAATCACCGAAGTCTACCGTGTTGATACCAGAAACATTCTTGATACCAGTGGGCTGACCAGATGAACCAGATCCTTGCAACGCGCCAAGGTCAATAGCAAGTGCCATTGCTTGAGCGAGGTCGTCACGCATCAGGTTTTCGATATCCAAAGAACTCTGAATCAGAAGCTGACGTGTAACGTCTGTTCTGGCACCCAGTGTCTTAGGTGACATCGAAATTGAACCTACAGTCATTTGTGACTCAGCAGAATCAGCACCTTCGGTAGCAATCCATGCCGCTGATGCCGCAGCTGTCTTCTTAGGGATCTTCACGTCACCGGAAAGACCGTTCAGAGTACGAGCACCTGCCTGCATTACGCTTGAAGCGTTACGCAGTACGTCGATGAAGTCACCTGCACGGTAATCTTCGCCTGACAGATCGCTTTCTCCGCCCATGTTCAAGTTGTCACGCTTATTCCAGTTACGCAGTACGTCTGTTGGAATCATGATGCCTTGAGCTGCTGTGCCGTACTCGTCAGCGGCTGCGCGTGAACATTCAAATTCAAACGCGGCGGCTTCTTGAGCGCGACGATCAGTAGGGTTAGCAAGAGCGTGTACAGCACGAACCAGCGAGAACTTTTTAACGTCCTGCTTAGTTAGGCCAATCTCTTGGGTTTCGAGAGCGCGAGACGATCCGATCTCGTCAAGCATGATGCCACGGAACTCAGAAATATCTGTGCCCTTAGACAAATGCTCAACACCTAGATCGTGTCGATTGTGCTTAGATGCAAGCTCCATGATAAGAGCTCCGTTTTTGGTAGCGTCTTTGCGGGCCTGATCCCGCTCTGCCGCAACATTAATTTCTTCTGACATGGGATTCTCCTTGAAGTCAGTTTTGATTACGGGTTCGGGTGAAGTGTCTACAGATCGACCCACACCAACTGTCACATCAGCGGGGATCGAGACAATAGATGCCTCTACAGGACGCCACGACTTAGCTACGTACGTATCGCTACTCCGTGTATCCTTTTCCATCTTTTTGATGGCGTATCCGACACTGATATTGGCACGAATGCCATCAGTGACATCATCGAAAGCCTCTTTGGCAAGTCCGTTCCTTCCGAAACGCACCGTCGCTCGCAGTCTACGAGCCGAGCCATCGAGTTCTGCCGATTCAATTACGCCTATTTGACGCTCTGGATCGTGATCCATGAGCAGTGGGGCGCGGCCACTATTGAGGAATGACAAATCAATTGCCTCCTCACTATGTTCTAGTACCTCTGTACCAAATGAGCGTTCAACTGGCTCTTCTGATGAGATAGCCATACGTACACGACGGCTTTCTTCGTCTATGGGGCCTTTTTCAATACCCATAGCGCGATAAGAAACATCAGCTTCAGAAGGGACGCCACGCTCTTCAGAAGGCTCAATAGCCTTACCGTAAGTGATAACAATCTCTTCATCAGTTTCTTCGACACTTTTGATGTGACGCTCACCAGTTTCATCAGACACCTCCTCTGGGAGATCCTTGCGAATCTCTTGCTCAGATTCAGCCTGGTCAATTGCTTCTTCAACAATTTCTTCAAACTCTCTGTTGTCGTCCATAATGCGTTCCTCGTTCACGCTTCCTTCACGTCCCTTAGAAGACATGGGGTGTCCAGCAGGCAATAAGTCCGTATCGTGCTTACCGCTTCTAAATTTACCATTTCTTAGGACATATAAAAAACTATTTACACGGGCGTAAGCCCATTGCTCTGGTGAATTAACACTAGGTCTAACAGACTGTGGGTTAGTTTTATATGCACCAACACCACGCTTAAACACAGCGGCAAGAGTTCTCGCGCTAGTTCTTTTGGACGCCGTATCACCATGCTTGTCGTTATGTTCCTTTGCTTTTTCAGATAACGTCTTCTTAACGCTACCCTTTACTTCTGATCGCTCGTCTGCTGCGTCGGCTGACTTGACGACTCTGGCGGCGAAGGCTCGTCCGCTGTCTCCTGACCACAATGCCCAGGCGATTCGGCCCGCTGACGGGTATCCTTTTTCACCAGGACGAAATCCTTCAGCTTTCTTATCCACTTCGTGTCGAGCAAAATAACTGTGCATACGGCGCACAGTGTCAACAGAAAGCTCCCGCCCATTACTAATATCACGAGCGCGAGCGACACCGACTTCAGTGCCACCTCTTTTAAATTCTTTACGCCATTCAAGTCCACGTCGAGCCTCCGATTTCATCGCGTCAGTTGGTTTGGTATTGATGTCTTTACCCTTGTACTTCGCCATCATCGCCTCCTGTGATATCTGGCTCGATACCAATTTGAGTCGCACCATATGGCTCAAGTGCGTACTGAACATCAAACTGTTCCATAAGACTCTTATCGCGCTGTATCTGCGCTAGGAGTTCCTCTACATCTTTTCCGTATTGAGATGCTACATCTTGCAACGATAAGATTCCGTTCTTCAGACCAAGAATGGCTGCGTTCATCTCTTTCTGAGGATCTACCCATGACCATGCCTTACCACGAAACTCTGACGCATCAGCGAATCTATCGTACTGTCGCAGTGGTATATCGAAACTATTCAACTCCATAGCCGCTTCAAGCCATGACTCATACACTGGTCGTATGAAATGCTCCATTAGAAACTGCTGAATCTGTCGGTAGAAGTCACGCTCTTCAAGCGCACCTTGTCGAATAGAGCTGTAGGATGTCGCCTCAAGATCGTTAGACAGTGACGTATAGGAAACACCTAAGCCACTAGCGATGCCCTTCAAGACTGATTTGTGGAATGAATCAAAGTCGCTAGTCGGGAACTGCGGATCAAAGCTAGTAAACGAAACTCCAGTTGGTAACTGATGAAACGTGCCAGGCTCTGCATCCATAATAGGCACTTGCTGATCCATCGCGTCAGCCGCGAAGCCGTCACCAGAAGGAGACGTGAAGAAACCCATCTTAGACGCACCAACTCTTGCGTTAACGACTGCTGCTTCACGGTAACCCGCCAACTGCTTAATCGCAGATAGCGATCCAGCCGTCCAAGGCTCACCACGAGTTTGACCAGCACGAATCGGCATAAACAAGTGAATAACGCGATCAGCAGGTACGCGTACATGCTTGGGACTCTTGGTAGTCGAGGTGTAATCGTAATCGCCAGGATGGTAAGACAACATGTGATAAGCGACCGGACGACGGAACTGATCAAACTCAACGCCCATGCGGATCTCGTTGCCGTTTGTCTGCTGTCGGTTAAGTTGCTCGTCAACACGATCTGGCTCGATGAATTCAATTGCATACGAATCACGGAATGAGCCGTTACGATGCTTAACAATAAAGACTTCGCCGTCTCTTGCGAGGCCCTCGATAGCCATTTTTTGTGCGTCTATCCACGATGATTTGCCATCTACAGTGCAACGACCCACTTTCCCCCACGCTTTGAACGCTGATTCGACTGCTGTATTACCTGGCTCATCTAAGCCGCCAGTAGAATTCTGCGCCTTGACTTGCAAGGTAAACCCACGGTCACCAACAACATTTGTCTTCAACAAGTGCATATAGCGACGTACATATTCATTGTTACGAGATAAATCACGCGATCTATTGCGTAATTTGCGAATTACAGGCTGTAGTTCACTGTCGGCACTACGATTACTGTCTTTGAAGTCATTAAATAGCCGACTTACATTAGCACCAGCGAATTCTCGCTTCATAAGCGTCGGTTTTTTCTTTCGAGGGCGTAAGAAGTCGAAAAGCGCCATTTAGAACCTCACTCTTATCGTAGAAGAGCCGGTTTTACCATGACGCACCTTCTCTTCATTCATGTGACGGACGACTTCACGCTGATAATACTCACGAGCGTTCATGAGCTCCTCAAAACTGAGCTTTGTCAGCGATCTGTTACCGATTGAGTAGTTAGATACGTCAGAATCCGCCTTTCCTTGCAGTAAAGACTCAATTTTAGCGACCATAATCTCCGCATGAGTACGCGGATCGACATTGTTGGCGTCCAGATCAACCAAAATCTCGAAATGACCGCGATCTACTACGACGCGATTGCCAGTGCTAGTTTGTGTAATCTCAAGTTGCCAGTTATACATACCTGCGTCGTAAGACGCACTGTCGGTACTAGCGACGGTAAAAAGATAGTAATTGCTAGATTCAGTAGCCGCTATTTTGACCTCTGAGGAGCCACCAGCGTCAATTCTAGCTACGTATTCCGCAGAATACTGAGCCGTAGGATAGTCATTGACCAGATCAGAGCGTTTCCATTGAACGAAGTCGCCAATGACCAGCGAAGCTGGCTCTAACTCTGGGGCTTCATCTACGTTAAACTTATTCGCCATAATTTATCGCCACGAATTAGTAAATCCACGACCAGTACGCGGAATGAAAGCATTTTTTGCGGGTTTTTCGCTTTCTTCTACAGGTTTTTCCTGTTTCATAGCCGCTCTGTCCGCAAAACTATTTACATCCACTCCGAGTATACCATAGGCGGCGAGCGCATAAACCATACAATCTAATGCTTCGTTACGTGGCCTTATTTTCTCGTAAACACGTCTTTTGAAGCCTTTATGGAAGCGAGTCATAACCTTTTCCGCAGTTAATTGCCTGAAATACTCTTCATTCAACACATCAGAGAAGTGCATATAACCAGGACCAGCCTCTTGTATCTTCATTCGCGCAAAAACGAGGTCTTTTGCAGTCTCTACACCAATCGGAAACAACGGACACTTGGCTATATTGTTCTTAGAGGGCCTACCCACCAACGGTTTCCCTTCTCCACCGATACCTTTGATTGCAAAAATACGTCGCCCTTGATTCTTTTTGCAATATGCGTACACAGAATTAGTGAAGTGACCGCCAGAATCTACACAACTACCTCTGATGGCTATTTGACGACCAGACTCGGTCTCAAACTGCTTGTTAAGTATTGAATCTAGGTTAGTCCATAGCTGTGGCGTACTCGGATCACCGTACAAGGTGATGTGATCAAGAACGTAAGACTCGTCATCACGCGCAAATCCAATAATCGAAATCTCAAGTCGATTATCTTGCACGTCAACTCCAGCAGTGATCAAAACCACGTCTTCTGGTACGTAAGGCATCGATTCACGCCGTTCGGCAAGCATAAAGTCATCAATCTGCTCACCAGCATCGACAAATGGCTCGCCAAGATAGGTGTTTGTCCACACTCGAAGCTGTTCGGGACTCTTTTTTACGCTGTAAAAGTCTTTTACGCCGTCTGACAAAGGCGTCCAAGGTGAATACAAACCCGATATAGCGAAGCCAGCAACGCCATTGTATTCTGTTTTACCTATCCATCGTCCGTTCCGAATAGACCAGCGACGATCAGAATCAGTCCACAAAGTACCGCAACTGTCGCACATATAAGCAGCAGTATCAGGATCACTGTCTTTCCACTGCACATTGCGCCACTCCATCGTCTGCTCATGCTCACAATGCTTACACGGAACATAAAACTGTCGTTGATCAGACTTTAGATATGCTTCTTCAATCCGACTAGACCCAGCATGGGTAGGTGTCGAGACCATAATGATCTTACGATTCCAAAACGTAGCGGAACGCTTTCTAGCTAGTGCAATAGGATCGCCCTCACTGCCTGCGGATGCGGGATATCGATCTACCTCATCACAAAGCACTAATCGAATCGGTCTACTAGCCAATCCACTCGGACTATTCGCACCAACTATTGTGAGCGCACCACCTGGGAATACCTTGTGGAGCGTGGTGTTGCCTGAATCTCTCGCTCGCGGATCTTTAACCTTGTCTCGCAAAGATGGCGTCGAACGAAGAAGACCACTAGCGATTCGATCTTTACTAAAGGTCTGAGCCATATCCAGCGTCGGCTGTAATACAAGGATTGGGCTAGGATCATGGTGAATGTGATATCCAATGATGTTAAGTATTGCTTCCGTCTTACCAAGCTGCGCTCCCGCCATGACGACCACTTCTTGTATGTTTGGGTCACTACATGCATCCATTATCCCTCTTTGATATTCAGCCCGTGACGTATACCACCTACCAGGTTCCGCACTACTTTGTGAGTCGAGACGTCTTTCGAGGTCTGCCCATTGGCTTACGCTTAGTTTTGGTGGCGGCTTTAGTGTCTGTATCGACGTCTTCAGATGCTGTGACAGTCGCTGTTGTTGGGTCAACTGCTGGGTCATAGTTAGACAACTCCTCCAAGGCTTCGTGTATCAAATCTTCGATGATTGCTTGGCAAGCACCCGTCTGACTTTCAGTAGATAGTACAGGAGCTCCCTTCGCGGGAATCGCCATGAGCTTTGCCTTAAATGCACCGAGCACATCGTTCCACGCAGAAACCACATCATCCGCAACAACCAACGTGCCGTGAATCTTCTGCAACTCCAATTCGGCAATCTCTGCCTCTGCATTCACCTTGCGTGTACGGGCTTCATCGTATGAC
>Ga0208434_1000230_pt1 | contig 29955 bp, 38 predicted proteins | sample 13_taG_FD_184086 | JGI IMG/M metagenome (GOLD analysis project Ga0208434, IMG submission 184086) | Marine viral communities from the Subarctic Pacific Ocean - 13_ETSP_OMZ_AT15268 metaG (SPAdes) (version 2) | ecosystem: Environmental > Aquatic > Marine > Oceanic | place: Pacific Ocean | collected... | reverse complement strand
ATATACTGTAGAAAAGGTGTTAGGCGAAATTGGTCTTTCTGACGGACAAGGTTACTTTAAAAACACTGGTACTGCATCAGCTGCAGGTATATATTCTCTCCTGTTTAAATACAAAGACGAAATCGTACTATTCGATGATTCCGACGATGCTTTAAAAGATCAAGAAGCACGTAACATGTTTAAAGCTGCGACCGATACTAAAAAGGTAAGAAAGCTAGTATGGAATAAAATGGGTAAGAATGTCGTTGATCCAGATGAGGATATGACTGATGAGGAAATCCTTGATCAAGGGAAAATCCCACGTTATTTTGAATTTACGGGTAAAGTCATATTCATCTCCAACTTGAAAATAGATAAGCTCGACCCTGATGGTGCAATTCGTACAAGGGCCTTTATGATTGAAATAGATCCAACAGATGTTGAAATTTATGACTTCATGGAAACAATCGTAGACAAAATTAAATTGGATGGTGATTTAAAATTAGATTCCGCAACACGTAAAAAGACAGTTGACTTACTTCGTAAAGGAAAGTCTAAACAAACCGCTAACTTACGTAAACTTTCGCGAGCTTTGAATATGCAGGCAGGCACTATTAAATCTGGTGTTAATATTTCAGACAACGATCTAGCACGAATGATTGAGACTTATGCTTAATATTAAAACATTTCAGGCGTTCCTTAGCGAAGGAACTAAACTAGCTCCAGGGGAATTAAAAAAGACCGCCACTGGAGGTCCTAATGCAGGAAAAGAACGTACAGAAATCTTAGCAAATAAGATACGTAAACAAGAACCTCTTACACTCGCGAAAGGAGGAGAGTTTCAAGTTGTAGATGTACAAGGTGCATTAGCATCGATTGAGCAGTTTAAAAAAGATGGCAAAGCTTTTAATTTAATTGGTAAGGATGAAACTAAAATATCTTCATCACAATTACTTAAAACAAAAGAATTTGGTGGAGGAGCAGGAGCAGGCGGAGGAACTGCAAGCACAGCAATTGGTGAATCAGCCCAGTGTGTTTGGATGGCAGCAATGCTCGATATTGGCCTCGCAATGCCGATTGAAAGTTTTACAGATGAAGTTCTTACAAAGGCTTTTAAAAAAGTAAGTGTTGGAAAAACTCAACTTAAAGAAATTCTAGGAATTGACGAGAGTTGGAAAGTTTCATCATATCTTACTGCACAGTATGCTATAGCGAATAGTATAATCGAAAAAGGCATGACTTTCCATCGCGATGATAACTTAATGAAAGCAATATATTCTGCTAAAAACACAGCATTTAAGAATAACGACTTTCGACCACTCCCGGATGATAAGTGGAATCCCGGCGATATCTGGGTTGTAGACACCGACTTTAAATTTAACGAACTCAACACTGCAACAGTTGAAGATTTGAACGACGATATTCTTGACTTATATCTCCAAAAGCGACTGGTTGGAATTTCTCTAAAGAAAGTGTCAAAAGCTGTTAAAGGTGTTGAAAAGAATGTTCAACGCCCGCCTGAAACTGAAGATTATATGTACTCAGCGGGACACATCAAAGCGATCGTGCGCGGTGAGTGGTATACAACTAAAGCGAATTACATTACTCATAAGTCTGGTCAACTCGATATTCGTCCTAATTCTGCGTTTGGATCTCATAAGGTTGAGATTAAAGGTAAAGGTGCTCGAGGTGGGGGTGCATCTTGGGGTGTTATGTCTGATGCTGCAAAACGAATTTATAGAAGACAACTTCCTAAGAATTCGTCGATCAAAAAGGAAGCTCAACTAATTGCTAAAGGAGATAAAAAAGCAATTAAGAATTTCACTAAACTACTTCAAGTGGTGGATAAAAAAATATCAGAAGATGAAGTGATAGAAAAGCTTAATGGTCTAGGCAAAAATTCTGCAGTGTGGATTCACGGCAAACTAGGTGGATTATACGTAATTGATCTTATTTCAAAGGGCGGCATTAAAGCTAATAAGTTTATCACACAACTTATCAATTACGCTGGCAGCTCGACCTCGGACTCAAGCGCATATATAATCTTAAAGGAAAAATAATGAGTATACTTGAAGCAGCACTGACATTTCACAGGAATAACGATATACCGTTAGCCCAGAATATATTTCGCCCACATAGTGAAAACTATTACAAACTATTTTGTAAAGCCCGCGTACTGAAAGAGTCGTTGCAGCTTTGCAAGTTTGATGAATACCTTATGTCAACAGACATTGGTGAACTTGCGATGTTCGAAGGTGAAGAGGTACCCTTAGATCATCCCTTGATTGAAGCAGAATATAAAGGTAGGGAAGTTGAATTAAACGAACCAAAACGTGGAGGTAAAAAGAAATATTTTGTTTACGTCAAAAACGATAAAGGTAATATAATTAAAGTACAGTTTGGAGATACTTCAGGTCTTAAAGCAAAAATTAACGACCCTGCTGCCCGTAAATCGTTTGCAGCTCGACACAACTGCGCAGCGAAAAAAGATAAAACAAAACCCGGATATTGGTCTTGCAATCTTCCACGGTATGCAGATCAGCTTGGTTTAAAAGGTGGTGGAAACTTTTTTTGGTAATGGGAACACAACGTAACATATAATATGAATAAACCATATACAGATAAAATACAAGGTAGATATAAAGTTAGAACATTCGAGTCGACTACAAATTCAGATGAACTCGTTTGGCATAGAGATAAAGCCGACCGTGTTGTAACTGTTCTTGAAGGAAAGGGCTGGATGTTTCAGATGGATAATGGCGTACCTTATGAATTAGAAGAAGGTGACGTTTTGAATATTCCTAAAATGGAATACCATAGAATTTACAAAGCTGGATCTAATAATTTGGTGATAGAAATTGAAGAACCTAAATTCAAAACCTTTAAAACATATATTAGTGAAGCGTCAAAGGATGGCAAGAATACTCATATGACACACATTGAAGATAGAGTTATCTATGGCGGTGTTAAAGGGGCAAGAGAAGCTATCCTCGCATTACGATCTTTGAGAGATATGTTATCAGGAAACACTAATTCTGCGACAAACGTTACGGTTAAATGGGATGGTGCACCTGCTGTTTTTGCAGGTATTGATCCATTAGACGGCAAATTCTTTGTTGCTAAAAAAGGTATTTTCAATAAAGAGCCCAAAGTATACAAATCAGAAGCTGATGTAAGAGCTGATACATCTGGTGATCTAGCAGAGAAATTAGTTATCGCTTTTAATGAGTTAAAAGATCTAGGTATTAAAGATGTTATTCAGGGCGATATCATGTTTACTAAAGGTGACCTTAACACTGAGACGATTGATAGCGAGAAATATATTACCTTTCAGCCTAACACAATTGTTTATGCAGTACCAGCCAATTCTAAATTAGCGAAGAGTATCACATCCGCAAATCTTGGAGTAGTATGGCATACTACATATAAAGGTAAAAGCTTTGAAACAATGAAAGCATCTTTTGGTGTAAATATAAAAGGATTGAAGAAAAAACCAAGTGTATGGTATCAAGACGCTGATTTACAAGACTTATCAGGTACAGCAACATTTACAAAATCTGATAGTGATGAGGTAACTGAGCAACTTTCGAAAGCTGGTAAAATATTCCAGAAAATTAAGTCAACAACACTTGTTGAACTTGAAAAAACACCCGCCCTTGCTATAAAGATCGAAACCTTTAATAACACATTAGTCCGTAAAGGTACACGAATTCAAAGCACAGCAAAGCATGTTAACGATTTGATAGCATGGTTTAATGAAAAGTACAAAAAAGAATATGATAAGCGCAAAAGTGAAAAAGGCAAACTAAATGTTCTTCAACGTCAGGAAGAGGAAATGAGGTTTTTCTCAAAAGAAAATCGCAAGAATCTAGATATGATGTTTCAACTTATGAACGCGATCGTTGATGCTAAATTGATCATTATAAATAAACTTGATAGACTAAAGGAAATTGATACTTTCGTAAGAACTCGTACCGGTTTTAAAGTGACTGGTTCAGAAGGATTTGTAGCAATAGACAAGAGTAAATCTGGCGCCGTTAAGTTAGTTGATAGATTAGAGTTTTCTACGAATAACTTTTCACCTGATGTAATCAAAGGTTGGGAAAGATAAAAAAAAATAAATAGCAAACAAAAACAAAATATGAATACACCAAAAGAAGACGACCTAATAGAGACCGTAAAGGCAATGTATGTGGTAAATGAAGCTAGTAAACCTCGGCCACATGCAGATGTTACTAAAATAATGGATAAAGAAATTGAATACTTCGACGCGTCCACTTACGAAGATCTACTCTATCGTTTAGCATTAAAAACTAAAAGTGATTCAGAAGAGATCGAAGATCCAGCATTTGCGAATGCAGCCAAGCATCTTATGCAAGCATGGAAAGCCTATTCTAATAGGTCTGGAAATTAAAGCGCAAACGCCTTATTGAGGGGTTGGGAACGATGAAAAAAATAAACGATATTAAAGGATTTAAGCAGTTTAATGAAGACAGCGTAAACGCAGTAGTTTTTACGTTTGGAAGATTTAATCCTCCTACTGTTGGTCACGGTAAGCTTATAACTAAGGTAGCTGCTGCAGCTATTGGAAATCAGTATCGCATATATGCTTCGCAATCGAATGATTCTAAAAAGAATCCTCTTAAGTATAAAGAGAAAATTCGGGTTATGCGTAAAATGTTTCCAAAGCACGGAAGAAACATTATTGAAGATAAGAACGCAAAAACCGCATTGCACATTGCTTCCATTTTACACGATCAAGGTTTTACAAAACTAACAATGGTCGTTGGCTCTGACCGCATAAAAGAATTTCAAAAACTCCTTAAGAATTATAACGCCATAAAAGGCCGTCATGGATATTATAACTTTAAAGATGGTATAGAAATTATTTCTGCCGGAGAAAGAGATCCAGACGCGACTGGCGTGAGTGGTATGAGTGCATCAAAAATGCGTGCAGCAGCGGTTGAAGGAGATTTTAAATCGTTTACTGAAGGATTGCCAAAAGAATATGGTGAAGACATGACACTGTTTAATCTTCTTCGTAAAAGAATGGGTCTAAAAGAAGCCACCTCGTTCCGCAAGCATATCCAATTACCAACGCTGTCAGAGAAAAGAGAAAAGTATGTTTCAGGCGAAATATTCAATATTGGAGAATCTGCTATCACTGAGTCAGGTGAAACAATCATTATTTCTTCTCGTAAATCGAACTATGTTGTTGACACAAATGGTAAAAAACATTTTGTTGAAAAGATAAACCCAACTTATGGTAAAGGTCTTGCTAAATCAACGAAGGACAAAAGACAAGCTCAGTTTAATAAACAGGCGAAAATGTCTGATAATAATCCAAAAGCTTATAAGCCTGCACCAGGTGATGCAAGAGCTAAAACAAAGGTTTCTAAACACACACTTGCGTACCATAAAAAGTTTAGTAAAGACGAAGAACTAGAACAAGGAACTGATAAACTCGTTAAAGCGTATAAGAAAGATACTCCATTAGAGGAAAAAAGTATAAAAGGTCTTGAGAAAAAGTCAAAAGAGTCCGGTATTGCTTATGGTATTTTGAAAAAGGTTTTTGATAGAGGAATGGCTGCATGGAAAACCGGTCACCGTCCTGGTGCAACTCCACACCAATGGGCTTTTGCACGTGTTAATTCATTTATCACTGGTGGTAAGACTCGTACTACAACAGATAAAGATTTATGGGCAAAACATAAAGGTAAAAAAGAATCTATTAATAAAACAACTTCAATTGATGAAGGAGAAGGTAAATATAAAGGTGAAACGTGGGAGGATGGATTTAAACGACGTGTGGTTAAAACGACAGATCCTAAACACTTAGAAAAAGGTTATAAGTGGAGAATAAAAGGTAAGGAACGTGATGAGATTTCAATTAAACTTTACAGAGAAAAACCAGACTTTAAAGAATATAGTAAACAGATGAAACGTGTAGCTGGTCACGAATTTGGTGCTTAAAAATTAATGTGTGCAAAAAAATGAATAATTCCGAAAAAACAAGATTAGACCGAATTGAAGAGAAGATTGACAAAATGGCAGAAGCAGTCATTGCGTTAGCTCGTGCAGAAGAGAAGATAAGTAATCTCGATGAAACTACACGAATCACTTTAAAAAGAATGGTGGAATACGATGAAAGAATCCGCAATCTTGAACAAGTGCAAGCAGATAACACAACGACAATAAGAACTATAAGATCAATTGTTTGGACATTCATCTCAGGCATAATTACTGCGATATGTGGTATTCTTGCATGGATAATAAAGGAGTAAAAATGAGAAATAAAACATTTAAAGAATTTTACCTAACAGAGAAACCATTAACGCCTTCTCAGAGAATAGCTAGAAGTAGGTTAATGAAAAGGTTAGCGCCCAAGCTCAAATTAAAACGTAAGCTTGCGATGAAGAAAAAGGCTTCGTCTGAAACAATAAAAAAACGCGCTGAAAAGAAAGCAAAGGATGTACTCCGTAAAAAGTTTACACCAGACGGAATGAATTACGCTGATTTGTCCTTTTCACAAAAGGCTGTAATAGAGAAAAAACTTGAAAAGAAAAAGGGTGCAATTAAAAAAATAGCAAGAAAACTTATTAAACAACTTAAGCAGGCGGAAGCCGATAGATTAAAGCAACTAAAAGACACACAGAAATAAGAAAATATATAAATAGAAATATGAAATCACATGACAAAATCACAATGTCCATAGCACAAGCTGTGGAACAAGTATTTGAAAACAATTCAGACTTCGTTGATCTGCATTCTATCGACGTAAATAAACGAAGAGGTTCAGAGCCTCTTACAGAAAAAGACATCGATGAAGCTAACGAATTTACGAAGGCGGCGGCAAAGGCTGCAGTGGCTGGCGATAAAGACTTTAAATTTGATGGTAAAACATATCCAACTGAAATGGATGTAGATGTAGCTAAGAAAATCCTCGGTGAATCAACTTCAGTCGATCTTGAAGAAGCAATTGATTTTAGCAAAGTTAATGACGATCAGCTTAAGGGTTGGCTTAAAGTATTCAAAAAGCATACAGGTAACCCATGGAGTGGATTTAAGGATGATGTTAAGCGAGCTGAAAAGGAAGCTAAAAAACGTGGTCTTGAAGAATCAGTTGATCTTGAAGAGTCGCTAGCATCAAAAAAGATTGATAAAATCACCAACATGCTCGACTCTCTTGAAATTGCACTGCGACCTAAAGGCAACTTAAACAGGCTAGTCAATAAAGAGCTTGAAGGCAATTACGATAATGACTTTAAGATCATAGTTGATTACATAACTGCTGCTTCAGCAAAATGGGAAGATGCAGTAGTGTATGATCAACAGAATTCAGTCGATTTTAAAGAATCAGCTGATCTTGAAGAAGCTACACTAAGCCAAGGTATAAAAACAGCGGCAAAACAAATTCATAGCCTTGAGAAATCCCTTAAAGTTGGATCAAACTTGAATAAGGGTGTCAATAAATTACTTGAAGGAAAGTACGATGCAGACTTTAAAGAGATGGAAAAGGGTATTGACAATATCACGCAGGTTTGGGAAGAAATCGAACGCGACTTCAGTGAATTTGGGTGGAAAATATAATTTCACCACACGTTAATTGAAGGCAAATACGATTATTAGAATTAACAAGACAGTTGACCAGATTATAATTATATCAAATTCTTTATATAAATAACTTTATGAAGTTGTTTGATGAATTGAACAGTGAAAACTTTGAATTATTTGCAGCTAAATATTACGAAAACCCTTCGTGTATAGATGCAGAAGATTTTTATGATGACATCGCTAAGTTCAAATACATAATAAGATTATTAAGACGTTATAGAGATTCTGGTAAAATACAAGAAAGACTTGTGTTAAACCACATCATTACTATATATAATGTTTTCCAATTACAGGCCGCAACTCGTATGCTATTCTATAGAATAGATGAAGACCTTTGGCCAGTTCTTAAAACATTCTTAGTTTTCTTAAACTATATACCACAAACACAATATAAAGATATAAACGTTGACTTGAATATCGCAAAAACACTTAACAAAATTTAAACATGGGATTACTTAGAGGACCAGACTTTTTTTATGCATTACGCTTTTTGCGCCTATTGACAATGCCATGGGAAAAAACAGACGCTTACAAACAAGGAATTCTAGGTGATGATGGTGTAAAATTAAAAAAACCAGAAACATCTAAAGAAAAGTCATCCTACACAGTCTTTCACAGATTGGTATTTAACATCCGAAAATTGTTAGGAAAAATACCACTCGGAAAAACCACAGTTGCGAAATACGCCGCAGCACTCTATCTTATCAAAGAACATACAGGAATTAGTGATAAAAAACTAATAAAGATTCTTGATAAAGCGTATGATATAAATCTATCGTCCTATAAACCAGAAATTAACGAATGGTATATAAACGAAGATCGAGAAATAGAAAAAGGAAAATATGCACTTGTCCGTGACATTGCATTACCAAAAACCGGAGAAATATTAGCATTAAAAGGTTCTATGGTTAACATCACGGAAAGCACACCACATGGTTCAATACTGGGCCACGTGGTGTTCGAAGCAAAGCATGTTAAAACACAGCAAATTATTTTTATCACCCAAGAAGATATTTCTCGATGAAAAAAGAAACTACGACTACATCTGCAATTGCAATAGCAGATAAACCATTAGGATCCACTGAGAAGCGCAAATATAGAATTTTCGATGTTTCACCAGAAACATTCGCGCGATTTCAGCCCGGCCGCACAAAATATGAGCGCTGGTCTAAATACATCAATGAGGATGAAAAAAATATAGTTAGCTATTATAATCGTTGTAAGGAATCGGTGATTGTTCTCCGCAATTCCGAAAACGGTGCTTTACGTGCTTTGTACAAAGCAAAATAAGTAATTTTTGTAATTTACTTATTCGTTATTTGTGGTATAATTAATACCATGAAGAGCAAATCCGCACCCATCACAACACTATAAAAATTAAAGCTAAATGTCTATATTTACAGAACAAGTATCACGCAAACCTAACAACTACCCATGGACCGACGAATTTATTGAAGCTATATATAATGGTTTCTGGACTGATAAGGAATTTTCCTTTTCGTCTGACGTTCATGATTTTTCAGTTAACCTCACAGATCAAGAAAAAGAAATTATCGTAAGAACTCTATCAGCTATTGGACAAATTGAAGTGGCTGTTAAAACATTTTGGGTTAAGCTTGGCGATAATTTACCGCACCCATCGTTAAATGATTTAGGTATTGCGATGGGAAATGTGGAAGTTATTCATAATAATGCTTATGAAAGATTGCTTGAGGTGTTAGGTCTTGAAGATGTTTTTGAAAAAAACCTTGAACTCGATTTTATTCAAGGTCGTGTAAATTATCTTAAAAAATACACGCACAAATTCTACAAGAATAGTCAAAAGCAATACGTTTATGCGCTTATTCTATTCACTCTTTTCGTTGAAAACGTAAGTCTTTTCTCACAGTTCTATACCATAAATTGGTTTGCTCGTCACAAAAACGTCTTAAAAGATACAGATCAGCAAGTCAAATATACTCGAAACGAAGAAATGCTCCATGCCCTTGCAGGGATGAAAATCATTAACACTATCCGTGAAGAGCACCCAGAGTTATTTGATAAAGAACTCGAAGATCGCATTCTCCATGAAGCCGAACAAGCGTTTAAGGCTGAATCTAAACTTGTTGATTGGATGGTTAATGGTATTGATGCTGAAGGATTGAACGCTGGCATTCTTAAAGAATTTATTAAGAATAGAATTAACGAATCTTTACAAGGAATTGGATTTCCCGTACTCTTTGATGTTGATGCGGATTTACTTGAATCTACGACATGGTTTGAAGAAGAGTTGTTAGGTAATAATGCTACAGATTTCTTTCACTCTCGACCTGTTGAATATAGTAAAAAATCACAGACGTTCAATGCAGACTCACTCTTTTAAAATTATGAATTATTATTGGCTAAACGAAGACTCACAGAAATTCCTAAAAAAGGACTACTTACTCCCAAATGAAACACCTATTCAACGCATTAAAGATATTTCTGCAGCCGCAGAAAAATATTTAAAAATCGATGGATTTGCCGAAAAGTTTGAGCATTATATGGCAAAAGGTTTTTACTCCTTAGCAAGTCCAGTTTGGGCAAACTTTGGAAGAAAACGTGGCCTTCCTATATCATGCAATGGTGTTTACATTGATGATACGATGGAATCCATATTGTATAAGAATGCAGAAGTAGGAATGCAGTGCAAAAATGCAGCAGGCACTTCTGGCTTTTTCGGTGACGTTAGAGGAAGAGGTTCTAAAATTAGTGATGGGAATACATCATTCGGCCCAGTGCATTTTATGGAGATGTACGATAAAACAGCATCCATTGTTTCACAAGGAGGAGTGAGAAGAGGTAGCTTCGCTGCGTACTTACCGGTTGATCACCCAGACATTTTGGAATTCTTAAGAATACGAGGCGAAGGCCATGCTATTCAAGAAATGTCTTTTGGTATTACTGTTTCGAACGATTGGATGCAAGGGATGATTGATGGTGATAGCGATAAGCGTAATGTTTGGGCACACGTTCTTAAAAAACGATCAGAAAGTGGGTATCCATACATTTTCTTTTCTGATAACGCAAACGAAAAAGCACCTGAGGTCTATAAGGACAAGAATAAGAAAATACATTGCTCTAATTTATGTGCTGAAATTGCTCTTTCATCTGATAATGATGAATCATTTGTGTGTTGTCTTTCTTCTTTAAACCTAATCCATTGGGATAAAATAAAAGATACTGATGCGATTGAAGTGCTAACACACTTTTTAGATGCTGTCATGGAAGAATATATTCATAAAACAAAAGATATGCCTTTCATGAAGAGCTCTCACAATTTTGCTAAAAGACAACGTGCTATTGGTGTTGGAGTTTTAGGATGGCATTCGCTTTTGCAACAAAGTATGGTGCCATTTGAAAGTATGGAAGCAAAATTTCTAAATAACGAAATATTTAAAATTATACAAGAACGCACACATTCAGCGAGTAAAGAATTAAGTCTAAGTCTAGGTGAGCCAGAGCTGCTTAAAGGTTATGGGCGTAGAAATGCAACAACAATGGCCATTGCGCCAACAACAAGCAGTTCATTCATATTAGGCCAAGTATCTCCTTCAGTCGAACCTTTAAATAGCAACTATTTTGTTAAAAATTTAGCAAAAGGTAAATTTACGTACAAAAACCCGTATCTTCAAGAAGTATTGGTCGCACACAAAAAGAACACGACAAGTGTGTGGAAATCAATTCTTATTAAAGGCGGATCAGTTCAACATTTAGATTTTTTAACACTAGAAGAAAAAGAAATATTTAAGACCTTTGGTGAAATTTCACAAAAAGAAATTGTAATACAAGCAGCTCAAAGACAAAGGTATATTGACCAAGGACAATCTTTGAATTTAATGATTCCACCAAAAACATCAGTGAAAGAAATAAACTCATTGCTAATATTTGGTTGGGAACAAGGTCTTAAAAGTTTCTATTATCAACGTAGCGCAAACCCAAGCCAAGAGTTAGCAAGAACAATTTTAACGTGTAGCTCCTGTGAATCATGATGAAAGAAAGTATAACATGCCAAACTTGTAAAACCAACTACATTGTAGAATGGATTGAAGATGAAGACGACATTTATAACGACAATTATTTCGTTCCTGACTATTGCCCATTCTGTGGCTCACGTCATGTGGAAGTTGATGATGATAATTTCGATTAAATATTGTAATTATATAAATAGATACTACTAATATTGATATGTGTGTAGTCGCAGTAAAATATACAAAAGATTATGGTTGGATAGGCGCTAAAAATCGCGATCGCAATTATAAGACTGATGTTGAAGTTGTTCAATCGAACCGCCATGGTGTTCAGCGATTGTATATTGATGATAAGCTTAGTCGATGGAGTGAAGGTATTAATGAGTATGGTGTTTCTATTATTTCTGCTTCTTTTTCTGTAAAAAGTGATGAAAAAGAAGGTGATAAGATTATTAATGTTAGAAATAAAAAAAGAAATAGTAGTGGTTATTATTCACCTGATGGAAAGGCAATACGCGCAGCACTTCTATGTAAGACGCCTAAAGAAGCTTTAAACGTCCTTGTTAGTAAAAATTTAGCAGGAGCCACATACGTTTTTAACGATAAAGATTGTTTTATTTTAGAAGGTGGGTTTACTGTTAGAAAGGACAACGTAGACACACAAACCCCTCGCGAGTATTATCATAAAATAAAGAAACTTTCTCCTACAGAAAACGAGTATTCATGCAGAACCAACCATGGAATCTTAATGCCGCAACTAGGTTATCATAAAAACCCAACGGACGAAAGATTAATAAAATCCCGCAAAAGTAGTGAAAAACGCTTACAGTACACTCAAGACGCGATATCAAGCAACTTCGATGATCCTGGAGAATTAATCGATCTTTTAGCGAAGACGCCAGACGGTGATGTTTTCATGAATCCTATGCGAGTTGGTAATGTTAAGAAAGGTGACATGGTGACGACAGGTCAATTACTTATTGTTCCAAAGGAGAAAACTCTTCATTATCGCCCGATCTATTCATCAGTCAGATTTGATTATAACCGATTGAGTGGTCCAGAATCAAAAACATTCTTTGAAATTATCTCATCGAGAAAGCTCATTTCGTTTAAAGAGTGGATAGATAAATAACTCTATGTGGAGTTATAAAAATTCAGTTTTCACTAGCGATCAAATACAAGACCACGTAGGTTTTGTTTATGAAATTTACGATGTAGAAACCGATATGATTTATATCGGAAAAAAGCGCTTTTGGAAAACTATTAGAAAACCACCGTTAAAAGGTAAAAAGCGGAAAAGAAAAGAAATTAAAGAATCTGACTGGAAAGATTATTACGGTTCTAGTCAAAAGGTAAAAGATCTTCTCGAAGCATCTACACCAAAAAGGTTTAAAAGAAAGATTATACGATTATGCCAATCTCTTGGTGAAATGAGTTACTTTGAAATGCACGAACAAATGTCTCGTCACGTTCTTTTGCAGCCAGACAAATTCTATAATCGTTTCGTTGGTGGAAAAATCCATGGAAGTCATTTAAAAAACATTTCTTATCCTAGTTTAAAGTCTAATAAGAAAAAATAACAGCATTTTGTTATGTACAAACGGTACATTATAGTGTATAATCTACTTAGATTAAACAATAACACTACTAAATTATGATAATTGTCGACTACTCAGGAATTGCCATCGCTGCAATATTTTCGCAAGACAGGCCAGACGAAATAGAAGAAAGCCTTATTAGGCACATGATTCTCAACACGCTCCGCCGTTACAACACAAAATTCCGTGATGAATACGGCGAATTAGTAATTGCATGCGATAGTTCGTCTTGGCGTAAAGAGGTATTCTCTAACTATAAAGCTAAACGAAAAACAGCTAGAAAAGAATCAGATTTAGATTGGAATCGCCTTTTCACTTTAATAAATACCGTGCGAGATGAATTGCACGAATTTACACACTACCCAGTCATTTACTCAGATCGTGCTGAGGCTGACGATATTATCGCGACTCTTACTGAAAGCACACAAGAGTTCGGTAAACACGAACCAGTTATGATTGTTTCATCTGATAAAGATTTTCTACAGCTTCAGCGCTATTCAAATGTTAAGCAATTTAGTCCAATGAAGAAGTCTTTTGCTAAGGTTGAAGATCCTCACTTCTACAAATTTGAACATGTTTGCCGTGGTGATGTCAGTGATGGTGTACCTAACATTTTGAGTGGTGATGAAACATTCGTCGATGGTAGTCGTCAAAAACCAATGCGTGCTAAAAAAATCACAGAATGGTATGACACATGCTTGTCCAATAACCGTAATGATTCAGATTTAGTAGAATCTGAATTACGAAAATCTATGGGAGAAGACACATACAGAAACTACTGTAGAAATAAAACGGTGATTGATTTAGATTACATCCCTAAAGATATTGCAGAATCTATTCAAAGCAATTACGATTCTCAAATTAAAACTAAAGAAATTCATAAATCAGGATTTCTCAATTATCTCATTGAAAAGCGTTGCAATCTGCTTATCAATTCAGTAAGGGATTTCTTTCCAAATAAATAAACAATAAGATGAAATATATACACGAAGTACTAGAAGAAACATGTAAACTTAAGGAGCGCAGTGACCGCATTAAGTATCTTAAGGATAACGCATTTAAACAGTTAAAAAGTGTTTTGCAGCTGTGCTATAACGATAGCATTGAATTAGATTTGCCTTATGGTAAACCACCGTTCGAATCTTGTCCAGAAGGTCGTGAACCTGCAGCTCTCTCGAATGTGTTTAAACCCATTGGAGCTTGTATCAAAAATAACAATATTCCTCGGGTCAAAAAGGAAAAGATATTTATTGGCATTCTTGAGCAACTTACGAAAGATGATGCTCTTATATTGTGTGCTGCAAAGGATGGAACTATAACGACTGTAAAGAATAAAAAATATTCTAAAATCACAAAAAGTCTTGTAGAAGCATGTTTTCCTGAAATTTTGTAGTGTACAACAACACGTAAGTATGGTATAATATAGCTATGAATATATTTGTTCTAGATAAAAGCGCTAAAACTTCTGCTGAATTGCATTGCGATAAGCATGTGGTAAAAATGATTATCGAATCAGGTCAAATGCTTTCAACCGCTCATCGCATGCTCGATGGTGACGAAACTCGCCGGCCATCATCAACAGGTAAAACCATGTCTAAGTATTGGGAACTACCTGATAGCCGCGAAGATGTTTTGTATAAAGCAGTTCATATGGGTCACCCATGTACTGTGTGGACAATGGAGTCTGATTCGAATTACAAATGGCACTATGATCTTTTCAAAAATCTTTGTGCAGAATATACTCATCGTTATGGCAAAATCCATGCAACACAGAAAAAGCTTCTAACTGCTTTAAAAGAACTACCAAACAATATCGAAAAGAAAAGCATGACACCGTTTGCTTTGGCAATGGGTTCAAATCCAGAATGCATCAATCATGACGATATCGTGGGTTCTTATCGAAAGTTTTATAAAACAAAACAAAAACGTTTTTCAATGGTATGGTCAAAACGTGAAACTCCAAACTGGTTTAAATAAATGATCTACGAATATTATTGCACTAAATGCAGCGAAAAGTGGGAAGCAACAAATACGATTAACAACCGCGATGAGCCTACTGAAATGCCATGTCCACATTGTAAAGAGTTGGGTGTAAAACGACAAGTAAGTTCTCCAGCATTGTCATACCAAGGTGCTCATTCAACATTACGTAGAGCTGGTTCTGAGTGGGCAGACGTTCTTAAAGGTATTAAAAAGGCATCAGGTAAAGAAAACACCATTGATATTTAGCACAGATTTATTATATTATGTTAGTAAAAGTAAAAGTTGAAAAGGAAATTGAAATTGATTTAAAGGAGCAAAAGAAAATAACCAGACAGTTATTGGAAAAAGCTCTATCTTGGAATAAAGATTATTACGTTGAAGATGATAAAGTCTACATTGATAATATCTGCCGTGGATCCCATACGTTTACTGTTAAAACTGTTGTCTTCGAAAACGCGACAGATGAACATAAATTGTTAGAAAAAACATTTAAAAAAATACAAAATTATGAAGTTTGAACATATGGATATTGAATTGGGATATGGAGATCTTACTGACGAAACCGCAAAGAGTGGACGTAAGTACATCACACCAAAAGGTAAAAAGTATCCTTCTGTCACGACAGTGTTAGGTTATCGTGATCGATGGAAATGGGCAGAGTGGAGAAAATCAATTGGAGAAGATGAGGCAAATAGGATTACTCGTCATGCTCTTACACGTGGAACTGCAATACACAATATATCAGAAAGATATATCAATAACGAAAAGGATTTTATTCGCACAGAAAATGACAAAATGCCGCACATACAATTCGGCTGGAAAACACTTAAAAATGTTATCGATACGCGTATTAATAAAATCTATATGCAAGAGTGTAAGCTTTATTCAGATGATCTTAAAATCGCTGGAAGGGTTGATTGCATTGCTGAATTTGATAATAAACCTGCGATTATTGATTTCAAAACCTCAAACAGAGTAAAGGACGCAAGCGAGATTAGTTCTTATTTTATGCAAGAGTGTGCCTATGCCTTAATGTTCAAAGAACACACCGGCATAGAAATTGACGATCTAATCACAATCATGGTTGTTGATAATGATCCAACACCTATTATCTTTAGGGAATCTATTGTAGAAGGTAATTGGGAAAAACGTTTAAGAGACGAAATTGATTACTACTATGATCAAATCAACAAATAAGATGAATATACTAAGAAAAACTAAAACTTATTTGATAGGTCCAATGGAATATGCCGATGGGCGTGGTTGGAGAGAAACTATGACACCTTTTCTCAAAAATAAAGGAATAACCGTTTTTGATCCATATAAAAAACCATTCATCAATGCGCCAGAAGAAGATGAATCTACACATTCTCGCTTAGGCGCACTGATGAAAAAAGGAGAATATTCGCAAGTCGCTGATCACTTTAAAAAGGTTCGCGCATTTGATTTAAGTATGGTTGATCGTTCAGATTTTATTATTGCACACATTGATCCGAATGTCCCTACATTTGGCACAATTGAAGAATTGGTTGTAGCAGTAAAAATGAAACGTCCCACGTTTATTGTGGTTGAAGGAGGTAAACAAAATACCCCTCTATGGATCATGGGAATGATCCCGCATAAGTACATCTATAATAGTTTTGAAGAAGTTCAAGATATGCTTACAGAAATTGATAATGGCAAAAAAAGTATAGATAGTGATCGATGGAGGTTGTTTAAAAACGAACTTAGATAATGGTGTTAGGTCATAAGTCCCTTAGAACCAACCACTTACACATATTCAAATTTCATAAGTCCCTTAAAACCAATTAGTTACACACGGAAAATGCATTTCAAAATTCGGCTTTTTCAAAAAACGCATAAGTGATTGAAAACCAAAAGGTTACATAAGTACCTTAGAACCAACCACTTATGAAAAAAGGCAAAAAAAGATGAAAAAAAGTGCAATCATAACCTATTGTAAACCAACCACTTATGAAAAAAGTGTATTTTTTGTGCATTTTGTTGTTTACAAACTGTGGTTTTTATTATATAATATATTTAGAAAGGTAAGGAAACCAACTATATTATGAAAGAAAAACTACTACACGAACGAATGCATCAAATTAAACGAAGTCCTCAAGATGAGGATGTTCGTATTGGCGAGATAGATATCGCCATGAATGTTCTAGAGCGACTTAAGAATAATGCCCCAGAGGTGTTTAAGACTGTGCTGAACATGATTGACGATATCAAGTAGCAATAATTCGAACGGGAGGGATCAACCAACCAACTACTTCCAAGCCCTGTGAGTGCAGGGCAAAACAAAAACTACATTATGAAAACAAAGACAAAATCAGAATTCCGCGCAAGCAAGGTGAAGAAGCATGAAGATCAGCTTACAAAGCTATGGAAGAATCGCAGAGCATTCCCAAATTCCCGATTACGCGCGAAAGTTGCTATGGTCAGATTTTTCCGCAATTACTAAGCAACCAGATTTCAGAAACTTAAAACTAACAACTACCAAGGAAAGATTATGAACCTGCAAAGACTATACGAATACAGCGACAAGATGCTCAACGATGACGAACTGAGTATACAAGATAAACGATCAATGCTTTACGAGTGGAGACGCAAGACCGAGGCAAAGATCGGAACTACGATTCTATCTGCCGCTGAGATCAAAGATGCGAGTGAATTTCTCGCGCACCTCTCATTGAGGCAGTATGACCTCGCGAACAAAAAAACCAACTAATAACCATTTAAAACCTACATACTTTCTCAGGTGCATTAAGTCAGAAAACTTGCCGCACAAGTGAACTTCCGATTTAGTCACGGAAACTGATTGTGTTAACTATGGGTGACTCCATTGGACGGGTATAAAAATTCCCGTGTGCATCTGAGAGAGTATGAAGGTGATTGCGGGGCATACAGGTTTCGACGTGAGTGATAGGGTATAACCCAGTGATCGCGGACAGGGGTTCAATTCCCCTATGCTCCACCAACTTTAAGAAGAAGAAAAAAACTGAATTATATTATGTACAAACCATAGATTATAGTGTATAATATTATTTAACAAGGTAAGAAAAAGCAAATTAAACTTTAAGAAGAAGAAAAAAACTGAATTATATTATGTACAAACCATAGATTATAGTGTATAATATTATTTAACAAGGTAAGAAAAAGCAAATTAAACTTTAAGAAGAAGAAAAATATGTATAAATAGAATAGAATGAACACGACACAGGTCAACATTGAAAGTAAATATATCCGCAGAAGCACGTTAAGTGTTTGTGGGTCATACTTCCACCCAATGAATGAATGGATACAAGGTCGATTTTAGCTAAGTTCAAATAGAATAGTAAATTAGTTAAAATTGACCTTGGCCCAACAGCCAAGGTTTTTAAGTTTAAAGAATAGGGGTTTTCGCAAAGGTTACACCCGTAAAGTAATCGAACATCCACCGTGAATCCGTGGGTAGCAGCCAAGCTGCTAGAGGTGAGAGTTTAAAAATTGTTGTAAGAAATAAACATAGCGCGGTCTGTAAATAGTGTGCTGTGTGGCGCTGTGAGAGGCAGCATTAATGATTCGCGTGACCAGGACACCACACGTTTCTTACAATAGCTTGACAATTTAACCTGCCTTTACGTGGCGTCAAGCATAAGTAACGTTTAAGGTTTCACAGCCTTGGGTCTAACCGATCCGATCAACTGGCCTTATTCGCGAAACTAAATGGTTAAACTCTAAACAAACGAATCCTAGAAGCGGGCAGATGAAATTGCTTAAGTAGGCTGCCAAGGTTAAGCAAATCGTTTGTTTCTTATCTAACTCTAATTGTGGACCATACGCAGTTAGTAAGGACAGCGAGGGGTGCGTTGATAAGGTTGATAAGTTAATAGACACCTCAGATTTTTTATTCCAGAGTAGCATAACGGTAGTGCATACGACTGTTAATCGTAAAAGTGAAGGTTCGAATCCTTCCTCTGGAGCCAATTTCAAAGCTGGATTAGCTCAGTTGGTAGAGCGCCTCTCTTGTAAAGAGGATGTCGTCAGTTCGAATCTGACATTCAGCTCCATAATGCACCAGTAGCTCAGCTGGATAGAGCAAAGCACTTCTAATGCTTGGGTCGGGGGTTCAAATCCCTCCTGGTGTACCATTTTTAACGGAAGATTGACCAGATAGGTTCTGGACTTGTTTGCTAAACAATGGGATGGCTTTATAGCTATTAGGTTTCGATTACCTAATCTTCCTCCATTTTTAAAATTCAACATGACTACCGTGATAGCTAGCGGCAGTGGTTCTATAATAAGTATCTGCTTAAGAAAATACGTTCGATTCGTATGTCATGTTGAATTTAATTTTTATGTTCCAGTAGTGAAGTGGTTATCACGCTGCCCTTTCACGGCGGTATCACGGGTTCGAATCCCGTCTGGAATGCCAATTTTTGTTATGACCTAAAGTTAGTGTAGGACTACTTTAAAATATAGCATTAATCACACACTAATAATATGATTTCCTACACTTATTATTAGTGCGCTTCAATCGTCTAGGTGGACTAGGGCGCCGTCGCTATCAGACGGAAACGCAGGTTCGAATCCTGCTTGAAGCATTGTGATTTAATCATTCGTTTCTGGTGGTGATAGGTAACATCCTATTATAAAAAGACTTTTGTCGTAAGAGTTCTACCACACAGAGGGCGCATCGGCCGTCCATAGCTTAAATGCGCAGCCGACCATTTTTATGGGGATGTAGCTCAGAGGAAGAGCGCCGGCCTGTCACGCCGGAGGTCGCGATATCGTAATTCGTCATTCCCGCCAATTTTTAAACTATACACATATAGCAAAATAGGTATGCTTATTGGCAAAGAAACGCAGCCGAAAGGTGTCGAAGCGGAGTAAGTTGTGAGGTGCAGATCCTCACTGTGTATAGTTTTCATAGGACTGTAGCTCAGTTGGTTAGAGCATTCGCCTGATAAGCGAAAGGTCGAAGGTTCAAATCCTTTCAGTCCTACCATTTTTCGGGGGTATAGCTCAGTTGGTAGAGCGCCTGCTTTGCAAGCAGGATGTCATCGGTTCGAATCCGGTTACCTCCACCAACTTTTTAACGGGATGTAGCTCAGCTTGGTAGAGCGCCTGCTTTGGGAGTAGGATGTCGCATGTTCGAATCGTGTCATCCCGATTTTTTTAAGTAAGTGTAGCTCAATGGTAGAGCTTTTGATTTCCAATCAAAAGGTTGTGGGTTCAAATCCCATCACTTACTCCATTTTTTAATATTCAAAGCGGTAGTGGTGAAACTGGTAAACACGTCGGGTTTAAGTTCCGATGGATGGCAACGTCCTTGTGGGTTCGAGTCCCACCTTCCGTACTTTATTGCAGGTATAGTATAGTGGCTATTACATGGCGTTGCCAACGCTGAGACGAGGTTTCGATTACCTCTACCTGCACCAATTTTTATAATACGCCAGTAGCTCAGTTGGTTAGAGCGTGTTCTTTATAAGGGCAGGGTCGAGGGTTCAAGCCCCTCCTGGCGTACCAACTTTATGTGAGGATAGCTCAGGTGGTTAGAGCAACGAGCTCATATCTCGTAGGTCGTAGGTTCAAGTCCTACTCCTCATACCAATTTTTAATCGCGGAGTGGACAAGTCTGGTTTAAGTCACCTGTCTCATAAGCAGGTCATCGTAGGTTCAAATCCTACCTCCGCAACCAATTTAATCCGAGGGTAACATAACCGGTTAATGTCCTTGACTGTGAATCAAGTGAAGAAGGTTCGAGTCCTTCCCCGCGGACCATTCTATAGGAGAATAGCTCAGTTGGTAGAGCATCTGATTTACATTCAGGAGGTCGTCGGTTCGATCCCGGCTTCTCCTACCACTTTTGGAGGGTAGCACGCAATGGTGCGTAAGCGGATTTGAAATCCGTGCCATGGGTAAAACTGTGGGGGTTCGATTCCTCTACCCTCCTCCATTTTTATGAGAACTTAGTGTAACGGTAGCACATCACTGCAAAGAAAGAGCGGTTCGATTCCGCAGTTCTCCTCCATTTTTATGAGAACTTAGTGTAACGGTAGCACAGCCCCTCTCCAGGGTGTATTGTATTTGTACTGAATAGCAAAGAAAGAGCGGTTCGACTCCGCAGTTCTCCTTTTAAATCTATACGGCAGTCCGTCTACTCGAGTGACCCGACTCCTGAACAAAAGGTTTGGAAATAACCTGAATGATCTAAACAATAACGATCTACAAACATTTTCTCTTTAACGAAACACAAGCCTCATAGCTAGAGGTGCGCGGCTGCATAAGGGTTTCCTAAACTCCGTTCGACTCGGAGAGTGTTTCATTCGAAGTTAAAGTGGGAGTTTTCTGTCCCTATAAGTTTAGCTAACAACAGATAATCTTTTATTGCCCTGTAGCTCAATTGGTAGAGCAACAGATTTTGATTCTGTGTGTTCTCGGTTCAAGTCCGAGCAGGGCCGCCAATTTTTAAGTGCGTATATACCGTAGGGGTAGCGGTGTTGACTGTAAATCAACTGTCTAGCGACTCGGGTGGTTCGACTCCATCTGCGCACACCAATTTCGTGGGATGTCCGAATGGTTAGGTCGGAGATTGCAAATCTCTTTAAGTGAGTTCGATTCTCACTCCCACGTCCATTTTTGAAGATGTCATCTTCAAATTTAAACTATAAGGATAGGAGAACATTATCGTCGTCTAAGAAGTCTTAGCTTTGGTTTCCAAAACCAAAAGTCGGGGAGCGTTACCTCGCGACGGTGCCAAGTTTTTAAAGCCGAAGTAGCCGAATTGGCATAGGCGTCTGATTTAGGATCAGGAATTTGTGGGTTCGAGTCCCACCTTCGGTACCACTTTATAATCGGTAGTTAGCTGAGATGGATTAGCGCAAGATTGAAGCTCTTGATAGGTAGGATCGTTACCTACACTACCGGCCACTTTATATGCGGGTGTAGCTCAGTTGGTAGAGCACCTGGCTTTTAACCAGTATGTCGTGGGTTCGACCCCCACCGCCCGTACCAATTTTTAAGTAGAGGTTGTCCCTATCGGCGGTCTGTAAAACCGTTGCCTTATTAAGATAGGAACATTAATATAACAATAATATGAAGCTTAAATCATACGAAATTATGAGTGAAACTATATACGCGCTGGGCGACACGCACGGAACTTGGGGACCACTTAAGTTCAATATCAAGAAGCATAACATCCGCGGATGTACTATCATCCATGTTGGTGACATCGGTCTTGGGTTCAGGTCAAAGAAGTTTTATGATGATGAAATTGGTAAAATGAATGAGCTCTTCGCTGAAAGAGACATCCAATTTCTAGGCATCAGAGGTAATCACGATGACCCTGAGTACTTCGATGGTTCTTATAAATTCTCCAACTTCGAGCTCCTACAAGATTATACTGTTAGGAAGCTAGGTGGTAAGACATTTCAGTTTGTTGGAGGTGCGATCAGCGTTGACCGTACGATGAGAATCGAAGGTAAGAGCTATTGGAAGGATGAGATATTTGTACTTGACTCTGATAAGATCGAGGAGTGTGATGTACTTATCACTCACTCTGCACCATCATGGAATGGTCCTGCTAATAAGGATCCAATCGCGTATTGGTTGGAGAAGGATGAGACATTATGGAATGAACTTCGAGGTGAGCGGAGTAATATCGACAAACTAGTTCAACAATGCAACCCCAAGAGACATTACTGTGGACACTTTCATCTCAGCGAAACGAGTGAGTATGATGGATGTACTAGCAGAATTCTCAACATTGATGAGCTGTTGGATATAACACATCATCGATAGTAGGGTATAATTGCTCCTCATACCAACTTACCTGCCATGCCTCTGATAGTTGCAATAGTTCAAGCATAATTTGGCGAAAAAGTCTATGAATATGACCGACTCATAGATTGGTATTTAGGTCGAGTTTGTAATTCCTCATGCACGTGATGAGGTTGATAACGAGGATAAGGATTGTGTAAACGGTCGACTCCCTCATACTTTATATGCGTCGGTAACTCAGTTGGATAGAGTGTCTGATTACGAATCAGAAAGTCGTAGGTTCGAATCCTACTCGACGTACCATTTTTAAACTCTCACCACCACACAACTTAATGTATTATGCACAAATTAACAGATAAAGATATAGAAAAGCTTTCAATCGCAAAAAGAGCGATCCGCAATAGCTCAAAAGATAGTTGTGTTTATGTTGGCTGCGATTCTAAACGAGCTCGAGGTAGTTCCACGATTAGATACGCAACAGTTATAATTTTACACCACAACGGGAAACATGGATGTTCTATGTGGTCGTTTATTCATAATGAAAACGATTACGCTCCAGCCTCAAAACCTCGTGCTCGTCTCGTCGCTGAAGCATATTATGCTGTTGACATCGCATCAAAGATTGTTGATGATATCGAAGACCGTCATTTTGAGTTACACTTAGATCTCAATATTGACCCAAAGTTTAAATCGAGCACTGCGGTAAAAGAAGCGGTTGGATTTGTTCTAGGGATGCTAGGTATTAAAGCGAAACTTAAACCAGAAGCATGGGCGAGTTCTACTGCTGCAGATAAGCTAACTTGACCGCTAAAAGGTGTTAGGTCATAAGTCCCTTAGAACCAACCACTTACACATATTCAAATTTCATAAGTACCTTAAAACCAACCACTTACACACGGAAAATGCATTTCAAAATTCGGCTTTTCCAAAAAATGCATAAGTGGTTGGTTTACAATAGGTTACATAAGTCCCTTAGAACCAACCACTTATGAAAAAAGGCAAAAAAAGATGAAAAAAAGTGCAATCATAAGTGGTTGGTTTACAATAAGTTATGAAAAAAGTGCATTTTTTATGCATTTTGTTGTTTACAAACCCCTGTTTTTATTATATAATATATTCAGAAAGGTAAGGAAACCAACTATATTATGAAAAACGCTAAAGAAATAAAATCACTGCTAGAATCACTCAAACGCCCAGGTAGTTCACACAACGATATTCCTCGTAAGGAACTAATAGAAAGCATAAAAGCCTGTGGGTTTGAAGAAAAAGTCTTATATCCCGTACTTCTTCCAGTTAACCGCGGAGAATCTCGTGGTACCTACAATATTGACAAAATGCTTGTTACTATCGAAGAAAAAAGCAAACCTAAGATCAAAGTGTCAAAGCGCGTAGCCAAAAAGGTTAACGTAGTTGACGAAGACCTTGACGATGCAATGGCAATTTTCAACAGTTTTGGTAAAGATGAGGAGGAAACTCCAGAAGATACCCACCTTGTTGAAGCGGCTACTTCATCAGATTCCTACGATAATATCGAAGGTATTGCTGATTATACCGAAGACGATATAAACGAAGAACTCAGCATGATGGGAACATTCCTCTAAACCATAAATTTTAAGAGAACGTCAAAGGTAAGTCCTAGGTACACTCTCACTCTTGATCCTAGTAGTGAGCGCACTCTCTAAACTTAATATAATAATAATATGAACGATAATAAGATCACATACGAGATGTATGACATGATGTGGTTCGATCTACGTGAAGGTAGAGTGACCGAAGAGGAGTGGAAAGAGTTCTGTGCTGCTCTCCTTGAGCAAGAGATCAATAAAACCAAAGATGTAATGGTTCGTCTAAAGGAACGCTAATATAATAATTTTGTTGACAGGCAACACCTTCAGGGATCAGCTAATAACTGGACAGGGTGTTTTACTAATCAAGGGGCATAAGAACTCCCTGCACTGATCCCGACTGTCAACGATTTAAATCAACGAAGCGGCTAGGAACTCTAATATATTACTATGAAAGAACAAAAATCGAGATCAAACTCATACGTTATGACCGTTAATCATCACAGCGATGAAGGAAAGGAACAAATCAAAACTCTTAGAAAGTTAGTGAAAGCTAACAGCCAAGTAAATCGACGAGTGTGTTTAGCTGGGAGATTGGGAGCCAATAATCCAAAAGCACACAAATACCGATCTCGCTATAAACATCATAATGGTTTTGGTGCACACTCCCACCAATCAATTAGACTTAGCGATGCTGCTTATGCCGACGTCTATATTTACGATCGCTATTGAATATAAATAAAATATAGACATGGATAAATTGTACTTTCGCAACTAAGATGTTGCTACAACGAACTGTCATAAATTGACGATATATAAAACAGAAAAAATGAAAAAACTACTAACAAACACTATGCTAAAAATCTCTACATTTATAAATGTTGGAGGGGTATTGAAGAACGTAAAAACAGCGCTTTCTCTTCTTTGGAGCAAAGGAGCGGTGATCTCACTACTATTGCTACTGATATTCAAATACACCGGATTGGGTGACGCACCATTTGCTGAGCTCATTTACGCTGGTATTCTTGTACTAACGGTTGCGGTCTTATCTCCTATTATTCGCCTATTGGTTTTTGCTGAAGCAGCGGAATTAGCTGAAAGTGGAGGAGTTAGAAAACTTCTTAGAAAAAGAAGCATTTCACCTGAACTCATTCACTATTGGATTGCAACTGCAATCTCCTATATTGTAACACTGCTATGCGTTTCTTCACTGTTATAGTATTAATATTAGCACATCAATCCCTTCTCGCTTACGAGCGAGGAGAGGATTTGCGCGTTAAAAGATTTATCGAAGCTGAGCCAAATACTTCATACATCCCTCAGATTGATAAAATAATTAGAAGAATAACGATCAACAAGTGTCGTTATGCACAAGTTGCTAAACAAACAAACACACCGTGGTATGTTATTGCAGCATTACACAATATGGAAAGCAGTGGAAGTTTTCGACATCACTTGCACGAAGGATCGCCATTAACAAGAAGAACACGCTGGGTTCCACGAGGAAGACCTAAAAGCGGAAATCCTCCATTTACTTGGGAAGAAAGTGCGATTGATGCATTAGCGTATGACAATATGGGTGATAAGAGATGGGCATATTTATTCGACACTCTATGGGCAGTGCAGTGTTATAATGGCACCGGCTATTGGAAATACCACAGAAGCACACCAAGCCCATACCTCTATTCAAAAACTTCAATCGAAAAGCCCGGAAAGTATGTCTCTGATGGAAAGTGGAGTAGCACTGCTCGATCAAAACAAATTGGCATTGCTGCAATCTGGAAAAGAATGCAGGATAAAAGGATTCTTAATTTCAAGTCTCTTAAATGAAAGTACTAATAAAAAAGCATCAGTTATCGCACCACCTAAATCCAATTGGAAATTTAATTCAAGGTATACGTAAGCATACAGATTGTATAGTTGAAAAATCCGATATGGATTTATCTAAAGTTTCTAAAGCGGATTTTGGTGTGTGTTGGGGCTTAAGGAACTTTTATTATCTACGAAAATACGTAAAAAACATTTTAGTAATCGAGAATGCTTATATCAATAATGTTCAAGGGCATAACAAAGAGTGGCTATCGGTGGGGTGGAATGGTTTAAATGGGAGAGCGAATTTCTACAACTCCAATTCACCTAGTGATCGTTGGAAAACGCATTTCGACGATGGAAGACTTTTAGATTATAGCGATGGTGAATATATTCTAATTCCTATTCAAATTAGAGGAGATCAATCTTTAAGACATGTTAAACGCACCATCAATTATCAGACAATTTGCGAAAACATACGCAAATACACAGACTTACCTATCGTTCTAAAGGATCACCCAACACGCCCTGGCACTCAACCAAAGGTAGTTGGTATTAAAAACTTAAAATACATTAATTCAAATATTCCTATATCAGAAGCAATTAAGAACGCAAAGGTTGTTGTCACAATAAATAGTAACAGCGGAGTTGATGCTTTAATTGGTGGTAAACCAGTAATTAGCCTCGACCATGGATCGATGGTGTGGGATATCGCAGAAAAAGATTTTATGCGGATAAATTTTCCGCGATGGAAAGATAGAACACAATGGTGTAATAATATATCATACGCGCAATGGCACCCTGATGAATTTAAAAGCGGAGAAGTCTGGGACCACCTAAAACAACACTTAGATTATGATGATTAAAATATTGAATAGAATAAAATACGAATTTCTGTATATCGTATACTCTCTTGCATTGCTTCCATTTGTTTTAATAGTATCCTATGTGAGTGTTACGATTCACGCTTTTAAGCATGTTCCTCAAACAGTGATTGACATTTTAAACAAGAATAAATAAATATTATGAGTAAAAACGTACTAAAAATCGTAGAAGAAAAATTAGGAACATACATCTTTATGGGTATGGGCTTCTGTAATGGCGAGAAAGTTTGTCTTTCAGTGGCGTATAAGTTAGACTATTCGGTAAAGAAAGCTCTTCAATTTGAGAGAGCGTCTAAAGGTGATGTGGTTTTTGTTAAAGTCAACAAAGTTAAGGTTGGCGAGCTTGAAGCTGAAACCTCTTTTTCTAGAACAGATTTACAAGAATACGAGCGATGTTTTACTCCTTTTGAGCATATTCCCGATCAAATATTGTGTTACATTCCAAACAAGAATAAATAAATATTATGAGTAAAAACATACTAAAATCCAAATTTGAAAAAGAGTGGGAAGGTTATGATGTTATTGAGTTACCCATAAAGGACATATGGGCTTCAGTACCTATCGCAGAAACATTACTTGGTAGACCATTTTTTGAAAATTTGAAAAAGGATATCGCTAAAGATGGTTTACATTTTCCAATCATGGCTGTACACACTAACTACGTAAAGTTAGAAAGAGCAAAAGAGCGATGGGGAAAAAAGATCCGCGAATTACCATTTTGGCATAACGAAATCAACAAACACAAAAAATTAATTTGGAGTGTATGGGGTGGATCTAATCGTTTAGAAGCAGCAAACCAATTAGGATATACTCACATTGACTGTGCGGTTCTACCAAATATAGCAAAAGCTGTTTCTCTTCAAAAGATAATGCGAAAACCTTTTAACGACCGATATTATAAATAACAATATGGAACACGAATTTTCAGGTGAATTTAACGATTTTGGGTTTACTGTCGTAGACGAAAAAGATCTAGAAGCATATCAACAAGCTGAAGAACTTTCAACTACTATAGTGAAAGCATCTGCAGCAGCAAAGGCCACAGAAAAAAAGATTGACGATCTATATAACGCAATTCAACCTCTTCTTAACAATCTTAAGTTAAATCCATCAAAGGAATATATCCTTTGGCCTGATCGTAAACAAAAGGTTGAAGAATTCGAAGCGTATCTTAAAAAGATATACAATTCGTAATATTACTCTGATTCGACGACTTCTTCTTCTTCTGGAAGATCTGAAGGTAAGATGAGCTTATCACTTATACTCAATAGTTCTGAGAATGGCAGGTCTGAACCAGTGTGAGCATTCGTTCCAACAAACAGTCTTCCAGCACGTTCTAAGACACTGTGATTAGGTAACATCCATGTAGACCATGTGTTGCTTGTCACAACTTCCTCTTCATCTGTAATAGTTGAACCTATTAAACCAGAATCAACTTCATCTGATTCTGCATCGATTTCAATAAACAGGGGAAAGTTTTGAACTTCACCACCTTTAGAAACAACGAGTTTAGCATAGTCAAGTGTAAAGAATTCATTTTCGATATTATAAGTAACGTTTTCTCCGTTACGCTCTGGATGAACTCCTGCCATTATTGAATATAATGCAAGAGGTTGAATTTGTGTATCAGTTTGAAGAACTGACATTGGTATAGTTGCTTTAATCATTTTTTTTATTTACGGGTTTTGTGTGTATTTTTCTGCGAGCGTTTTATCATCACCTGTTAAATCCTCTGTAAAGGTAATAAGCCTGTCGTCTTCAGCTGCTGATGTTATTCTGTTATAGACTGAATCGTCTGATGTAAATTCTGTACCAGATTCGATTGCATCTAATGCCGAATGACCACTTGTTGCTGGTGATGGGTTGTCCCCTTCTGCGATATTGTAAGCGTCTAGCTCAGTCTCTGCGCCGTTGTAGCCATCTGTAATGGCTGGGTTGGTGAGTGTGTCGCCTAATACGTCTTTCGTTGGTTCTGATGTGTCAGCGGGTACGCGGAGCAATGCGGGTGAGCCGTTGACCGTGCCGTCGTTGCTTCCGACTTGGTCTGTCCAGTCTGCGTCGGTGTTGCCATATCCGTTGTATTGAGCTATGAGGTTGGTATCATCAGGAGTATCTCCATTATACATGTCGAGAACATCTGCACTAGATAGCTCCTCAGAATAGAAAGACGGATCAGAGATGATGCCTTTGAAGCGGTTTGTAACACCACCAGTGGAATACCTAGAGCCAATAGTATAATTGGAGTCAGATTTCTGCCACGCACCTATGCTTCCTGACGAATAATCAGCATCATCAACCTGCGCCCCGTTGACATAAATTTTAAATGCTCCGTTTGTCAATCCTCCAGACCATGTAACCGTGATGTGTGTGAGTGTATTACTATTGACGACGGCGGTCGCCTGTCTGCCTACCCATGCCCCACCAGACGTTAAGTAGTTGACGATAACATCATCACCAGAAAGTCTAATCATAAAACCCTTGTTATTGCCTCCGATTACGCCATCAAAATCTGAAACAATAGTTTGTTTTGACAAGGTGTTATCATTAGTCGTGATTAGGCAAACCCACGTTGCGCCAGTAACGTCTGTTATTTCTGATGTTATGTTTGACGGCAAAGATATGTCATCGTTCACCCCATCAAACAACATCCGCTTGCTGAATCCGTTGTTATTATTCAGCGCGTTATCCTCGCCGTCTATCCTGCCATCATACGAGCCTAGACCTTCTGTTGCAGTGGTTCCATTCAGAACGGTAGCATGGTTCTTGG
>Ga0208434_1000228_pt1 | contig 30251 bp, 43 predicted proteins | sample 13_taG_FD_184086 | JGI IMG/M metagenome (GOLD analysis project Ga0208434, IMG submission 184086) | Marine viral communities from the Subarctic Pacific Ocean - 13_ETSP_OMZ_AT15268 metaG (SPAdes) (version 2) | ecosystem: Environmental > Aquatic > Marine > Oceanic | place: Pacific Ocean | collected... | reverse complement strand
ATGTAAGTGTGTTGTACTCAGACATTTACAACCCCCCTCCTATAATCTTGTTGAGCTGTCAATACCTAAGTATCCTACTGCCTTGGAGGTTACGCTCTTGTCATCGAACGCTGTACTCTTTGGCATCGTCTCATTCTCGTACCACACTGGAGCTTTAATAGTTAAGAGGCTCCAGCAGTATATACCTTTAGGTGTAGAGCAAACATAATACACAACAAAGCCAAAGGTATCTGCATCACGCATCAGCGCCTTGTACTTCTGCTGCTCTATCATCATATCATCATAGTGCTTGGCTCTACACTTCAGCTCTACGAGCGCTTGGTATTTGATGCTGTACCCATCGAAGGAGCAGTACCCTTGCGTTGGTTGTAGGTCGTCAATGTACTTAGCCTTGATGTAGTTAAACAGCTTCTCCTCGTTCATAGGTGTGCCTCCTTTCCACTCTTAACGTTGTGGCATCGATGGCACATCGTTTGTAGATTGTCCCAGCTTAACTCATCGCCTCCTAATCTGATGGGTGTGATGTGGTCAACGACCTCACCGATACCATTGCACTCAATACACAGCGGCTGCTCTTTGATGAACATAGCACGCAGCTTACGCCACCTTGTAGTGTTGTAGAACTTGTTGCGCTCCTTACGATCCTGGCTGTGCTGTTGACTGCCTTGGAGCCAAGGGCGCTGCTTTCTTTTCGGTGAGTTAGGCATTGTCAGTAGATTGAGTGCTCGCAGTCTTGGCACACTGGTTCTGAATCAATCAGTGCATAGTTATCAGTCTCACTGCCGCACTCTGCGCAGTATTCGCTGTCCGTTGTCCACGGGTTGCCATCATCAAGGTAGCTGTCGGGAAATGTCATAGCTTGTTGTTTTTAGTTGTTGTTGTTATTGTTTTATCTATGATGTACTTAGCGCGCTCACTCCATTCGGTTGGGTTGTAGCGGTACTCAGTGAATCCAAAGTGGATGTAGAAATGGTTGTGTACCGTGTTGGTATCAAGTCGGAAAGGTTCACCATCGCGGGGCATCACGGGCTTCTTGTTAGCATCGCGGTACTCTTTCTCGCAATGCTTGCAGCGTGCTCTTCTGCCATCTCTACCTCTTTCTAATGGGTAGAAGTCCTCAATGGGGTGCTCTTTCTTACACTTGATGCATTCACGTTTCATTCTCTATTCTTTTTTCTATGGCGGTTTTTCTATATTTCTTAATGTGTGTGACCTCACCTGTGCTGTCATTCTTCACAAAGCGAATGGCGTGGCCGATGATTGCCGTGTTGTTTACTTCCTTAATTATTGGAAGCATCTCTTGCTTGCGCACAGGCTTCTTCTCGCCTATGTGCATATCTACAATGAGCTGTGCTATCTTATTGCGTGTCTTTAGGTCTATCATAAATCAATAGGCTCTTCACCATCTTTAGGGCCAAGCGCTACAATCTTGGGGCGCTTACCATCCCAATGTATTATACTGTTTTCTTCCATCAATGCCAAAACCTTTTCAGCATCCTTGCGCTTGCAGTCCTCCGTATCGCGTATGAAGGTAGCAGCATCGCCTTTGCTCTTACCTAATATCTTGGCGGCAATGCGGTGCTTGTCCTCATCAGTCCATACGCGTGTCTTGTTGTAGAACTCATCAACCTCAACCTCGCTGAACTCAACAAGATCAAAGCCACCAATACTCATCTCAATCGCTGGCGGTTCTATGTTCCTTGTGTACTCGGGTGTGATTTCAGTGATATCTCTATTGTGCTCACTCTTCTTAGCGCTGAAGGTGCTCTCGCTCTTCTGAACGATATACTGCCCAAGGTGGCCCTTAGCATTTCTATCGTTCTTGTTCTCGTGCAGCACAACGGTGATGTGGCAGTTGTATTCTGCTGTCCACTTAAGTAGCTTAGAGGCTATTGCTGTGGCTTCCTCCTCATCATTCACACCCTTAGAGGCTACATCAGCAATACCATCGATGACCATATACCCGATGTTCTCCTCCGTTCTAAAGATGTAATCTATTGCAGCGAGTCGGAGCGCGTTTGTATCCAAGCTGCGGAGCTTGATGTACTCGATATGGTCGTAGTTGAGGTTGCCTTGCAGTCCAGCCATCTCGTGCACCCTCTTCTTCGCTTTAGCGGCGTGGAAGTCCCCTTGCTCGGTGTCAATATATATGACCTTACGCGGGTAGATGTACCCTCGGAGGTGCTCGCATACCATTGAGTCCGATGATGCTGCCGCTGCGAGTGCTGATAGGAAGAAGCTCTTGCGGCTCTTCGCTTTTCCTTGCACGAGGCTAAAGTTTCCAAAGGAGCCGATGATGTAGCTATTTTGACCAAAAACCATCTCGAGAGCTTTAGGAGGTTGGGATACCTCAATAGTAGAGTCAACGCGTAGCTTTGCCAGTAGCTGGCCCATCTCTTCCTGTACTTCTTCATCATCTAAATCTATATTAAAGTCATTCGGTGCGCTTAACTCATAGCGCTTGCCATAGCCTTGCTCTCTGATATCCTTGATGGCCTCATCAAAGCTACCGCCGTGTTCTAATAAGGTATAGCATTGGAAACCGTCATAGGGCATCTCTGCTTCAAAGGCACTGCTTGTTGTCCACGGCCAAAACAGCTCGGTGTCTTTAAATATCACGCCACTTGTTTTGCTGTCCGTTGATCCTGGGCGCAGCAGATAGATGTACTTGCTGCTTTCCCCTACTATTGTCCAGCCGTAGCGCTGTAAGATATCAAGGGCCGTGTGTGTTGCTCTAAACTCACCCCACGGCGTTTGGTCTTGCGTTTGGATGTCACCGATGCGCTTGCTTTCGACAACCACTTCCTTCTGCATCTCATCCATTGTACGGGCTACTCGGAAGATAACGTCGCGCTCCACGGGGCTGATTCGCTTCACGTTGGTTATCTTCCCGAGTATCTTGTACCCTTTGCTTGGGTAGGTAACGATTTGACCACCTCGGCCTCTCGTTTCAAAGGTTACCTCGCCATCTATATTACGAGCGAGCTTTTGATTGCCCGCTATCTCATCGCATTTAAATATCCAATGGAACCCACCGCTGCGCGTTGTTTGTATAATCATCTTATCCTTAAGGCCAGGAGATTCCTCTTCGAGCCTCTCGCAGAAGACCTCATACTCCTTACCTCTAAAGTGCTTGGCATCGATATCAAGGCATTGGATGCCATCAAAGCCCATCACTAAACCTATGCTCCCCGTGTTTTGGAAGAGGCTCTCGGCTTCTTGGAGTCCCATAGGCTCCACACCATACTGCTGCCAATTCCTTATGCTTGGGCGCTTCTCCCCATCAATAAGTGGGATGGGGCTAAAGCCGTGCGCAAGGTATTTCTTAGCTATTGTTGTTGTATTCATTTAATTCGTTTCCAGTTGTTGAGCTGTTGTGTGTGTCTCTTGGGGTTCATTGTCACCGTGCGGCGGTTGTTCAGCTCCCCCTTGCTGAAGATGTAAAACTGATGCTGTACCCTATCGTGCAGTACAATGTAGTCGACCTCAGCGTAGTTGTTGAAATCGGCTTTTATCACCGTGTGCTGGTTGTCGGCGAATGTTCCGCTTTTCACTTGCACCGTTTTTACCTTACCTTCTTTATAGATGATAAGATCGTAAGGGTTTTGATGTGTAAAGGGAAACGCTACTGCCCAGCCGTGCTCTAATAATAGAGCAGCTACTTGCAGTTCAGATATTGCCCCATCAGTTATGTGTGAATTCATTGATTTTGCTTAGGTAGTCATCGTATGATTTGGCTATAAAATACACACCGCCAGCGGCATTGATTTCCTTTTCTATAAGTTTTTGGTCAGCGCTTTGGCGGTCTTTACCAATCTTTACCTCTATACCTATGAAGCGGCCATTGATGATGCCAATGATATCGGGCACGCCTTTCTTTTGTACTCCAGCGCGGTACACCTTCCGCTTTACATCATAGACTGCCCCATTGTTGATGCGGTAGGCTACACCCTCGCGGATGTGGTACATATCCCAAATGATAGTCTTTGTAAGTTCATTGGCGGTTGTATCCTTAAAGCGCTTCTTCACCAAAGCAAAGGGCGGTACATCGGGGTGCTTCTCTGCCTTGAGCTGCGTAGCCAGGGCACTGAGTTCTTTAAGATTCTTCGGTATCTGCATATTGTTTTCTTACGGCGTGTTCAATCATTCTTGAGATGTGGCTGCGATCCATTGCGCTGAAGTAGACCTTAGCCTCTTCCCAGCATAGGGCTTTTAAATCATTCTCCGAGTATGCCATCTTCGTACTTCTTTAGTTTATCATAGAACTTAAGGTAGGCATCAAGGGCTGCGCTTATCTCGTGCATCATATCATCGCGGAATACACGATGAACGTGTAGCTTGCAATTCTTAAGGCGCGGGTCATAAGATACAAAATCTAACCACTCTAAATCTTCATTGACTACGAAGTAGTGGATGACTTGATATTTGTACTCGTTTGGCACCCTACCGATGCGCATATATTCTATGTGCTTCTTACTGCTGGGGCACTTCACCTCAACGGCACCTTTGTACTTACCGTCCACATTGATAAGGCCATCGGGAGATACGGCAATGAAAGGGTAGTCCTTATGTACGCAGAAGCCTATCTCATCAACTATTCTGCCCGTTGTCTCTTCATATACTCTTATGGCTTCGGGTTCATAGAGTATGCCGTGGCGCATTGCATCAGAAGTAAACCCCTCGGGGATAACACCTGTGAGGCGCTCTGCGATAAGCTCATCAATAAATGGGAGGTTGTTTTTTGCAAACACGCTCTTTGCTCTCGATCCAGTAATCACTCCGAGGCGGGCTTCAAACCATTCCTTACTGCGTTGTTGTAGTTCTAATATCTTCATCAGTCTTTTTCTATTCCGTTCTCCTTAAGGTCGCGGTTGTTTAGTTCAATGATTCGATTGCGGTTGATTTCCTTGGCTTGTTTGACCAGTTGTTCGATGGTTTCCATTGGATATCCCATCAATTTGTTGAATGCTTCTTTGTTCATCTCTCTTTGGTGTTAAAGGTTTTGTAGAAATCTTCAAATGTTCCGTCTCCGTCACATTCATACATACCATCTTGCCAAGCAGACTCCATCACCTCTTTCTCTTTCTCAAGCATCGCCTCTGCTGCCTCAATACACGGAGCAACCTCGTAAGAGTCGCCGTACTTGGCTATTTCCCACATTTGCTCAATCAGTTCTTGCATTGGTGTTTTCATTTCTCTTTGCTGTTAAAGTATTCATTTAATAAATCTGCTAACTCTTCAGGGGTGTCGTTAATCTGTCCAATCTTTTCTCCGTCTACAAAAACATCATACCCCCAATCATAACAACACCCATCTCCACAAGTGTAGTCCCAATATTCAACAGATATTTTCATTTCTCTTTGGTGTTAAAGGTTTCAAAATAAGGGCAAAGAAACATTCCAAGTTTTTTAGTACGCTTTTGGTAAGTTCTTTTGAACTCCTCTTTGGCGTTTTGGGTTTCTATGTAATGATTCAAAGCCTCTTCAAAAGTTCTACTCTTATCGTATACTTGGTCATCACGCCCTTGCTGATAAAACCATTTTGCTATTTTTATGTAGTTCATTTCTCTTTGGTGTTAAAGGTTTGCGCCCATTTTTATATGTGTGCGCCTATAATTTGACTGATAAACCCATCATTATATGCTTAAACGCTCATTAATGATGCAAATAAGCGACATTCAGTCTGTTTAAACATACATTGTGAATATTTCAGTCTTTTTATTGTGAGGATTTTAGCCTTGTTTTGTACATAGGGATAAGCATTACCCGTCTTTCCCAGCTCTATACTCATCAATCTCTTGGCGGAGCATTGCCAGCTCTTCCAAGTCCATACCAAGAACAAGCTCTACATTGTACTGAATCTTGGTTAGTAGTTCGGGGTCTTGTTGATCCAGGGCGTTCAATGGGTTGGCCAGGTGCTTCTCCAACTCTCTCTCGAGCTGGCTCATTAGGCTCTTGACCTTTTGCTTGTAGAACTTGGTGCCCTTTAACTCATCCATCTGCTCAAGAGATGCCTGTAGCAGCGCCACAAGTTTAACGGCCTCTTTGAATACGTTGTACTTATTTAAAACTTCACCCATCTTCTTCTCCTTTCGTATTTACGGATAAGCTGCGCGTTGTTATCCAACAGCTTCACAACATCATCATTCCACTGCGTTCTGCTCGCCGTTATCACCGTGTTCAGTGTTTCCCAGCGTAGCTCAGTGATGTACTTTTCAATGTAGCGCTTATGCGCCACCTTTCTAAATAGCTTTTTCATCTCTTGCTTTTTTCTCCTTATACATTTGAGTAAAGGCCGTTTTGTAATGGTCGCGCTCGGAGGTCACCTTGCGCACTGCCGTTTGCAGCATACGCATCTCTCTTTTCATCTGCTTGATTTCATCCTTAAATGCGCGTTGCAGCTCTGCCATCTCTTTCTTTTTTTCCTTTGCCTCATAACGTGCCTTACCTATCTCCTCACGCATCTCTAATTGAGACATCGGCTTGTAGGTGTTATCACCGAGGTAGTTCTTGCAATAGTCATAAATCTCGCAGTACAGGTAGTAAGATGCTTGGCGTTCTGATGGGTCGCTGTGGTAGCGTATTTGATGCTGCTTCACGGCGTGAATGACTGAGCAATGGCTCATACCCTTATAGAATACCTCACCATCTCTGCGCACCTTGTACGGAAAGAAGCGAGCGATCTCATTCATCGTATGAATGGAACGTAGAGATACCATAATAGCGTTCCGAGCATCAACCACATCCCTCCGCCGTGTGCGGAGAGATGGGTCAATACCGAAATGCTTACGCACCTCTTTTATCATATCATTTGCAATCATTAGAAAGGCAAATCATCATCTTCCTCAGTAGCGAATGCTTCCGAGGCTGTAGCTACATCGGGCTTTGATGTAGGCACTTGTTCTTGGCCCGCTACCAATGGCTCAACCTTTACATCTTCCCAAAGGTCATCATCATCAGCGCCGTTCACATCATTCAAGGAAAGGATGATGCCCTTGTTGATGTATGCCGTAAGGCCTTTCTTTCCCGCCATCTCCCAGCTCTTAATAAAGGCTTTGGCGCGTAGCGTTGTGCCATTGCCGATGAGGTCATCAAACGGCATCTTTGAGGTGTCCCAAAGTTGTGGCGGGTTGTTAGTCTTTAAGCGCACCGTCGGATGCTCATACTTGAGTGTACCATCTTGGCGCTTTATGTTAACGTGGTCAAGAATCTTCATCGATTCAAGCGTTTTGATGCTCTCCGCATCAAGGGTAAGTTCTACTTGATACTTACCGCTCATCTTGTTAGGGCCACTTTTCTCAGTGAGTTGTGCCCAATTGGTTGTGCCCGTTAATACCGCGGACACGCCCTTTGCAAAATCAAACTTTGCCATAATTGTTGTAGTGTTGCCTCAGTTGTTAATTAGTAACGCTGTGAGGCATTTTCAGCGCTATGTGAATGCTTTAGTCTTTATATGGTTACAATACACCAAAGGCCCATAGAAGTGCCTTGTAAACGCATAAGAATGCGAATGTGCCTATACCTAATAGAATGTAGAGCGTAGTGATGTAGCCGATGTTCTCGAATGTGTTGTACTTTTTCATTTTAGTTGTTTTTGGTTATACCCAAACTTACATAATAAAATTTAATTCACAACAATCAACAAAGAATTAATTATCCACACCATTGTACACAGCCAGGATCAAGATGCTTTGCAAGATGCTTTGCGCTACCTTTTTCATCTGCCTTAAATGCAAGTATCTATTTACCTACTCGGGGCCACAAGGCCCGATAGGGAAATAAATACAAATGCAGATATTTCTTTATTTTTTATTTTTTTTCTCTATATATAGCAGCAGCAAAAAGAAAATTAACAGGTTTTTGTTAATAACGTGAGGTTTAGAGCAATAGAAAAGGGAGCCGATTTTAACATCAACTCCCTCTTCACACAACAACAAAACAACAGCTAAAGCTGCCGAATGTATTCTATTTTATTAATCGACCAGCGACACGGATAAGTACAAGCGCTAAGATAAAACCAATAACGCCACCAAGGGCTAAATTGCGCTCTTTCTTTTCAGGAACAATCTGAACCATCGGTACCTCTTTAAGTATCCGAATCGTATCGGGAGGGCATTCCACATCAACCTCAATAGTGTCAAAGCTCCGTCTAATATCAACAACCACTCCATTCTTTACTACCCTAATGGTATCGACCTCTTTAATAAGTATGGTGTCTCTAAGCTCAACGCTTTCCTTTATTATGGTGGTGTCGATCCTTAGAACCGTATCCCGAGCAAGCGCTGGGTTTTTTGCAATCGCACGCTTTAGGTGCCACGATGCACCACAGCTTGTTAGCATTAATGCTATACTTACGGCCCCTAACTTCCACAAGAGTCGCATTCCTCAGGGTTTTCTATAGAGCATTGTGGTTGCTCCTGGTTTTCTAATTCCTCAATAAAGCTGTTGAAGCTATCTTCCCAATCTTCCATTTATTTCCTTTTATTTATAAATCCTAAAATAGTCTCATCATCCTTGCTGCGCTGTGCCGCTGAATTGTCACGCATAACTAAAGCACCAAAGATGAAGAAGGTGATGATGATAGCAAAGAAAGCGGGCACTACATAATCTTGCAATGCGATGTATGAGGTATTCTCAACAACTACTTCACCGTCTATCGATGTGTACAGTGTTTTATACGCCTGCTCATCTTCACTCCAAACCCAATCGTAGGCAACGCTGTCCTTATATTTAGCATAATGAGTGCGCAAGCTATCCGCATACTGCCAATTGCAATTGGTGTAGTGGTATGCGCTATCCTCTGCAAGTAAAGGATAATGACATTCGTATTTAGCCGTTTTTTTCGGTTGCATATTTCACACCCATTATAGTTCCTATAATACTGAAGCTATTGGTAAGGAGTATCCCAAAGAGATTACTCCACGCATTTCCCAAGATCGTGGTATCCTTATCTGCAAGCATTGCCGTAGTATAGAGCAGCGTTGTAGTTACACCAACACCTACAATGATGATAAGCGCTACCCTTACAATCAAACCAATAAGCTCGAACTGGGTGCGCTTCTGCATCAAATCCAAATCCTCAACGGCCTCATCTCTTAACTTCTCAGCATCATCTAAAGCATTTTGCAGCTCAAGCACTAAGGCTTCCTTTACAACAGCAGCCTCCTCAAGTTCCTTGTTTTGGCTCTGCACCCTCTTGTTGACCTCCAGCCTTTTCTTCCTGGCTTTCGTATCACGCTCCTTACATTCTTCAGTATAGGCTTTGACATCAGTAGGTAAAGACTTCGCCAATAGCTTTACAAAGTTTCCCTCTAAGTAAACCTTTTTGGCTTTTGCTTTACGCAAGGCCTCCTCTACCGTGTCTTTGCCATTTATCATTTATATACTTTAAATGGTGCGGTCTTCTTCTCATACCCGCTGTAGTCATTTAAGAAGTCCTCAAGGCGCGGCTCAATCTCATCGCTCTTGATGATCCAAAACTGCGCACCAACTGCTTTAGCTTTCTCAATCTCTTGGTTGTCATCTGATGATGAGATGATACCAATGACCACACCATTGCCGTAGTCGTTATTGATTTTTCTGATAAGCTCAATGCCGTCAAAAGAAGAACCTATGATATTTAAATCTACGAACACACACTCGGGGCGTTCATCTATAGGGCCTTCTTCAAACCACTGCTTGAAGAGTTTATCTGCCTCATCGGAGGAGTTGAGTGCCTCAAGGCTTAAAGTCATATCCAAGAGGCTGCACGCATCTTCAAATACCAAGTGGAAGAGGTCTTCATCATCCACCAGTAGTATGCTGTCTATCATTTTAATTCTATTATTATGTTTGTTCCTTGTTCTAATTTCTCTGCCCTAACGGTAAAGCTGTGCTCCTCCATTATTGCAATACATATATTCAAACCAAGGCCTGTGCCTTGCTCTTTGTCTTTGCCTCTTGTGTAAGGCTGTGATAACTCAAGGAACTGCTCGTGGCTCATCCCTCTACCATTATCTTGTATGTATAAACTATTGCCCTCTCTAAATAGAGATACCTTCTTGGTAGGGCTGTCATTGTATTTTAGCCCGTTGCGGATAAGGTTATCCACAGCGGTGCAGAACAAGGCTTCATTTACTATAGCAGCACCAAGGTCTTCAATCACTACTTGCTTGTAGTAGGATGTTGAGGATAGGTAGGTGCTGAGAATATCTTTTAAGTTGTTGTGTGTTTTATCGAGCTGGGCATCTTTCTTCACGAGGTTGGTGAACTCCTTAACACCGCTGTATACCTTTTGCGTATGTATGAGTCCCTCGCTTATCATCTTCAAGGGTGCAGCGATCTTGAGGCTCTTAATATCCTCATCACTCAATCTGCGCTTTAAAGAACTCAATCCTCTTGGGATGTATGTATTGATACCGCTGTGCATATCGTGGCGCAGAATCTTTGCAGCGTGCTCAAGGTAGCTGTTCTTCTTACCTACCTCCATCTCAATGAGCTTCTTCTCGGTGATGTCGGAGGCAATCTTTAGTATGCGATAAGTTTCTCCGTATGGGTTCTTGATGGGATTGTAGTTTCCGTATATCCAAAAATCTGAACCGTCCTTGGCGATGCGGAGGAACTCACCGCTCTTTACCTTTCCTTTTTTAAGGTCGTACCAAAAAGATTGATAGCTGCGCTCATCGATACCTGTAGGTAGTAGCATCTTGTGCTTCTTACCTATAAGCTCTTCCTGGCTGTAGCCCGACACCTTGCAGAAGATATCGTTGCACGAGATAAATGTACCGTCAAGATCAAGCTCTACCAATGCATTGCTCTCGTTTATCGCTCCGAGTGTATCGTCAATGCTTTGGAATTTGTAGCGCACGCGACGTACAAACTCAATGATAACATAAAAGAAGAAGGGCATAAAAGAAACCACGCACAGCCACCCAAAGAGCGCAGTGTTGTAGCTGACATCAAAGTAGCCGATGACCAGCGCCGTTTGCACAGCAAAAAAAGTGAGCATTATAAGAACGCTCACTGCTAATGATATTTTAGCTATAAAGGAAAGTTTCACTTTTCCTTATTCATTAGATACCAGCGCTGTGCTGTGTATCCTATTGAAGCGATAAGCAACAATATCTTTAAAGTGTCCTCAACATTGGCGAATGATACCGCCATCGTTGCGGAGTTTAGAATCAGCACTTTGATGTCAGTGGTATCCATTACTCCCCTTTCTTAGCAAATTTCTCTAAACCAGCGATGCCGAACGATCCAAGCGTTACAATAACAAAGCTGTTGTAGGTAAACTCATTGATGGGGAGGTCTTTGCCGCAAGCGCCAGTGATGACATCTGCGAGCATTACCAATACCATTACCGCGAAGGATAAGAAGCCGATGATGGTCTTTTCATTCCACTCATTATTGTCCTTGAAAATTTTTATAAACTTTTTCATTTGTTCCAATCTATATATTCAATGGTTACTTCCTTACCGCTCTCCAATGCTTTGGCGATGGCTGGATATATTCTTTTGTAAGCGTTGCTTGAGCTTCCAACAAATCCTTTAAGGTCGGAAGTATTCCCAACCAATAGGCAGCCCGCAGTATGCTCATCAGTGTTACCTGTGTGGATGAGGATGTACTCAAAGCCTGGAACATCTCTTACCCATAGCATTCCTTTGTGCATTGATTTGTACTTCTCGCTGTACTTGCTGTGGAAGCCGCCCTCGGTGCGCAGTGTTATCTGATAGCGCCCCGCTGGTATCCTTGTCTCTCCTTTTACCTTAACATCACGGTGCTCATCCTCTAAAGTATAAGAGAGGAACTCCACACCTTTGGTGACGTTTAATAACATCCCCAAGGTGTGATCCTGAGCGCTGTGGTATCTGATTACTTTAAGTTTCATACCTATATCAATTCCTCGGGGAACCATTCAGCACCCAATGTTTCTTCTTCCGTTAATTCAGCCGTGTAACTATCGTGCTTTAGTATTGCAAAATCTTCCCCGTTGGGATGCTCTACGATACTTGCCCACTGCGTAGTCGTTCCGCTATAACCCTCTCCCGTTGTTACCGAAGTGTTGTAGGCTTCTAAATCTGCCTTTGTTGTGCTTGTATAGTATGCCATTAGTAAATGCTATAAAAAGCGTTGATATTATCGTTAATTCCAGTGCGGTCACTTGTCTGATCACTTGCATATAGTATTCTTTCTTGGAATGCTAAAGGAGTATTCGCTGGCCCATAATTTAAATCGTATGAACCCCAAGCAAGAGAAGCATCTAATAAAGTGAGTATTCTTTGCGACCCCGTATCAAATGTCCAAGCTGCGCCTTGTGTCGTTCCAGTAAATAAGCTATCATTTACATAGAAATCAGGAGTACCCATACCAGCACCTAATGATGTTCCACTTGAATTGCGTACTTGATACCAGTAATACAATCCATTAGACCCTCCTCTAGCGGGTATGTAGTATCCGCTTGTAGTATTTCCTCTTGTGTCTACTTGGAACACACTTGTTATGGTTGAACTTAAACTTGCACTTAAGTTTTGACCACTTACGGGCTCTATACTTGGTTTGCTATTCTCTAAAATAGTAGACCCACTTGATACGATTTTCGGCTGTTTTGATGCTGTAGTTTCAGTCATATCAGAGCTATTACCACTTTGGTCATACCAAGTCGTTACAAAACCATCCGTACCGCTACAAAAAGTTTCAAGAGATGATGTGTCAAGTACAAAATCAACAAAACCAATATCTTGCTCGGCATTGTCCGATGCTCTACGAACACGGATTGCATCACCCGTATAAGTAGAACTTAACGCGCGTAAAGATACGGCAAGTTCTGCACCGCTATAAGTATCTAATATGTAGTCATATTCTGGAGATACTTGTGCGCTTGATGCACTATTGGCCGAATCACTTCCTAATGCGTTGGTCTCGGTTTGTACCGCTCTCAAGTATTTATCTTCATCTGCTGACACCGCAGTATAGGTGCTTGAAGTCGCTCCACTAATGTTAGCCCATCCACTTGTCCCGTTATCACTCCGCTGCCATTGGAATGTAGTTGTCGGTGTAGGTACACCCGTTGCACTTGCTGCCGTAGCAGTTAAAGTAGAATTGACTTTTGCATCTCCACTCAATGTAGGAACTCCGCTAATCACTGGAACACTACCAGCCACTTCAGAAGTAGAAGCACTATTTGCAGTGTCACTACCTTCAGCATTTGTAGCCGTTTGTGAAACTCTAATGTATTTATCATCATCCGCTAGAGCTATGGTGTAAGTCGTAGAAGTTTCTCCTACAATGTTACTCCATCCGCTTACGCCATCATCGCTAATCTGCCATTGCAGTGTGCTTGTTGGTGTTGGTACACCACTCACTGAAGCAAGTGAAGCAGTCAAGGTTTCTAATACTTGAGCCGTACCACTTATTGTAGGAACGCCACTAATTACTGGAACATTTCCTGCGATGTTTGATATATCATTAGAATCAGCATTTGCACTTCCTAAACTATTTGTTGCCGTTACAACACAATCAACATCCGTTGAATAATCCGCCGCTACTAAAGTATAGGTGCTTGATGTAGCACCGCTGATATTAACCGCATCTCTACGCCATTGATAGGCAAATGTAATCGTTGCGATACCTTGCCAAGTTCCATCCGTTGTAGATAGTGTCTGCCCTACTTGAGCCGTTCCACTTGCTACTGGTGCAGCAAGTAAGTATGGTAATCCTAATACTGGCCCTAAACTATTTGATAGTTGTGAGCTGCTTCCAGTATCATCCGTTGCAGTAACAAGGCAAGTGATATTCGTATTGTCATCAGCAGTAACAAGGACATAGGTAGAACTTGTTGCTCCACTGATATTTGAACCATCACGCTTCCATTGATATGCGTAGGTGATTGTTCCCGTTCCCGTCCAAGTTCCAGTGGTTGATGTTAGTGTTTCAGTGCGCTCTGCCGTACCACTAATTGCTGGAGCAACGCTATTGATTGGACCACCTTCTGCTACTTGCGAACTTGCTGCACTATCTGCGCTATCCGTACCTAATATATTAGTAGAAGTCTGCTGAACTCTTACATATTTAGTATTGTCATCATCAACCAAAGTATAGGCAATGGATGTTGCACCACTGATGTTTGACCAACCCGTAGAACCATTATCGCTAATCTGCCATTGATAGGAGGTGGTTGGCGTTGGTGTTCCGCTTACTGATGCGGCTGATGCAGTTAAAGTAGAGCCTACACTTGCCGTACCGCTAAATGTTGGCACTCCGCTTATGCTTGGAGCTTCACCTAAAATCTGCCCCGTTGCTGCACTATTCTCAACATCCGAACCTGCTGTGTTGGTAGCCGTATGTACAACTCTGATGTATTGGTCATCATCTGCTACTACTAAATCATAAGTTGCATTTGTAGCACCGCTGATATTTGACCAGCCCGTTGTGCCGTTTGCGCTGCGTTGCCATTGTCTTGTGCTTGTAGGTACTGGGAAGCCTGTAACCGAAGCAAGTGTTGCTGTTAATGTTTGACCTATCTCTTCAGTACCCGATATTGTAGGTACTGATGCGATAACTGGAATGCTTCCAGCGATTGGGCCTAAATCATTTGAATCAGCAGAATCACTACCTAATGAGTTGGTAGCAGTTACTACACAATCAACTAAAGCATAGTAATCATCATTCACAAGTGTGTAGGTAGATAAGGTTGCTCCGCTTATGTTTACTTCGTCTCTTCTCCATTGATATGCGAAAGTGATGGTTGCAATACCTTGCCAAGTACCTTCAGTGCTTGTTAATGTTTCACCGATTGCTGCCGTTCCGCTTATAACTGGATCGGATACTATAGATGGCGCGCCTAATATTGGGCCAAGTGAATTTGAAGATTTATTTCTTGAGCCTTCATCATCGGTTGCTGTTACAAAACAAGTGATAAAAGCATCATCATCTGCTTCTACCAAAACATAGGTAGTGGAAGTTTCACCGCTTATAGCAGCACCGTTTCTTCTCCATTGGTAAACAAAAGATATTGTACCAGTACCTGACCAGGTACCGTTGCTTGTTAAGGTTAGCGTTTCACCTCTTTCGGCTGTTCCGCTGATTACGGGAGCGACTTCATTTAGTGGGCCTTTGCCACCGCCGCCACCAATAATGCCTCTACGAAGTAGGTAATAAAATTGAGCACTATTCATTTCGTGAATGTTTTATGTTTTGTAAATATAAGTATCGCCTTACGGCTTTTATTTCTCCTTTTTCTGAATGATGAACCAGTTGTTGCTATTTCCGACCAATGTGATTCCGTCGTAACTTCTATTCATCACATATGTCGATTCGCCATCAATGCGCTGGCCCGATTGCGGTTGCAATGTGATGGTTTTATTTGCCACCACTGAATCATCCGTTTTAAATATCATCACCACGCCATTGTCGGGATTAGGTAAATTCAAAGTGTAGTTTCCATTTCCACCCGAATACGACACGTGATTGAAATGGTCATTCAATGTCAATGTTTCCGAACCGCCAGCCGTTCCCGTGACGTTGTTGATTGTAACACTCACTTGTTTTGTTGTTGTGAATGAACCAACCGATGTGGCCGCCAGTGTTGATGATCCTGTAACGTCCAAATCATTGCCTACCGTCACATCATTATCTACACTTGCATCTTGTGCGTTGAAATCATTGACATCTAAAGCGGCAATGTTTATCTCTCCCGTGCCGTTGTTTCCTCCAATGCTAAAGACTGGGTCAGCGGGTACACCTGTATCGGTGTTGCTGATGGTAATGCTCTCCCTTGAGATTCCAAACCATTCGCCATCCCACTCGTCATTGTTGGCATTGTATCTACCGCCAAGCTGTAACCAGTTGGTGCCTTCAAATACTAAGCGAGTCATAAAGTGATTGTTACTAAAGAACTGCCCCTCGTATTTCTTCACGGGTGTATTCATCAACCTTAAAAACTCATTACACACAAGGCGTTGTGCGGATACATAACTGCCGCTATTTCCTTCACGCCATCCCGTTGTCAATGTTCTTGATGTTGGTGAGTTACGCTTGTACAAGCTCCCTCTTACTCCTGGCCCGTCAAAGATTTTTGTTTGGCCAAGATCGTAAACAATACCGCTATCAATATCGGGGTTCGTAGTTGTAGAGCGTATATCTACGCCATTCACACCTATGGACTTTCTGATTGACACTACCTCCGTTTTCCACGTTGCTGTGTTTCCAGCGTTTATCACCTTTGTAGTGCCGTCTGCTTTGATGAATCTATTGCTATTGAACTGCACGGTGATATCGCCATCCGTTTGCAAGTACGGCGTTACTATGGTAACGGTGCCCGTAGTAAATTGGAATCCAAAATCACTGCGTTCAACAAGTCTACCCGCCAGCACTTGATACCCGCCATCTGCTTGCGTTGTTGTCCACGTTTGGCTTAATGGTGTGAGCTTGTTATGGTCACGCTCCAAGTAGTAGACCGTCGTGCCATCATCTTGGATGACATCAACATCAAACATATACCACAAGAACTGCGCGTTGTCCGTCACATTTGCGGTCAATGTTACCTTATAAGTAAAGGTTATCTCAAGGAAGTTGTTGACGTTTGTGCCAGGAGTAAACCCTAAATCCATCAACGGGCTTGTGTTCTGCGTAGATACAATACCCGCATAGTCCAAGTCATTCTCTAAGGTTTGGATGCGCACATCATTTACCGCTGGGAGAAAGTTGAAGATATTACCAGCAAGGCGAGCCTTGTTGCTTGTTTGGTCAATGGTCTTATTGCGTGATACACTTGCAGAGCCTTGCAGCACCCCATTCTTATTGTAGCTAAATTCAGTGATGTTGTTGTTGTCCCTTTCAAACAACTGCTCAAGGCGGTAGCTTCCATCAGAGAAATAAAAGCGCAATCCAAAGATTCTGCATATTCCCGTAAGCACATCGTAATATGAGGCTTTATCTACCGATCCATCAGCACTAAAAGAATGGAACACATCACAATCGACCTCCGTTGTTTCAAGGGCTTGCTGTGCTGCGTTGTAAGTATGTGCATTACTCCACCAATTGCTTATCACTTTTAAAAGCGTGTCATCGGTTTCATAGATGTTGAAGGTATTGATGGCAGCGATGGCACCTCTCACCGTGGTTACAATTTCAGATAATGAAGTAGGGCCGTCCTCATCCTTGAGCCTTGCAATACCATCGTTTGCGCTTATCTGCAAAATATAAGGCTGTGATATATCCTCTACAGCGACAACATCTTGAAGGATGTAGCCACCCCAAAAGAATGTAGTGCTCGTATCATCGGGGCCTCTATATATTTTGATGTAGTAGCGATTCTCTTGGTAGTTCTTTAAGCTCGTTTCAAAGGCCGCTGTTGCAGTATCACGGATGTACATACCCATAGATATGCTTGAGCCAATGATTGGGCTGTAGATGTTGTCAGTTTGTCCCGTGTAGTTCAGCTCAAAACCATTACCATCTACTTTAAATTCATCGGGAGAACTACCAGTATAGTCCTCATCCCATATCTCTACCTTGTAGTAGGTTCCTCGTGAGCTTAAGAACTCCGAGTATAGTTTTACTGCTGCCATATATTATCCGCCTATTCCGCTTAAACGATTTCTATTTCTTCCAGCACGCTCACCCGATAGCAATATATCGGATCCACTTAATCTTCCAAATATCTCAATGCCTTGCATCGCGCCACCGAGTCCTCCGTTTATTCCAAAACTTGGCACTCCCATTGAAGGGCCGCCAAAATGCTTGAATGCTGTACCAATAGATTGCATAGATAACGCACCTACGCCACCGCCTAATACCGCAGCCATAACAATACTAAGAACCAAGGCCGCTGCAATAGTTGCGGCAAGCTGTGCGAGCATCGCTTTTAAACCGTCAGCGAATACCTTAAAGAAGCTCTCGCCACTTGTTAAAGCGGCATTAAAGGATGCAGTCAATACATTTCCAATAGTGCTGCCTAATTCATTGAACGCCGTGACCGCATCAAAGGTTGCCGATTCTAAATCATAAGTTAAGTTCAAGCCCTTCTCTAAGGCTTGTGATCTTAGTAGCTCATTAGAGAACTCTCTATATTGCTGTAAGGTCATCATCATTGGCTGGAAAGCTGCCTCTTGCGCTTTACCCAGCATTGAGTGAGCCTGCTTAAGCCTGTGGATTGTTTCAGTATAGAAGTGCGCTTCGTTTCGCGTTCTTTCTATAGCCTCGCCTAAATCATCAGTTGCATCAGTTGATTCATCAGTAGCTTTATTTAGGTCTTTTTGTAAAGGAACCCATTGCTGTACCTTGTTCTTCCAGTCCTCAATTTTTGGGAGGCCATTGGTGAACTCAGCGTTCATCTCTTTAACCTCTTCTTCAGTTTCACCAAGCAAAGAGAGAAGTGCTTTGGTAGGGTTGGTCACTAAATCTAAACCAAACTTAGTGATATTAAAGTAAGATTGTACAGCAGTGAATAATCGCTTGTAGCCTTTCTCCTGGTCATCAAGAATAAAGTTGACGGTGTCAAGACCGCTAATGGTTTTGTCAAGGAAAGCAGAGTATACAGGTAGGAGCTTCTCACCTACTTCAGTCTTTAGGTTGGTGATTGAAGCACGCTGCTGGTCTACCTTCATTGAGGTAGTTGTAACGCGCTCGCCAACCTTCTCGAACTCCTCGTCCATTATTGCACCAACAGCGGCAGCCATAGAGCCAAGCTCTTTGGTTTTTGCTTGCAGCTCAATGGTAGATATACCAAGGTTATCAAGAATCTTAACCGATTCTCTACCTAGACCAGTAACAAAAGAGTCAACCATATAGTCAACGCTCTCACCCGTAGCTTGTGCTCTACGTTGTGCAAACTCTAAACCCTTCGCAAGTGTATCCATAGGGATACGGAAGTTTTCAGCCTTTACAGCCGTCTGCATCAGCTTTAAGTCATCAACGGTGCCCGCTGTGGCTTTTCTAAGGTTGTCAAGAAGTGTAGGATCGTTTAAACGATTAAAAGCCGCCTCAACGCCTTCCATCTTAGATGCAAGCTCTATAGATTCAGCAGCAAACTGCTGGATAATATCAATAGCAAAGGAAGCGCCAATCACTCCACCTAAAGCACCAAAACCACCGCTTAACTTCTTTAAGCTGTGGTCGATGTTGCCCATTGCACCGCGGAACTGCTTTAAGTCCGCGCCAATCTTAAAATCTATATCCGTACGGCTCATTTACCAAACACCTTTTTAATTGCCTCTTGCACCTCTTCGTATGTTGCAGCCTTATGTACTCGCTTCTTGCTATCCCAAGGGAAAACAGCCAAGTCTTTAGGGCCTAATCTTTTCTTCGTATGTGGCGCAATGTTTACCGCTGCTTGCCACCTCGTGGTCTCCCATACCAATTCAGTCTCATACTGAATACGATTTTGGAAGCCCTCTCTTTTGTTTTGGAATTGTCGCGGAGTCATATTGTAGAACTCCTCAACACTCATTCCCATCTCACCCAAACCTACCGCTTCCAGTGCATCCCAATCAAGGGATTCCGAGGCTTGGGCGTTTACTTTTTTTCTTCAGCTCCTGGCTTCACAAAGGAGGCAACAAACAATTCCATACACTGCTGAATGATACTCATATCCTCATCAAGCAAGTCGGCAATGTCATCAGTGTCAAGATCGAAGGCTTGCTTCTCTGCTCGTGCACCGTCTTTCATTCCCGCCCATACCAAATTGATGGCGTGGTCTATACTTATGTTTTCTCCTATCTTTTCAAGCTCTTGCAATCCAATGCCGCTGGCATTGCAAAACAATCTTAATGCATTGAACCCGTACTTTACAGGGTATGTCTTTTCGCCTACTTTTATCAAGTTTGTTTCCATTGTTGTGTGTGATGTTAAAATAGGGAGGCCGAAGCCCCCCTACTGATATTATGATTGAGTACCTTGAGTTAAGGTGCTTGTTCCTTGGAATGAGAAAGAGAACGTTGCGTTGTCTTCTACTCCAGCATCAGTTGAGAACTCAGTGAAGTACCCAGTACCGCTGTAGTATTTCTCATCAGTTGCTTCTGAACCAAACTCAATGTAAATAACGGTGCGGCTGCTTAGATGTCCGTAGATATCATCAGGCGTTGCCTTTCCGCTATTATTGTACACTACCAAGCCTTCGCCCGATAGAGTCCAAGATTTTTGGCCTTCCAATACTTCCATCCAGCCCGCGCTGTCTTTCGTGGAAATATCACGAGTTGCCATTGTAACGCTTAAGGAAGCGCTTGTCATTTTACCAACGGTTTCATATGTTGCACCGTCAGTACCGATGCGTACTACAACATCGGTGCTATTCATTACTGATGTACTTGCTGCCATCTTTTTTTAATTTTATGATTTGACTATTCTAAACACTAAATCAACTGATACCGCAAAAGTCTCCTCATCAACATTGAATACCTCACTTTGAGTATCAAAGCCACACGATTGAACATTCACGCCCTCAATTGTTTCCTTCATTCGCACAAAAGTCGTGCGTATATTTTCAACGGCAGTTTGTAGCGTGCCGTAGTTATCTCCTATTAAAGTCAGCTCAATGTTGACTATATCAATATGGCTGTCGGCATCTTTCGATCCTTCAGGGCGGATGCTTGTAGTATCGTAAATGCAAAAAGGTCGGGCACTCGTTTGCGCTCCAACCAAAGGATAAACACGGCCAGCGAAAACGTTGTTTAAACTGCTGGTGTTATCGAACTTGTACTTTATTACTTTACCAATCATCGCAAACCAAATCTCTGCCCAAACTTGAGCTTGTTTATCTCTCTTGTGGTTTCCGTTCTAAATACACGGACAAACCTCACATTCACCCTTGTCTTTGCAGCAGCCATTGCCTTTTGCGCAAAGTTTAAGTTTTGACCTTGGTATCGCTTTCCTTGATTGCCTCCAACTCTTAACCAGCCAAAGTTTATCATCCCAGCGTACCAACCGCCTTTCTCTGCATCTTTATACCTACCGCTTCTGCGTGGCCCAACACTCATACCTACTACATCTTTCTTTTGTAGGTGCTTGGGTGTCTTTATACCAACACTTCTGCGCAGTTGTCCAGGCTTTATCTCGTAGGCTATCTTGCCGTTTCGATATACTTTAAACACCTCATCTGCATCAGTGATGTTGCGCTTATAAGAGTCAACCATAGGCGGCAGTGATTTCTTCCCTACTTTCTTGAGTATTCTCTTCTTGAGTCTATCATCAAGTTTGCGGAGCTTTCTCATCACCTCAGCGACACCCTCAACTCTTACTTTTACGTTTTCCATTACTGCGCATCTGACCATAAGCATACAATCTTAAGGAATGCCTTGCGGGCATCTGCGGATTGTATCGCTTGAATCTTATATGTATTGTTGTTGTATAAAATACGCATCTCCTCATCAACATCAGTGCGGTAGCGAATAATAAACTCCACCTTTTTAGTGGCTGCTATCATCTCACCGTCTTCACCCTCGCGCCCTACTCTCTCAACCACGTTGGCCCATACTGAAGCAAGGGTAGAGAAGCTCTTCACTTCTTGCCCAAAGTTATCCGTAGTTTCACTAAAGGTTTGAATAGTGATTCTACGATCCAGTTGTCCAGCTTGGTCTATCATTAGAATGTAAAGATGCGGAATGGGTTAAACAGGTACTCCGATGCTGTTGGCATTTTTCTCACTCGGTCATCTCTCTTATCATATAAGTCGCTGATGATTAGGAGCATCCCTTGCTTTAATGGCGTGGGTATACTACTCACATCAGCACCCACTACATAGCGGACAATGACTTGATTGATGATTCCGTTAGTCGCAAACCATCCAGCAGTAGAAGCTACTCTTGCTGGTTCACTTATAGTATCAGAAACGTAGTAAGATGATGCGACGGTCTCTTCCGAGCCAATCTCATCAACATACTTAAGGCTTGTGATTGATTGCACTGGGCCTCTTGATAGGTAGATGATGTCTTTGCTTACCGCATTCTTATAGTTCGGGAAGCCATCAAAATACTCATCAATGGTAGTAGTAACCAAGATTCTGCGAGTATACTGCTCACACATCTCACGCGCAGCAGAAATCAATGCGCCTATAAGCGCATCATCATCACTACCATCAACACGCAAGAAGTTCTTCGCCTCTTCTAATGTAATCGGCTCGCTGGCCGCTGGTGTTACTACTGAATAAGCCATTACCTTTTCTCCTTACTTTTTGGTTTTGACACGGTCTTCTTGGCACGCTTTTTAGGTGGCTCTGCAACTGCATCGCAAAAACCAGCGTTCAAGAACTCCATTGCTCTATCGCTGGGGAGTTCCACCTCCGCACCTTTGCGGAAGCGGAACCCATTGCCAGCAACAGTCTTTTTAAAGACTACTTTCATCCTTATGCTTGGATCAAGTGCTTAACTGCACGGCTATCCAATACAGCAGAATCGCTTCTCTTGTAGCTTACAAAGCCTACTTCGAGTTCGTCAGCGAAACGCTCGTTTAAGCGTAGCATTTGAACACCACCAGCATTACGAACAACAAACTTGCTGAAGTCAGCAGCAATCATTGTCTTAGTACCAGTTGCGATGCTTGACTGCATATCGTTATTCACATAAACTGGAATACCGAAGATGCGGTCAGGCTGCCCAGCTTCCATCGATGGGATGAAGATTGGGAAGTCATTAGCAGAACCAAGGCCTAAAGCACGAACAGCAGAAACGATGTTATCGTGAGCCATAAGACCGAAGCCAGGCTTGTTGCGATAAGAAGCATCTACGCTGTAGATAAGGTCAAGGATATCATCCGCAGTGATTGCAGTTGCACCAGCAGCAGTGTTACCTAAAGCTGAACCAGTTACCAAACCTTGAGGTTGAGAAGAACCAGTACCAGTAGTAAAAGCCGCATTGGTTGCACGAGCGATACGCTCACCCATAGCTTCAACCAAGAACGAGTTCAAGTCGAAAGCAGAGTCTTGCAACAATTGCTGAGATACTTTTACTAATGAGCTGTAGTTGTAAGCAGAAAGCTGCTTGTTGCCAAAGGTCATATCTTGTACCGTTACCGCAGAAGCCTCACCAATTAGGTTAGCATCAGTTGCAGTATCGTTGATTGTTGGGTAATCTAACAAGCCACCTGAAGCAGTGTTCAACTTCTTAGCCAAACGCTCTACTTCACCTGTGAAGGCAGTAGCAACATCAAGCTCATTGCTGAACTCTTGAGGTACTAAGAAACCACCTAAGCTATCAGTACCAGCGATTTGAGTCGCAGTACCACGCTTTTGTACCATTGAGCGCTCTTCAGCAGACAATGAACCAAAGCCGTGACGTAGGTATTTAGAGAATGCAGCAGATGCGTTTGCTTTAGGAGCAGCAGCACGAGCTTCGCCTTCCATTGAAGCGATCTCTTTCTTCATCTCAGCGTTACGCTCGATGATTTCAATTTCTTGCTTGAGGCCACGAGCATCTGCTTCGATAGCTTCAAACTTTGTTTTTTCTTCGCCCGTCATTGAGCGATTTTCAGCGTGTGCACCAGCTACAATTGCATCAGCATCTTTGATGAGCTGCGCACGACGTCCTCTTAATTCGATGTTTTTCATCTTAATCGAGTTTTAAAAGTTTGAGTTTATATTCAAAGATTTCAATATCAGACATTTCTTCCGCCTCGGCTTTCACCTCAACTTCAGCACCCTCTGATTCGGGTGTATCTTTTCTCATCATTAGCTCACTTGTAGCATCGGGGTACGCAGGTTGCGCAACTGGCGATACATCAAGAAGCCTTGATACTTTTTCTATTATTCTATAAGTCTTTCCATCACGCTCTTCCCAGCGGTCGCGGTCAATCAAGAAGGCGAATGAACTTTGGTTCACATCACCTCTCTTCATCAATTCAACCAAATCATTTGCGTATGAAGTATTCGGTAGGTCAACTTCGTAGTAGAGTCCTCGCTCATCACTACCAAGGCGTAGGGTTCCGCTGGACACTCTACCAAGTAATAAATTCTCATCGTGATTAAAGTAAGCGCGTGTGTCGTTATCCATTACCTCATCAAAGGCTCCAGTAGCAATCTGCTCGTAGAAGCCTCCCATCCATTCGCTGTCGCTGTTGTAAACAGCAGCGTATCCTCTAATGGTGTTGCCTTCATACTCAGCGTTCTCCATACGGAACTCACGCTTCTCAATGATGGCCTTGTGGCTACGCACCTCAGCATCAAACTTCTCTAAAGTCGAGAAGCGGTGCGCGACATTAAGCGCTGGCTTGCGCTCGATGTAGGCTTCCTCTTCCGAGGAGTAGCGGTATATTCTAATGAGAGCCGCTGGATCATCAGCAGTGCCGTTGACTTTAAAGCCGCTATCTGCCTCGAGTTCTCCATCTCTTTCGATTTGAATGATAACACCGTAAGCGTTTCCGCCGCTTGTGTTCCAACGTACAAAATCACCTACGCTCAACGCATCGGGTGCTGCACGCTCCTCATCTTTATAGCCAGCCTCTTCCATCTCACCCTTACCGAATGTGATGACAATTTCCTCATCAGTCTCAACAACGGACTTGATGTGGCGCTCGTTTTTATTTTCTTCCATTCCTTCTATCGTTCTTTTTGCCCAGCGCAGCATCTCATCACCGCCCCAAGCTGCATACATAATAGAACCGCAAATCTCCTTGCCGTCCTCATCAGTGAACTTACCTTGGTCGTAGGTCTTCGCTCTACTCAAAAAGCTGTAAGTTCTTACAAGCGTTTCATCGCTGAGGTTTTCTTTACCCGCGATTTGGTTTGCTCTTGCCCACCCTACAGGTGTACCACAATCCGTACCATTCTTCTCACGGAAGTCTAAAGCACGTTGTGCGTTGTTTACTGCTGCTTGTGGATAGTCATTGTATGGCATTACTCAGCAGCGTTATCAGTTCCCGCCTCAACCATATTCATAGGTTGTAAGTAAATATCTCCTCCATCAATTGGGTCAAGGCTCTCGTGTTTGCGTATGTCATTAACGCTCAACCATCCCCATTGTCTTGCCGTTGCATAGCTTGAGTATCTGCTTGAGATATCACCGCGAAGAAGCCCATCCATATTGATACGGATAAAATAGTCCTCTTGACCAGGAAATAGCTTGCGGTTAAACTCTGCCTCCCAACGCTTTACCCACGGTAGTATCGTGTTGCGCTGGAACTGAATGCCTTGCTCCTCGATGTTGGCTCTCGTACTTGAGTTCTCTAACGATCCAAGATAAGCCAATGGGATACGGAAAAACCTTGCAATGTCTTCTACTCCAAACTTACGCGTTTCTAAGAACTGCGATTCTTGTGGTGAGATGCTGACCTTTTGCAAGTTCATTCCTTCTTCCAATATGGCTGTCTTATGTGCGTTGTCGAGACCGCTGTACCTACGTTGCCAAGAAGCCATTAAACGCTTATAGGCTTCATCTGATAGGCGGCCAGGATGCGTGAGCACCGCACTTACGTTTGCGCCATTACCAAAGAATGAACCACCGAACTGGTCAGCAGCCAAACCAAGGCCAATGCTTTCTCGTGCTGCCTCTATTACACTCTTACCAATGATACCGTCAAACGATAACCCTAAAATGTGTATCATCTCAGTATCATCAAAGGTCTCTTTACCTTGGTCAATGTTGTAGAACTTCTCATCCTTGTAGACCTTAACCTCAACGCGGTCGGGGTGTACTGGAATAAGTTTAACGGGCTGGCCCGCTTCGTTTCTACGGATCGCAATAAATGCATTCCCGTGCAAACAAAGGTGCGCCTGACAAACCTCTCTAAAGTTAAAGTCCGTCATCATCCCGTTCGGGTGATGTATTAGCTTATTGATTGGGTGTGCTGATGCGTTGCGGGTGCTATCGCCTACATCTTGCTTCACTGCCCACGGCAATGATGCTATAGTCTCGGAGATAACACGAACGGCACCAAATACCGCAGAAAGGCGCATAGCGCTATCCTCAGTGATTGCAATACCCGTTTTTGAGGCCGCGCCGTCAAACATCCAAGAAGCGGGATTCGCTAATGATGTTGAAGGGTTATTAGGCGAAGAGCGGAATGCTCCAATGATACGCCCAAATAGATTTTGATTCTCGGCCATAAAGTAGTGTGTACTTTGTAATTACATCACCAAATATAAGTATCGCTAAATGGGAATAAAAAAACCCCCTCAAATCAATGAGGAGGTTTGCACCGCTAAGAACCTAATAGAAATTAATAAACCAAAACCAACACTAAAATGGATGCGGTGAGTGAGCAAAGCTATCTATTTCAATCCTATTACGCAAGGCGCGAAGGGTAAATCTCATTCGTACATTCTCACGCACGATATCTTGCAAAACAGCAACACCATTTCTGATGCTGATGATCTTGTACTGCCACCCGAATCTTTTCGATAGCAAGTAATCGCCAATAACTAATTTCGTTTCTTTCATAATCAAGAGTTTTGTTGTTGTCCTCTAAATATACAAAAAAACAAACACGAAACAAGTGCCCCAGCGTTTGTCAAAGATGCAAGTATCTATTTACCTACGGAGGAGGCTATGCCTCCGTAGGGAAATAAATACAAAGACAAATACCTTTATTTTTTATTTTTTTTCTCTATATATAGGAGGAACAAAAAGAAAATTAACACCTAAATGTTAATAACGCTCTTTTTGTATCGTGTAGCTTTTACCCTCAAAAATGAGTTCAACGGAGTAGTTATTCCCTCCCTCGTGTCTTAAAAAAGGAGACAATCCTGGAACATCGAAGAGCAGCAACCCAACCTTTTTTGCTTCATCTATGGTCATAAGAATCGGATTTCTTGACTTTCATAAGTGCTGACTTTCGATACATCAGAATTCTCAACCGTCATCTTTTCACCCAGCGCCATTATCATAGCAACAACGCCATCAATCTTATCGCCAGCTTTTGCTTTAGAGAACTTCACGTTCTCAGCATCATCTTTCTTCACTACAACATTCCCTACCATCCAGCGAAGCATAGAGTGACCGCCGTGGTGCAATGCCGCTTTCTTAATCAATACCTCAGCATTCTTGATTGGGCCACTCATAGATACAAACCCTTGGCCGAACGGGTCTAAATCAAGGCCCTCATCTACGAGCTGCTGCACTAAAGAGTTAGAGTTCCATCTATCAAAAGCGATGCTCTGCACATCAAACACATCAGCGGCCTCCAATATCTTCTGCTTGATAACGCTATAGTCGGTGCTGTTCCCATCGGTAACGATAAGCTCACCTTTAGAAACAAAGCTGTCGTACGATCCACCCGTTTGCACCCTTCTGCGCTCCACGGCGGCCTCACTTACAAATAGATAAGGCAACACCTTGATACTGCCATCATCCCAAGGGAATACCAAAACAAAAGCAGTGACATCCTCAACGGCTGCTAAATCTAAACCGCCATAACAAGGCCTCCCTTTTAACTCTTCTAAGTGTACACTGCCCGAGCTTTTCATCCACTCATCATCAGATATCCAGCCACTTAAGCTATTCACCCATTGGTTCAAGTGCAACTGCCTAAACGCAATCTCACTGGACGGTAGGCTCTTTGCCTCTTGGCTCATCTTTTTAAAATACTCGGGCTTGATGCTCACATCAAAGTTGGGGTTTGCTTTGCGCCACGTATCCTCACTATGGATATCATCATCAAGAGAGGCCTCATATATAAGTGGCAAGAAAGTGCTGTCCTCAATGATTCCGCTGCGCACCTTCTTCCCATAATCATAAAGCTCATAGCAAACGCTGTTAGGATCGAAGAGGCCCGCAGTAGAGATGCCGAACATAAGCGGCTGGGAACGTGCACCCATAGAGGTAGCCATTACATCCCAAAGCTCACGGTTTTTAGCAGTATGCACCTCATCATACAATACCGCACTCGCATTGCTCCCGTGCAAAACACCAGCATCCGCAGCTACCGCTTTAAGGAATGAGTTGGTGCCGTTGAGCACAATCGAGTTGCGGTACACCTTACAAGCGCGCTCGAGTACAGGTTGATTCCGAACCATTTGCTTACATACGTCATAGATAGCGTTTGCTTGGTCGCGTGATGAGGCGCATACATATATCTCCGCTCCTGGCTCTTTCTCTACGAATAGCAAAGCCAAACCAATAGCAGCGAGTAGGTTACTCTTTCCATTCTTACGCGGGATGAACACAAACGAGGTGCGGTACTGCCGAGTACCATCTTCGTTTACCGTACCAAAGAGTTGGCGTATGTATTCTATCTGCCACTCCTCTAATATGAATGGCTTATTGGCTAAGTCACCTTTAACGTGGGTGCAGACCTTTTCTATAAATCTGATGACCCTATCTGCTTTGTTGCTGTCGTACATTATTTGATTTTTATTTGACTTCTTGACACAATCCTTTTTATTGTATTGGGACTGGGATGGTTAGACAACACTTTCGTTAATCCAGTAAGGGAAACATATTTGTTGTTTTTAGACAAATTATCATTAGCGTTTAATATTTGCATATTGCTAAAGTGGTTCAATGCAAAAACCTCATCTTTGCTTTTTGCCAATGACACTGGAACAATGTGGTCAATGTGTGTTTTTGGTGGATTGTACTGGTTGTTTAACCATTCTTTAAAAAACCAAGTTAACGTGCATCCAAGTATTTTTTCGGTGTTCTTTGATTTCTTGAATCCGTTCCTTTTGTAAGATGACCGTATGTTATTCCTCAGCAATCTTGAGTATTTATAAACTGGGTCATTCTTTTTTCTTTGGTGATAATTTGACTTGTTCTCTTTTATCTTGTCAGCGTTGTTTTTTCTGTACTCCGAACCTCTTTGTAATATCTTGTTCCGGTTGTTGTTATAGTATTCCTTATGCTTTTGTGAAATCTCTTTTTTGTTTTCTTCGTATTTCTTACGATTTCGATTTTTTACGTAATCAATATTTTCTTCTCGCCATTCCTTTACCTTCTTTTTGATGTCGTCGGCATTCTTATGGTAATACCTTTTTCTTCTTTCTCGGATGACCTCAATGTTTTCGTGATAATATTGATTTGTTCTTTTTTTTATCTCCTCTTTTTTTTCTTGATAGCGTTCTTTATCCTTTTTGCTTTTTAGCTTCTTGTTCTGCAAATGATATTGCTTCTTACAATCCTTGCATTTTGACTGATGCCCGTCTTTTGAACGATTGTCTTTGTGAAAATCATTGAACGACTTTATCTCTTTGCATTTGTGACATCTCTTCTCCATATCATTCTCCTAATAAATCTTCTAAACTATCAATCTTCTCGGGTGTGCTCAACTTGGCTCTTGCCGCTGCGGTGAGTCCAAACTCGGGGAGCATCTTTTTTATTCTATCCCACGCACCATTCATCATTGCAAGCTCGGGCCTTGGTCGATGCATCTCATCACCTTGTGCTGTGGTGGTCGCATAGGTTGGGCCTAATCTTTTAATCACTGCTCGGCTTGCGCAATAGTCCTCCCACGCATCGCTTATCATTTGCAATGCGATGGCATCAAGTTCTGCAACAACGCCAAGATCATCAAGGTGCTTAACCAACCAGTCAAAAGTCTCCTCTGCACTTTGGTAGGTTGGGAGCACTGGGCGGCCTTGCACTTCAAGGCGCTCTTCGTGACGGTCTTTTCTATAAGTATCTGCTGCCTTCAGCATCGCTGTTGGCTTTGGTTTTCTTCCTGGCATATCCTAAAACATTGTAAGTTGAGATTGGTGAACGCGTAATCGTTCGCAAGCCTTTTCATAATATTCCAAATCAATTTCAAAACCAGTCAAATTGTAGCCGCGATTGTGACACGCCAACGCTATTGAACCCGAACCTAAATGCGTGTCTAAAATCGTATCAAAGTCTTTTGCGTAATTGTCCAAAATCCATTCATACAATTGAACTGGCTTTTGTGTTGGATGAAATCTTGCGTGCCTATCTTTTGACAAATGATATTTGAAAGAACGCAACGCTCGGTTGAATGACGTGAATGCCAGCTCACCATCCGAAAAATCAGAATCGCCGTTTTGTTTGTCCCAGTAAATCCAACCCATAGACGGACGCTTGATTTTGTCAATCATATAATTAGCACCCCAAATGATTTGGTTTCTTGACACACGAAATAATTCGTCATAGTATTCTTGACTTGGTGTTTCCGAATCCCACGCCTTCCCTTTATTCTTATACTTACCGGAACCAAGTGTCATCTTGTTGACGCTGATTCCGTAGGGCGGGTCAACAATCGCCAAATCAAATTGGTTGTCGTCCATCTTCTTCATTGCTTCAAGGCAATCTTGGTTTTTTAAATCAATCATATTTTATCATTTTATTCGGGAACACTGCCCGACTTTTACCCTTTTCATTTCGACTGCGTGCATAAAAGACA
>Ga0208434_1000222_pt1 | contig 30865 bp, 75 predicted proteins | sample 13_taG_FD_184086 | JGI IMG/M metagenome (GOLD analysis project Ga0208434, IMG submission 184086) | Marine viral communities from the Subarctic Pacific Ocean - 13_ETSP_OMZ_AT15268 metaG (SPAdes) (version 2) | ecosystem: Environmental > Aquatic > Marine > Oceanic | place: Pacific Ocean | collected... | reverse complement strand
TTGATTAATCTTTAACCTTACGGACCATGAAACTGTACTTTAATATAAGGATAATTTTTGTAGGATCCTAATCTTTTGCAAGATTTCTTTTACAGTAGAAAAGGAGCCGGAACCACCCGACCCCCTTAGAGATATGCTCTTTTATACTGCGCCGATGATCTGTTCTGCTATCATCATCTTAGGATCTTCGAATCCCATTGCACAAATTCTAGCTGCTTTGATAAAACTTCTGAGGTTAATGTCTACGCCTTCAAACTCAGCCTCCAATTCTTTCATCAATTGCAATGCTTGCTCTTTTGCTGGCTTAGGAATACTACTCTCCATTTTATCCATCAACTGCTCCACTCTGGAAAACATTTGCTTCTTAGTCAAATCCACATCAGCCACAAAACTACGACTACGGATTGCTTCATCTAAACTACTCTGAGCGATATTGGATATGAATATAATCTTACCCGTAAACTCAAATGTGCGTGGCAGGTGAGATCCAAACTCATCTTTCAACGGCTTAGTGGTAAGGTAAGATATCGATCTCGTGTCATAGCTGTCTAATGCACCCTTCAATATATTCACAGCATCTGCGTCTTTGAATACACTATCACAATCATCTAGTATCACAATCTTATCACAATTCTCATACAGCGTCACAAACAATCCTGCGGCTGTCGCTCTACCCTTAAAGTGAACAAATTCGTAACTCTCTCTCAATCCCATATTAGCCAATGTCGACTTTACTAGGTGAGTCTTACCTGTCCCGGCACTTCCCGTTATAACTAAGCTGGGCTGAATACCCTTCCCTACCATTTTAGTAAGTCTTTCAATATTAGCAAACATCACCGCCGGGTCAATTTCTGACTTAGCATTCATAAATGACATTTTCGGCTTTGGTGCTTTCTCAGGCACAATACCCATTTCAACCGATGGGATTCTAGTTACTCGACCCGATGCTGACACAATACATAATTCCTGATTACGTTCTGCTGTCCTGAGTTGAGTGTCTCTAATCATTCCCTTTGCAGCAATCTCTCCGGTTGCTACATTCTTTGCCAAAATTCGGCCTTTTACTCTTACTGGTTTAAACACATTCGTTAATTGCATATCTCTCATTTAAATTATTAATACTTAAATATAAGCATTTTATTTCAATTAAACAACCTTTTTGGTAACTTTTTTTTTATGCCCCTTAATTTTTTAGTTTTGCAACATATAATGTAACAAAATTCATTCCAATTGTAGCGTGTGGCTCTTCTATAATACCGCCTGCAACAAGCGCTTCAAGTATTCCGGTGTTCTCACTATAGTTCTTAATCACTACATCATTCTCTTCAATTGGATAAACACCATTAACTGCAACTGTAGCAGTCATGTAAGGTTCACCTTCAAAGTATAGTGAAATAGCATTTTGGCCATTTCGATACTTCGTGATCTCAAGCTCTAATTCAATTACCTCATCCGTGTAACTTGATACAAACTCAATTGTTTTTAACTGTGGGTTCTTTGTGTATAGACTCATATCTCTTATTTTTTAATATACTTAAATATAAGGATAATAATTCAATAAAACAACCTTTTTGGTAACTTTGTTTGAACTTTGTTTGCTAGTTGAATCCTCTAGTATTCTGAATATCTCGGAGTAGGTCAGCATGTGCAGATCCTCGTTTTCTTTGATTGCGGGTAAACTCAGCAACATGTATCACAAAGTCGTCCATCTGTCCGGTTGTCATCAATTTGAGCATCAGTCTCATTACCGCACTCAATCCTCGGAATTCTGATCGATCGGTGACATAATGCATTGCCAATGATTTATCACTACAATCTTCTACTTGATTCAATAACTCTCGAATCTGTTGTTTCATTAATTCTGTCATAACTCTATTTTTAAAATTGCATTAACTCTATCGCTTGCTCTCCGGTAGGTCGACCATCGCGCGTAATCTCATGGTTCGGATCCATCCCGCACTGAACAACATAATTAATTAACTCTTCGATCGTGTCGAACTCTTCTACAAAATAACTTACATCTAAACTATACATATCTCTTAATTTTTAATATACTTAAATATAAGGATAATATTTCAATATTCCTAATCTTTTGTTAACTTTTTTTTAAAGATATTGTTCTAGCATTTTTATACCTGGTACCTTAGTTATCTCAATCTCTGCCTGTCTAACCAATTGTCTAGCTCGCTCTCCTGTTACTGATAATACTTGGGCAATCTGTTCCATGCATTGTGGATACTCAATACCAATCCCATAAAACAATGTAAGAGCTTTTGCTTGTTTAGGTTTGAGTTGAGATATTGCTCGTTTTAGATCCAAACCTAAATCTTTCACTTCTCGATCACTAGCTTCGGCTGGACTCTGTAAATAACGATCTGCATATGTCTCAGAGTCATCGTCTTCGCCTACCGGTGCATGTATTGACTTTATGGTCTGCACTTCGGTTTGTGTTTTATGTGAAGGGACTCTAACAACCCGGCCTAAATCATTTAAGGCTTTATTAATCTCAGCTCGGATATACCAAACAGCAAATGTAATAAATTTAACTTTCTTGCTGCTATCAAATCGTTCTAATGCCTCAAACAATCCAATATTACCAAAGCCTATTAGATCTTCGAATTGAACACCCATCCCTTGATATTGCTTAGCTACTTGTACTACAAACCTCAAATTACCTTCAATGAGCTTGTTTCTAGCTTTGAGATCGCCAGCCTGGGCCGATGCTATTAACTGAGTTTCTAACTCACGATCCATGCTTTTTGCTTTTTTAACTTCTTTCATGTAACGATTAACACTCGATACATTGGTTGGGACGATGCCATTGCTAATATGTATTTTTGCCATATAACTTATTGTTTATTCCTTTTTATGTTAATAGTCCATTCACTTCCGAATGCCATTTTATACTCTCGCATTAGAATTATTGCTTCTTGCATTGTAGGTGCCGAATCAATTTCTTCTGTGTTGCCTCTATATGTTCCTATTATAATCCACCTCATAATACGAATCTTGGAACTTGTGTCTTTGCTCTTTCTTCTAAGTAAGCCTGGCGTCTTTTGCCGGCTTCTAATGCCTGGGCTACTACTGCATTAACTTGTTGTGGGCGATTTGCATCTACTCTAAATCTCCCTAGGACTGCGTCTTGCTTATAAAATCCTGAATTCTTGTTACTCTTTGCCATATCTCTTATCTTTTTAATTTATATTAATATAAGGTTTTTCTCCCAATAGTCCTAATCTTTTTTAAACTTTGTTTTTGCAATACAATAAATTTACTGCGAATTTCGGATAAAGCCCGAACTGCAACAAATCCATGAAAAGCACCAATATGAAATTCATAATACGAATCCATATTTAACGGCTTGTATTCTTTCCAATCATATACCGTAAATACGGCACCGTCTTGTGTTTCACACACCCAATCAAAATTGCATTTGTCTTGTCCGTCATTGCAACCAAACTGAGGTTCCCCTAGTGCTTCAATTAATTGATTCGGCGTTGCCGTTACTGTGTGTCCGTGGAAGCTAGTTCCTGCTGCTGATTTGTTTGATAATTTTGCCATTTTCTCTCTTTTTAAATTAATACTTAAATATAAGGATAATAATTCAATAAAACAACCTTTTCGGTAACTTTGTTTACTCTTTAGTTGCCAGGGTTTCTGATACACTGAGGATCATTTCCAATGCAAGTACATATCCGTATTGGACAGCCATCTGCGTTAATAGAAAATCCGAGCTACCGTTATTCGCTTTGGCAAACGCATCTAGTTTTTCTCTAGTTTCCGGAGTAGCTACGATTGATCTTTTCGTGTAATCGAGAATGTTCTCAATTTCTTTCTTTGCAATTTTTACTAATTCATTTGTCATAATATCTCTCTTTTTAATTATTAATATACTTAAATATAAGGAATAAAAGTGCGCGTGTCAACCTTTTTGGTAACTTTGTTTAAACTTTTTTACCACATTAATTCATTCTTGGCTTCACCGGGTAGGTAACCTATTTGTCTACCCTCTGCTAAATACACAACAGTTTCGGTTTCATCTGTGTTTCGTTTTTCAACCTCCGCCTCAACTATGTCGTCTATACTATACTCAAAAGGCCAACTCGGTTGTGATGCAAATCTTATTTCCGCATCCTGGTTCATAAACTCTAATTCTTCAATCAATTGTCTTACTGTCATAATCTCTCTTTTTAAATTAATAATACTTAAATATAAGGATAATAATGTTAGGATCCTAATCTTTTAGTAACTTTTTTTAATTTAAATTGTAGATACAAATCCAATCATAAGTAAGTAGAAACCTAAGTCATTGCCTCCCATCATTAATAGTGCACCTAATCCCATTATTACAACTCCGGTAACAGGGTTCATGATAATTTTTCGTAGCTGGTTCATATCTCTTTTTTTTATTAATATAAGAAATTTATTTCAATATTCCTAATCCTTTGCAAAGTTTTTTACAATTGTTTTGCTTTAACGATAGCTAGGTATAATTCATAATCGAATCCATCCCAGTATCGTATCCAGTCTGTTGTGCTAGTTGCTGTCTGTTTCATGCTGAGTGTTCTTCTAAGAATTCGTTCCAATCAATCTGATCATCTGGGTGGCAAGATGCATTCCATTTTTTCCATGCCTTTTTTAGTCTATTATATTCACTAACTGTTTCGTTTCTCATAACCTTAATTTAATTTAATTTAATATAATATAATCTCCATTATTAAAATCTGATTCAATAGTTTCTTTACTAACCAATCTTTCTTTACCTCTAGTATCATACTCAGGAAAAGAAGTATTTCTAAGGATAAAACAACTGAATTTCTCACCAATAATTTCATAAACGTGCTTATACCCATTTCTTGGCTCACTACTAAACTTTGTACCTACTTTAAACATAACCTTAATTTTTAATATACTTAAATATAAGCATTTTTTTGCAATAGTCCTAATTTTTTTAGGACTTTGTTTTAGAATAATTCTGGAATTAATTTAGTCAGATCTGACAGCTCTTTGTCTGTAGTCGGGTTATAAACATGACCATAACCGTTAATCTGATTATACACGTCCTCAATTACACATACTAAATACGATCGCCAACTGTCTTGTCCATCAACGGTATTAGCGTCTTTGAATAAATTACTGTTTGGGCACTCAATAAAATACTCATCTACTAAATCGGTTAGTTCGTCTACATAATCATTTTTTAGATCATAGCCCTTAGCTTTAAAGAGCTCATTTGCTTTTTGAAAATTGTTCATATATATCATTTAAATTATTAATACTTAAATATAAGCATTTTATTTCAATTAAACAACCTTTTTGCAAACTTTATTTACTCATCATCTTCAAATTCACATTCACACCAATTGATTGGCTCATCGCAATCCCAACATGTCTCTTCCTCTTCCTCTTCCTCATAATGAGATTTTGAATTAAACATATCAACATCAGACACTTCATATTTTCCGTCTTTGGACTCAATGAAATCAAGTACTTTCTCTAATGCTAGATCTAAAGTCTGTTCATATAATTCTGATTGGATCGGACTAAATTCAGCAAACCCAAATATAACTTTTAAACTATTTCCAATTGGAGTCTCATCAACAAGAAATGCGTGGCATGGTCCTGCTGTCTCACATCCATATCCTTCGAAGTATCGGTCTCCATCATTATAATAGCGATACACTATCTTATTAATAGCTCGGAGTATCTCTCCTTCCATTGTCCCAGCGTTACCCATTCCTGGTACTAACTTCGAATATAATGCATTATTACGTTCTTCTAAATCCTTTCTCATATCTCTTAATTTTTAATATACTTAAATATAAGCATTTTTTTGTTCGGATCCTAATCTTTTGCTAACTTTGTTTAAAAAAGTTATTCACAATTAAATTGCAAAGGAATGAGCTATTTGCCAACCGGATCCGCAACCATAATTAACAACATATATATCTGTATCCTCAATTTCAAATTGCACATAAGCTCCACAGATTTTAATTATCATTTTATCCTCAGCGCTATCATATGTGATTATATAATTGTCATAATCAAAAACTTGATGCAAATTCTGTACAGGAATTCCTGTTTCCCATTCTAATGCCTCAGCATAAATTTGACAAATTTCTAAATCACTATAATGCAATTTAACATTTCCGCTTTCTTGTTTTCTACCATTTGCTAATCCCATATCTCTCTCTGGTTTTAAATTATTAATACTTAAATATAAGCATTTTATTTCAATTAAACAACCTTTTTGGTAACTTTTTTACAGACGACCATTTTCGAAAATTTCTTCAACTTCAACTGCAGCCTGATCATATAATACTCCAACCAGGGTGTCAATTAATTTTTTAGGATCTGCCTCATATATAAACGAGCAACCTGCTCCTCCAAACTTATACTCAGCAATTAATTTGTCATTAACAAATATCTGCGCGATGTCGTCAAACTCATGCATTTCAATTTTACTTGCATAATTGTCTAACTCGAATGTGTACTTTGTCATATCTCTCTCTTTTTAAATTAATACTTAAATATAAGCAAAAAAAGTGCGCGGACCAAATTATCTACACACTTTTTTTCAACTTTTTTTACTCTAAAAAACAATCTAAATCCGGATCCACTTCTAATATTGCTTTAACTAATTGTGGCAATAATTGTGTATCAACTCCGTCAACGTGTATTAGAGAGCCTTCATCTGTCTCTACCACAAACTTGTGTTTAACATTGTCAATTTCTACTTTGCCTTTTATGCGGATACAACTATCCTCCATAAACGTTCTCGTGTTTTCAATAACTAAATTATTCATATCTCTTATTTTTTAATATACTTAAATATAAGGATTTTTCTGATAGGAAACAACCTTTTTGCAAACTTTGTTTAAACGTATTTTCTGGAATAGTATCCTAATGTACCAAATTCACAATCGTCGGCGTCTAAATGCATATATCCATTATACGTGTTACTCTCCATCAATACGCGTTCTATCATGCATGCAATACCACGCTTAAAGCCGGTGTCTGCATATTCATCAATTCTTGCTAATTGCCTATTCGCCCATTCTAGCAATCTCACTACTTCAACTGTTTTTCTACCTTTTGCCATAACTCTTTTTTTTAAAATTGTATCAAATCAATAATCATCTCACCTGTACCCTTGCCGTTACGAGTAATCTCATAATTCGGATCCATGCCTGAGGAAACAACATCCTCCAACAACTCGGTTACGGTGTTAAACTTTTTCCGGTAATACTTGCAATCTAAACTATACATAATCTCTCTTTTTAAATTAATACTTAAATATAAGAAATAAAAGTGCGCGTGTCAACCTTTTTCTGCAGAAAAGTTTAAATTAATTTTATTCGACGTCATATAAATTATAATTAACTTCAATGGTATCTCCATTAATGATTACATATTCTATGCCAATATCATTTTTGCTGGTTGCTATGGATAGGGAAATAACCAATCAGCCACTAATAAACACATAATGAAAAGAATCAATATTACCATAATTTTTTAATTTTTAATATACTTAAATATAAGGAGAATACGTGTAGGATCCTAATCTTTTACCAGAAAAGTTTAATTTATTTTTAATGGCTATATAGGAACTGAAAGCTATAGGATAGAGATTCCTGGTAGTCATTGTTATCAGCCATCTCTTGCAATTTGCCGACTGTGATGGTTTCAAAGAATTCACGTCCTCTTCCTACTACTTCATATCTCAGATCGCTCCAGGAGTCATCACTACAAGCAATGCCAGGATCACCTAACCAAGCCGTTTTGAATTCCCGGCCTAACTCGGCAGCCTTGGAATCCACAAATTCAGCTAACTCTTTGGCAGAGCTCAAATTGTATCGATTCTTGATGAACTCTTCGACGCGGCGGTAATCGCCATCCGATTGCCAATTCAACTCCTCTACTTGGTTCCATAATCTCTTGCTCATGCTGTATCTAAATTTAGGTTTATATATTTAATATAGCAAATTTAACCTAAAAATCAAAGCATTTTCGTCTAAAAGTAGAAGGTACATTTACTCCGTATAGCTAGAGAATCTAATCACAAGCAGCCTAAAAGCACTTTTCTTCTAAAAATCAAAGGCACATGATCCGCGTGTTTCGTCTAAAAATGTACGGATACCACCTAAAACTAAACCAGGTTACGTCTAAAACTAGAACACTCCGTCTAAATATAAAAGCATCTAGATCACTCTATATATACAGCAATATGCGTCTAAAACTAGAATCACGTATTATGTGGCCGTCTAAAACTAGAACATGCAATTATGCGTCTAAAAGCATCGTATAGGCGTCTAAAAGCACAGTGTTGGTCTAAAAATAGCCTGGTGTCTGAATATGCATATTCCGTTCATTTAAGAACATTGATGCCTGATCAGGTATACGGCCTTAGCCTGGTTGGGGATATAGAGTCTACGCCCTATAAGAATTCGTTATACTGGTAGAAAGAAGCCTAATTCCTTTCCATTCTGAGTACTAGACACTCATATGCCACATACTCCTGGTACTGAGTCTGCGAACTATACTGTACTACGAACAATATCTATGTGATGCTGTATCGGGTACTAGACTCCTCCACGCAATCGGGTACCGGTATTAACAATTCTGGGAATCGGGGACATTTGGGATTATCGTGTTGTTTGCTATATGCGTCACAATAAGGAATAGCTTATGCTTTATTCTATGCATTATATGGGTATTGTATTGCTTGGTGTCTTATATGCTTGTAATATGTAGTATTACTAGCGTACTATGTGTTCTTGTTTTTCTTCGCCTTCCCGGATTCTTTTTGCAGTACCCGTACGATTGCTACGGATACTAATTAGCTCGGATAGTAAAAAAAAGCGCCTTGGTTAGAGACGCTTTCTAAATTAAAGATATGAGTCGTTATTGAATCGAACGACCAACGATATGTTTTCAATTAAAAGTATTTGTCTTTTTTCTCATCTTTTTATAATATTCTCTACATACAGGAATATACGAATCGTTTCCTCCTATCATAACCTTATCTCCATCAAATATAGGTGTTCCATCTTGTATTCTCATATTCATAGTTGTACGATCTCCATAAGTACATACTGTTTTGAGTTCTTGTATGTCATCTGATAATGTCATTAGATATGTTGAGCCAACAAATGGTTCACCTCTAAAATCACTTCGTAACCCATACGCAATAACATCACAATGCATTTCATCTACAATATCAGTTAATTGCCATACTTGTTTTTTGGTTAAGAATTGAGATTCATCCACTAACACACAATTGACATCATTGTATTTATCTTTTACTAGTTGATATAGGTCAGTTGTTTTTGAGAATGTTTCTGCTTCTCTTTTGAATGGAGGACCGACACGAGACGAGATAAAACCTTTACCAAACCTATCATCCATCCCGGATGTAATTAGTACTACTTTCTTTTCTCGTTCTTCGTAGTTGTATGCTGTCTTTAGTAGATCCAAAGATTTACCAGAAGCCATTGTGGAGTATCTAAAATATAACTTTGCCATTTGTTTTTACTCATCTTTGTTTTGGTATTGGTTTCAACGTTTTCAATAAGTCGGTTATATCAAATAAAATGTCATACCCTTCTGAGTTATCTAGTATTTTACTGATTTTGTGTTTGATTTGTAGTATCAGTTCTTCCTGTCCTTTGGTGTAATCGTCACTCATCTTTGCTTTGGTTTTAAAGTTTATCCTTAATTATTCTAACAGTCACTAAATTTCATTAAAACGAAATTTTAGTTTGATGTTAGCAAACATTAAAACGATTTGTTAACACTGTATATAAATAATGCTACTCCCAGAATCCTTGCTTTGTAAATTTTTCATTTTCATCAAAAAACAAAGTAGAGTAGAACCCACTATATCCATCAAATTTATCACTATAAGTACTTTCATCTTCCCAACCACCTAGCGTTATTTCAAATCCTTCTTTTGTATTATTAACTTTGCAATCTATATCAAAGCCTTTGTACAGTTCAATTGTTTTTTTTAAGTCTGTCATTTTTTATTATTTTTAGTTATTAATCCGCACTATTCTTATACTATCCGTTATAATTAATGTTTGTTTTAACCATCATTAGTATATGTATTTGCGTATAATGTTGGGTTTTCCCATCATTTTATATGTTTTTTTGGTTTAAAAGTTTATCATATTTAACGGCATCTTTCCACTTATAAAAGCCTTTTATTTTACCTGTCTTTTTATCATATACCCAATATGGTTTATCCGAATTCTCACTCATCTTTGTTTTGGTTTTGTTCTTTTAATAAAAAATTTCTATGTCTTAATTCATGTACTATATCAGTACCTATCCACCATATTACTGATGTTATTAGTAATCCTATAATAACAATAACTGTTAAAAATACTAAAAATCCTTCCTGTGTCATACTAATGTAATTTTATGTTTTTTAATATAAGACTGTTACAAACCCTTTAAATAGATACATTTTGTCTGATAATGGTGATCGGGTAATTAATCTCCAAACATATACATCACACGGTACTAAATTATATCCCCCATAAGTTCCATCCCAACTAGCACCTGGATCATAAGATTCCCAAACGATTTCACCATTCCTATTATAAACTGTTAAATGGTACCTATAAATATTAATACCATGTGTATATACTTTCCAAGTATTGTTATTCAATTTTCCATCTGGTGTAAAAGCATTGGGGGCGTAGATGGTAATATCATCTTGGAATTGGATTGTATCATAATCTACAGGAACTGCTCCAGTTGTATCAGTTTGAGAGAATAATGACATAGGTAATGTCAATAGTAATAAGGTTAATATTTTATTTTTCATATTTTTGTTTTAAATATTCATTCCACTGTTGTTGCTTTCTTCCATTAATGAAGAACCACCCTAAATTTATTTCAAACCACTTAATCATCTTTATTTTGTTATTAATTTATAACCACCATCAATTGATTCAATATCACTTACAACGAGTCCTTTAAACTCTTCACTGAAATATCTCATATTAGCTCCTACTGCAATGTATGGTCCTCCACTCGGATCTACCATATTGATTTTATTCTTTACAGATCCTACTAACATTACATACTTTCTCATCTTATGATCTGTATCATGCATATGCTTATGTAGCTTTGCTTTGAATTCTTCTAAGGTCATACAATGATCATTGTAGCACTCATCATCCAAATATTGATTATATGCTTTTGTGTAATCGTTAGGCATTCCAAATCTACACCATTTGAATGCTCCGGTCCATAAGATATTATTGTCTTCATCTAATGTGAAGGTATAAGTATCGTTATATCTGTTTACATATTCCATCTTTCTCTGTTTACATCACTTTTTAATTTACTTTATAATATGAAAAATATATTAGAAAACCAAATATTTTATGAATTTAAATCTTTAAAGAACCGTTCATATACAGCATTAACTTTTTTATTTGTAAATTGATATTAGTAGTAGTTTTTGTTAGTGCAGATAAACTAATATGGGCCGGATAGTCGAAACTATAGTCAGGACCTTCATTATAGAAATTTTTATTGGGCCTTATTGCATTCATTCTTCTTCAGTAATATCAGAATCATCTTCGATTATTTCTGCATCCTTTATGGTTTCACAGAATAAAAAATAACCATTTTTCTTTAAGACATGATCTGCTTTAGCCCAATCCCGATATGCTTTTACTATATCCATCCTAGGTTCTGAGGAACCAGATTCGTAAAAGTTATCAACTGGTACTGTATCCAATAGTAGGTAAGCAGTATCATTATTAACAATTAAATTTGAAGGGATAATCATATCATGTTATTCTTTAGTGTAGCTAGCAGTATTTTCATCTCGATCATATTTTTGAAATATACAAATAAATTCCATACTGGAGCTGCTGCTAGAATTAATTACTTGGTGGAAGTCGCCACCTGGGACTAAAATGATATCTCCTGGCTCTACTATAGTAAAATCGTCGTTTATTCGCATTATACCATTACCAGATATAAAATGATAAACTTCATCCAACCCATCATGTTTATGTCCTTTGGTATGTTTATTGGGATGTAATGTAGTTTTAGATAATGTTAGATTAGCTAATGTATTGTTATCTTGTATATAATATACTTCGTTATTACGTATAACGCTTTTATCATGATTAATGTATCTTGTATTAACTTTATGTATTGTCATCATTTTTGTTTTTGTTTAATTCGTTTAACATATACCCAAAATATTAGAAATTTTATATGAAAAAACTGATAAGTGTTATCCCGTAGTTTTATACTATGCCATACTATACTAGGAGTGATATGAATTACTTTAACTTTACCTCCAAACTTATATGTTATGTTAAATCTAATCTTCATTACAAATTAATTTGATAATGGTGCTTTAATTGTTTCATGGTGACTATATCCATGAACAGTATAGTCAAACTCACCGTTAAGAGTATTGACGTTTGTTACATGTAACTTAGGTAACGTCTTTGGCTGTCTAGACAATTGTTCTTTTGCTTGATTAATATGATTAGAATATAAATGTACATCTCCTAAATTACCAATTAACTCATCAGGAATCATATTAACTTCTTTAGCAATAATTTCTAATAGTAAACCATAAGATGCAATGTTAAATGGAAGTCCTAAGAATGTATCTACACTACGTTGATTCCAGCTTAAAGAGATTGCTCTCTTAGGTACACCCATCATGTCCATATGCTCATGAAAGTAATCTGAAGATTTAGATAATTTACCTTTATTGTAATGGTCTATTCGTTCATCTAAGTTTAACTCTCTAGTATAAACTTGAAATCCATAATGACAAGGAGGTAGTACCATTTGATCAAGTTCTCCTACATTCCAAGCATTAACCATTAATCTTCTACTATCTGGGTTTGTTTTGAGTTGTTCTATTAAGTTTGAGATTTGATCAATCTCATTGTACATCATATATGATTCCCCATCAATATGCTCATCACTTTCTTCCCATCTTCTCCATTGCTTACCATAGATAGGACCTAATTTACCCCAATTTTCAGCAAATGATTCATCTTGTTTAATATGCTCTATAAACTCTTCTTGAGTAAACATATCGTCATAATATTCAGATGGATGTGTTTTACAATACTTTTTATATGCATCACCATTCCATATATTACAATTATTATCTACTAGATACTTGATATTGGTATCTCCTTTAAGGAACCATTTTAACTCAGTTGCAATAACTTTTATTGGCATCCTTTTTGTTGTTAATAAAGGAAATCCATTTTGCATATCATGTCTTATCTGCCTACCAAATATAGATCGCGTACCAGTATTAGTACGATCATCTTTATTGACTCCGTTATCTAATATATCTTTAAGTAACTTTAAGTAGTCTGATTCTATATTTGTTTTCATAATGCGATTTACACTAAATATTTTTCTATTGCCTCTAACTTATCATCTGCGTCTGCTAACATTGCAAGTGCTTCTTCTGCATTCTTATAAAAGTCCTCTGTTGAATGATCTCCGATTCCAGCTGGATGATTTTCCAATAGATCCAATGTTAATAAAGCTTTTGCTTTTTCTGCTTCTGCAGAAATCTTAAGCATATTTACTAATTTACTCATAATTTATTTCTTTATTTTATCAGGGAATCTACTGAAATTTCCCATTCCGTCAAAATCCATCACATCATAATCTTGTTCGGGTTTTTGTTCTTGTTTCTTAGATCCGTTATTGATATTCCAAATAGTGAAATACATATACACTGCGAATATAACAAATCCTACTATGTACATTGTAACGCTCATTACCCTTTGATTTTATCGATTACTAAATAAAACAACAACATTGTTGCTGGCCAATGGGAAGAGTATAATGCTTCTTCAGTGCGACCTTCTAATCCTAAGCCTACTGAGTAGAGTAGTGCTGCTAATGCTACTAATACTGGCATCCATTTAATGTAATTTTTCATAATTTATTTATTTTTATGTTTATTTTTCCTTGTATAATGTTTTTTATTTTTATATACATTTGGTTTCATTGCTTCCCATATCTCTTGCATGGTAAACTGAGTAGTATTCAATTTAGAATTTTTATTCTTTTTCGTCATCTTGTTTATACCAATTCGGATTAGGCAATCCAGAATAATGATCCCACAATTCCTGTTCTACTAGGTCTCTAGCATCATAGTCATTTGTTGTAGTATTAACTACTTTAACTATGTTTTTTGCTATCTCCTTAATTTTTTTTGATTTACTCATCTCGATCTAATTTATCTAACTCTAATAACCAAATGTGTTTACACTCATTTAATGCCTTATCATATAAATCATAGTGTGACTTTTCTGGATACTTTGTTTTATATTCACGAATTAATTCTATTACATCGTCATAATATCCTCTATCATGAGCATTAAATAGTCTGCTTTCGAGTCGATCTTCGTTTGTCATTTTGCCAATTGAATTATAGTCTTTCCTAGAATTAACGGAGAGCCATCTTTGTGTTTATAAATTCTGAAATGGCTATCCATATCTTTGATAGTTAATTCTTTACCGTCATATGATTTATAATTTTTATAAACATATTCTTTTACTTGTTCAACAACGTCTTTGTTCATACTATTTACCAAATTTATTTTTCTATTAATTCATATGTGCAATAAGGCTCATTAACACCATCTACATTATAACGATTAGTTACAATTTCATAACACCAACCTATATCATCTACATAAACTTCTTCCATAACTATCTGTATAATGTTACAACGTTTCCAAAATTTTCTTCAAACACTTGCAATAAATGCTCATAGTCTGATGATCTCATTTCGTCAATAATTGATTCTCCATCAAGTTCTAATTGGCGAGCTAACGTCATTGCGGTACCCATTAAATGAAATGCATTACCATCAGGGCCAGTAAGGTCAATTTCAATACCTCTTTCGGAAATACTATTTTTTGATTTAATCATGATCTATTTCGTATTCTGCTAACATCGATCCCAATAATTGGTTTTCGTCTTCTAGCAATTTAATATATTCTGCATCATTATTTAATGGTATTGTTGTTAAAGCACTACCACGACCATTAGTATATATTACAAACTGATATCCATCCATTTCAAAAGTTTGTATATATCTTGGGTCAGTATCACTCTTATAATATTTGACATCAATCATTTCTGCCTTGTCCCATATAGCATCTCGGTTATGTGCTTTTTCTATTTCATTTCCACACCCTACTAATAAAAGTGATGTTACTATAATTATATTCTTAATCATTAGTCTCTGAATTTAATTTATCTTCTTCAATTTGTTTTTGTTGCAAATCAAACTCATAACGTGTTACAATAAAATCTCTTTGCATTCTACTCCGATTTGAAGTTTTTGATTGAACTAATAGATATTCTGCAGATAATTCTTCTTCGCTTAGCTCTGCAATCTCTCGTTGACTTGGTGTCATGAATTTTCTAGGATCAAATTGACTTTGCAATTGCTCCATAATTTTTTGGAGTTGCTCATCATCTGGCATTTGTGTTTCTTCCATTTTTATAATCTTTAATTTATATTAATATAATAGCAAAATACATTATTAAATCCAACCTATAAAGCCCAGACCGATGAAAGATTTCTGTTAAGTCCGTTATTATCATCCATACCATAACCAATAAGCCACTCATCTCCAATTGTAAATGCGTGATACGAATTCTGATCAGGAACTGGTGACATATCTCTAATAACTAATGTTACAATTGAAATTGAAGCAGGTTTCTTAACTTCCAGATATTCTATAACTGCTTTCATAGTGTTACCGGTGTCATATATATCATCTACAATGTATACATGTTTACCTTTAACTGGTATCTCTAGATCTTTAGTAATTTGTATATCACCTTGTTTCTTTTTGCTTATATATGATTTAACACGCATAAAATCACATTCTATATCAATTGGCATAGACCTGACTAAATCACTATAAAAAGTAAAACAACCATTAAGTAATCCTACCATTACAATTGGTGTTTTGTCTCCTCTATGGGTATCTGCTATTTGCTTACCAATAATCTTTGTTTGTATATCAATATCCTTAGCATTAATTAATTCTCTCATTTGTTTTTTCTAATTAAAATAATAATGTTAAATAATAAGCTAACTTGTATCCACCAAAGGCACCTAATGCAGTTGGTACTGGAAACACTATAAACTTACCTAATGTTGTAACATATTTTGCTCGATTCACTACTCTTCCTAGAAAGAAATAATATATCATATAACCTAGCAATACTAGGATATCAACTCGCTCTGCTATAAACACTACTAAGATTGCTCCTAATAACCCAAACAAAAAATTATCTAATATTGCTTTAGATAACTCTGACGTTGATGTTTGTCTATATTCTTCTTGTATTTTTTTAAGACTCATTTACTCTATCTGTTGTTTTTTTTCCGATCATCTGCTATTATCGCTATTGATAATAACGATACTGCAAACACTAATACTGCGTATTCTATTCCGTTCATACTTATTAATTTCTATACATGTTAACAAATAATAATCTAGCAAATTTCAAATCAGTTACCCGATTCAATTTAAGACCATATGTATTAGCAATCGGTTGCAATAATTTAATTGCTTCAGTAACTGTCATTTTTCCTATATCCATACTATTTTTCATGTTTCATGTGTTTTTGTTTAAACTTATATCTAAATTCTTTATCATGCATATATTGGCGTAGAATTACTATATCATTAAAAAAAATCCATAATTGTATACATGTATACATTGCTAATATAATTGGTATTATACCCCACAACATAGTTGGTTGGAATACTCCACATCCAGTTAATATTGCTAATAAAACTGCTGATATGTTCAATGCTATAAATAAATAAAACTGAAACTTTCGCCTTCGGATCCATTTTCGATTTTCACGTTTAAACGAATCCTGGAGAATATTATGAAAATCGCTCATTGCCTAACATGTATTGTAATACGGATTCTGGAATACCGAATTGTGTATATTGATCTAATTTAGCTAATGCCTGAGTCATATCTTGTGCTATGATTGGAATTTTATTAATTTGACTTTTATTCATGAATATACATTCATATATTAGATTATCTTTTACTTTAGATGTTCCTATCAATTTAATTTCCATTACTGCAACATCTCTTCCCATGTGTTCAAGAGATCTTATTAACTCGCTATTTTCTTTTTTATATTTTTTCTTGATCATCGTTCTTACTAACTAATATTATTTACTTTGTTATCTAAAATATTTTGTATTTTTTCAATTCCAATTTCATGATGTGGTGTTATCGTATATTGTGTTCTGAAAAACTGAATAATCTTTCTTGTTGCAGTTACATGCTCTACTGTATTGCATGACTCGGCAATCAATCTGATCCAATTTAGTATCGTAGTAGCATTATTATCTGATATCATATTATCTATAATAACTATATCGTATTGTGTCTATACAATGAAAATCAATTGATTTTATATAATTACATTTCATTAATCCATCATGGCCGATTTCGTGATGATGTAAAGATGGAATTGTTAATGTGTATTCATATATATCTTCTACGAATATTTCTTTATTTATTGAACATGCCATTGACATAACTAATACAACAATCAATAAAATCAAATTTTTCATTAAATTATATCTTTAAATTATATCTTTAAATTATATTAATATAATATATAAAAACTATGACATATCCAAATTTTAATTATTACTATCAATCAAAGTAAACTCTTCTTCACAGTGACCTGGTTTATCTCTGACTAAATCGAAATCCAAATCATACAACCATTCTGGTTCTTCGGCATTACTATCTAATTCTAATTTAGATTGAAATTCTTGATATTCCCGAGCCTGTTCATCTGTAATTTGTGCGTCATACCAAAGCCAATCAGTTTGTGATATAAATTTTCTTATTATTTTCATTGTTTATTTAGTTTTAAACCAATTATTAAATCCTATTGTTTCTATACTACTATCCGGTTGTTTCTTGTTTACTTTAGAATTCGGACTACCATTTTTTGGTTTCATGAACTGATCATATAATGACATCATTCTAGACCCCGATGGTTCCTTATAAGGAGTATGAGTCATTGTCTCATTGTAAAAATTCTTATTCGGCTTTATTGCTGACATCTGTTTTGGGGTTATTTATTTCTTCGAACTCTACCTCTTCAATTGTTTCACAGAAAAGAAAATGTGTTTGGTTTTTTAATACATGATCTGCCCCACACCATTTCATATACAAATTAACGTATTTCATATCAGGTTGTTCCTCATATGATTTTGAAAAATGGTGTGTGGCTACTTGATCAAGTATTATATATGATTCGCCATTATGATTATATACTGGCCTTCTCATTACATCATTGGCATTGGTGGTTGTGGCATTTCTTCTGTGTTTTCATCAACAACAACACACTCGGTCATAACAATCATAGATGCTACAGATGCAGCATTTTCAATTGCAGCTCTGGTTACTTTAGTTGGATCGATAATTCCAGCTTTAACCATATCACACTCTTTATCATTTCGTGCATCATAACCATTACCATCCTTTAGACTATTCCAAATTACATCGCCAGTTAATCCAGCATTAGACATAATGGTGTTAAATGGTGCTTTAAGTGCTTCTAACACAATATCTCTACCCCACTCCTCATCTTTATTAGAAACAGCGATACTATCAATATCAGTAAAGCTTCTCAAAGCAACACCGCCACCAGGAACAATTCCCTCTTCAACTGCTGCTCGTGTTGCGGCTAAAGCATCATCTACTCTATCCTTTTTCTCTTTCATTTCAACTTCACTAGGTGCTCCAATATATAATACAGCAACGCCTCCTGATAATTTTGCTAATCGTTCCTGAAGTTTTTCTTTTTCATAATCAGATGTACAAGATTCAATTTGTGTTTTTATCTGATTGATACGCTCTGCAATTGCAGATGCTTCACCTTTACCATTAATAACAGTTGTCTTATCTTTATCAATTTCAACTTTCTCAGCTGAACCTAACATTGATAATGCATCTTCATGATCTAAGTCAATCCCCATTTGCTCGCTAAATACTTTACCTCCGGTAAGTTTAGCTAAATCTTCCATATGCTCCGATCTACTAGCGCCGAATCCTGGTGCCTTTACTGCTGCTACTTTAATCGAACCTCTTACCCGATTAACTACTAGTGTTGATAATGCATCACCATCTACATCCTCTGCTACAATAAGTAATGGCTTCCCTTGTTGCACAACAGGTTCCAATATTGGAAGTAATTCTTTCATTGAAGAAATTTTTCTGTCGACAAGTAATATCAAGACTTCTTCCATTTCCGTAATCATCTTCTCTGTATTTGTTACAAAGTATGGAGACAAGTAACCTCGATCGAATTGCATACCCTCTACCGTTTTCATTTCAGTCTCCGTTCCTTTGGCTTCTTCAACTGTAATAACACCGTCTTTACCTACAACTTTCATTGACTCTGCAATTAGAGTTCCGATTGTTGTATCATTATTTGCAGATATAGTTGCAATTTGTTGAATTTTAGTATTATCAGACCCAACTGTTACTGATAACTCTTTGAGATATTCTACCACCTTGGTAACTGTTTTATCAATACCACGCTTTAAATCTATAGGATTTGCACCAGCTGCTACACTTTTCATTCCAGCTGCTACGATTGCCTGAGCTAAAACTGTTGCCGTTGTCGTGCCATCGCCAGCAATATCGGCTGTCTTCGAAGCAACCTCTTTTACCATTTGAGCACCTAAATTAGCAATTTCATCTTCTAATTCGATATCCTTTGCTACAGTAACACCGTCCTTTGTGACGTGTGGTGTACCAAATTGTTTTCCAATAACTACATTTCTTCCCTTAGGACCTAAAGTTGTTTTCACTGCATCTGCTAATGTATCAACTCCTGATTTTAATCCGTTACGGGCGTCTGTATCAAATTTAATGATTTTTTTAGACATAACTTACTTTTTCTTTTTTTTTAGTTTATAACTTTTATATAAATATTACAATGCAATTAAAACTGCATATTTGATTAACATTTCTGTATTCTTCCAGGCATTACACCCAATTCGTTTACCTTTACCTATGAGTTGCATATCGGAATAAAAGTTAACGTCATAACAATTACCCGTTTTATCATAGTTTAAAATAGCATGCTCGAAGAATGTATCTGATTCTATAACGTATATACCATTGACCCTAGGATGGTGAAATGATATAGTATCACATTTACCTTCTTTATTCTTCCCAATATTTTTAGCCGTAGCTGATGTCTTTCGAATTGCTAATTTTTTATGTTCATTTCGAATACCATTGTCAAATAAATGATCATATCCATCAGCATTAGCTACGAATCCTCTAGATCCAAAGTGCGTCTCTAGATATGGCAATACTACCTGCTCTGACATAATACCAGTATTAACTGATAATGATTCACCACTAATTAGAAACAATTCAATCATTTCATCTGTTATATGCTCACTAATATATACTGGCATATTAACAACTCTGCCGTTCTTCTGTACTCGATGTGTATTCATATTATTATGATTTTTCTAAGAATTTCGTATTCATTGTATTAGCTACTTGCAACATGTTCTTTGGATCTATATTAACTGCATCAGCCCCGTACATATATTTAAAATTGGTTAAATCTTTACTGTATTCCGTTATGAAATATGATATAATGGACATTCCAGATTCTTTAAGTCTTTTAATTATGTTTTTAGTATATGTCATTGGATCCGAACCACCATGATGACCCATATGGGTAGGATATCCATCTGAATAATTAATAAATATCGATTCAACGCCTCGCTTATTCTCTGCTAATTTTTTCTCGATACTTTTAAATGCAACACCTTCTGGTGTACATCCAAATACTGCTAAATACTTAAACATCCTTTTTATCTTGACCATTTTATCAACAGCTGAATCATATGCTATAATAGTGGTTGATCGATCTTTACCTTTTCCTCCAATATGTGATGTTCCCCGTATAGATATTTGTACTCGTATCCCGGTTGTCATTGAAGCTGCTTGTGCTATTGCTACTGCCGATGTTAATGCATTACGGAATTTTTTACCCCACATTGACCCAGATGCATCAATTGATATGTGAATAAAATAATCTTTATATCGATCAGTTACAATTCTATGAAATACATTAGTATTGTCATATCCCAATTGTGAAATTAAGCGCCTATCAATCTTACCAGTTACTAGTCTTGTATGTTTAAGAGTTCGATTTTCATTTCGGGCCTTTAATTTTCTACCCAGAATCTTACCCAATCGAATACCTTCAGTTATATGATCATCATTTCTACCACCGCCAAATAATTCAGGTAACTCTTGAATTATGTTTTTAGTTAACTTATTAATAATAATAGTATCAACAATCTCATGACCTAAATCAACTGACACAGTTTCTGTACCAGCTTCTTTAAATACACTCATCATATTAGCTTGTTTTTTACTCAATCGACCTCTTCTTTTTGGATTGCCATCTAAGAAGTCTTTTTGTTTTGCTAATGCATTGTCTAGAATTTTCTGTTGTCTGTCTGTTAATTGTACAACGTTATCAGCATTATTATTTACATTATCAATATTTGAATTATTTGCAAGATCTTCTATGTCGCCATCAGTCAATGTATTATCTGGAGATTCGCCTTTATCCTGATTATTTTGTGTTTCTGACTCTTTATTACCAGCTGACTTATTACTACATGAATCGCAACTATCAGTTTGCTGATTATTGGTATTCAAATGAGCTTTAAGCTTCTTGAAGATATCACACGCTACATCTAGAGAGTCATTTGTATTTTTTAATCTGGAAATGTTCTTTAAATCAATTAAATCCCAAATATCTCTTAATAGTTCTAATTGATCTAAGTTACGATTTATATTAGTAAAATTAATAATATGAAAAAAGTAATCATCAATAGTTTCTTTATTCTTTACTCCAGACTTTAATGCTTTATCAATTGCTCGATCATTGAAATATTTATCATACATTGATTCATAGTACATTCTATACCCAGGAGCTTTTGTATAAATCAAATAGTCTATTCTACGATCTTCAACCCAATTCAATAATGATTTAATAATATCTTCTTGATCTTGAGTTAGATCGAAGTTTGGATCAACTCCACGCATCCTTACGCTAGCAGCAAAGTTGTGTAACAACGGAAAATCGGTATATGCTATATGCGATCCTTCATGTAATGCTAAACCAACTTCAGAATCAAAATTCTTGCCATCTAGTTTAGTACCAATTACTACTGTCTTTCCGTCTGTGTAACTGTTATCTGATCTTTGAAATTCTACTGGAATTTGCATCCCTGTTACGATATTAACAAAGTTTGCTATAGCCCGTTGAGTACCAGCTAACTTAGTATAGTCTAATCGATCATGTTCATCTTTAAATGTGCTATTATCTAAATCGCCTAACCAAAACGATGAAGCACCATTTGTGTACTTTAACTGTCCCATATCTTTATGTTTTATATATATAATATAAGAAAAAATAATTAAAAATCCAATAATAATTCAAAAAAAAAGGGCTACTCTGCTTCCATTGCAATGGTGTTTTCGCCCTTTCTTCGAGATATGAAAAATTAAATTAGATTATATTAGAGTGCGGGATCATTATTTGTTAACTTTACTTTCGATTCAGACTCTACATTGAATAGATCCGATTGATCCGTTGCTAAATGCTTTTGTATAACTTGCTTAACAAATGTTCGTTCCGAGTCAGCACCGCCAGATGCATCAAAGAATGGTAATACTGATACCTGTGTGGCTTCTGCTAAATCAAATCCATCGGCTAATAACTCACAAATTCTAACTGTCATTCTAGTGGATATCATGGTTGACAGTTTACCTTCTTCTGATCTCCATTCTTTTCTTGTAGAGTCAGCAATGTCTGCTACTGCTGATATTAGTGTTGATTCGATTTCTGGAAATCTTTTTGTTAACAACACAGACTCCTGTTCTAATGATAAAATATCAACTTCAATAATTTCAAATCGATCCATTAATGCTCTATCTAATACTCGGGTCGATGTATACTCAGTACCAATATTGGCTGTGGCAATAAATGAAACACCTTTAGCTACTTTAATTATTGGCGCATTAACTGATTCGTCTAGTCTTAAATATCGCTGACCTTCATCGAGAACTGTCATCAATATATTCCATGCTTCTGGATGTGCTCTAGATAATTCGTCTAACAATATAATTGCATTCTCAGTTTCAATAGCCTTGACAAATGGTGACTTATCAAATATCGTTTCGCCTTCTTTGAAATGTGTATTACCTATCAATGTGGATCTAGGATCTTGAGTTGCACCTAAATTAAAATAAAAGAAAGGATTCTTAATAGCATCTGGCAATGATTTTGCAGCTTGAGTCTTACCACAACCAGCTGGTCCAACCATCATGATGTTTTTCCCTCGTATTGCTGATCTAACAAGATATTTCCATTTAGTATCAGACATTTCTAAGTTAGTCGGCTTAATAGATGGAGCGTCTTTAATAAATGCTAATACCGGATCATCATTTTTTATATTTACTTTTGGAACATCAATCGTTTCTTCTGCCGGAATACTTGACATTTCAATACGTCTAGCTCTATGAGTCTCTGTGTTAAGTTCTAATGCTTGATTTGATTTTGCAGCCAACTCAATCATATCGTTACGAAACATGTTTGTAATAGTCGCTCCGGATTTTAGATCTTTAACAATAGTTTTACCATTTTCCTCTTTAATAATACCAATAATTTTTTTCATAACTCTAATTTAATTTATATATTAATATTATATATAAAAAATTGCAGTTATCCAAGTATTATTTTATGATTTTAATAAAAATAAGAACATATAACATTAGATTAATTGTATCTGGGTAACATACTATAAGATATAATCAAACTGTATTATACGATCGGTATTACCACTTTTTGCAAGACCAATATCCTGCTGTAGTTTTATCTTTTTTCTGATCACACTTATGTCTAGCTCTAAAAGACTTACGTGCTTTCGGATTACTCTTACGAATTCGCATAGTTTTTTGTCCAGCTTTCTTTGCAGAGGTTCCACCATGTCCAAAGTTAACCTTTTTTACATTTCCTGTTTTAGGATCCTTTACATATACTTTAAACTTTTTCACATCACCACGCATTGGTTTGTTTAGTTTAACTTTACGTCCTCGATACTCAGCTTCATTAATGTCTGATATTAATACTCCATCTCTGATATCTTCGAGCATTGACATAGCACATGCTTCACATATTGTCATTTCTTCCATCTTATAATTCCTGTCGTATTCCTAATTTAGGCAACATCGATCGCCATTTCTTTAAAATTTTATTTTTATCGGTTCCTGATATAACACCATTATTTACCCATATATCTAAATATGAATTAACTACTTGAGCAAATGGTTGTTTTAATTTCTTTGCTTTACTATATAATCCTTGTATCATTGCCGGTTGTTCTTTTTGCAATAACCAATAATTATATGTTTCAATTTCACCTGATTGAATTTTATCTCTACGGGCCATATCCGACCTTAAATATTTTGATTGCATCACGTTCCACCCACTCTGTGTTATGTGTTCTATTTCATGGCGTAACACATCTCTAAGATCCATTGCAATTTCTGATAATATTCTAGGATATTCTTCTGGATCTAATTCGAATCTAATTTCAATTAATGGTGGTGAATCTGCCTTCGATGGATCCTTTGCACTATCATTATACGCATCGCCACCATATCTATAATCATTGAATTTAGATATCCATTGTACTTTTAAGTTTAAATAAAATTCTAAGGGAATACTGGGAGCTTCCACTTCTTCGAAATATATATGAGCTTGATCATCCGAAACAATTTGAGGAACTGATTCATTTTCTGAATAATATATCTTTTCACCAGCAAATGTTCCGTCTGCAGATTGTGTTGCAGAATAACTGTCTTTGATTGTTCGTAGTAGAATATTAGATAGTCTGGTTACTAAACTATCATATCGACCTTCTACTATTATATTTTTTAATGATATCATACAATAATAAATATCACTCTAACAAATTGTAGTTCCAATAATGTTCTTTTTCTTGATTGTAAGGATTTCCTGTTTGTTGATAGTAACAATTCATGCAAAGCATTTGTAAATTTTCTATGCAGTGATTTGTTTCATCTCCATCGATATGATCTAATAGAAGTGGTACTGTATCATCTGTTATACGTCGTTCTTCATATCCACAACTATTACATTTTTCTGGGAGTATAGCTAATGCTAAAAGTCGATTTCTCAATTTCCATGATGGATATTTTGGATGTTTTCCTGATAATATATTATCAATTGAATACATTCCGCTATTAGCTTTAACTACATCTTTCGGTATTCCAACACCAAATTGATTTTTATGAAGCTCATACAAGGTTTTTCCAGTTTCTCGGTCCTTGTATAGTTTTGCATATTTCTTATAAGATGTAAATGATATTTTTAAGAATCGAGCAGCTGCAGCATTAGACTTTGTATTCTCCATTGCATATCGAATATCAGATTCTGGGATATCTAATGCACTACGACCTTTACCATATACATACTTATATTCCGACATTAATATATTCCTCGTTTCTGTAAAAATGACACTGCAGATCTAACTGATGTATTAGTGTCAAAAAGTTCTCTTAGTTCTGTTTTATACTTAGATGTCCAATCAGTAAATGTAACTGGATATACACCGCTAGCTTTTTTGACAGCTTCATACCAATAACTGTATGATGGGTACTTGTCTGAAAATACTTGAGCTTCAGATTTATTAGCTATATGATCTAACTGATCTTTTAGTGGCCATAAACTAAACGGGACATTAGAATCTTTTCTACGTCCCGGCAATTGTTCTTTGTGTTTATTACGTCTATCATTTCTAGTAATAAATTTATCCATTAAATTAATCGATCTATCCTTTGGCGATTCACCAGTATATGCTGCTTTTTTACCCATCTGTTGGTTTATTTTTATTTGTTAATATAACTATTTTTTTCCAAGCATCCTCAGCTCGGTATATATACTTTTTAAACTTAATAACATTTTGCTGTGTTCTTGCAAGTTCTGCCCATTTCATATTTCTATGATATGTTGCATGTAAAAATCCTATTCGTATTGTTCTGATAATTTTAAACATGTTTTTTGTATTTATTCATTGTAACTGTTAATCCTGCAGCTATTAATTTATTCTTTAATCCAATACACATAGTATGTTTATCTACAACTACAGAACACTTTTTATTACGGTCCGTTATTAATGCACATTGATTTGCTTGGAATTCATTATGACCACAGATTTCAATCAAGCAGTTTATAACATGATCAAAACTCATGTTATTATCGTCATGCAATATCAGTTCCCACTTTCCTCTAGTACTTAATTGTTTTTTGGACATCTCTTATAATTGCACATTGTTCGTATAACTCTAATTCTGTTGCATATTTGAGTGATTCGTCTAGAAACTCATTCTTTTCTTTCTTACCCCACGTACTAGGCCAAGTCCATGAATCATATTGCATAATATCAATTGACTCGATAAATAATGCTTTGACATAATTTATATTTGTATAATTTTCACCCATATATTATATATAATAATAAATATCAGGTTAATAACCAAATATTAATTATAGATTATCATATATGGTTTGTGCAGACTCGGTTCTAGATTTTTTGCTTAATTTTAATTCAGCTGAACCCATTCTTTCAGATTTAGTTGCAAATCCCAATGCTTTCTCTTTTATTGTAGAACCTGACATTGCTCTTTTAAACATAGTAACTTCATAATTAGGACTATTCAATATACCCTTTGGTAAACCAGGTATTAATCCTTTATCTGGTGCACTATTACTTTTATATCCATTCTTTAATTCAACACGTAAGAACCAAATTTGAACTTGTGTTTCGGATATCTTTCTACCAATTAATTTAGCATATTGTTTTAATGCCTTTAAACGATCTCCTCTCCATTGAATAAGACCATATGGTCCAGACTCCGAACCAGCTGTTGGATTAAATGTCGATTCTGCCCACATATTTCCTACAATTGCTGCAGCTTCGGATTTACTGAAACCAGATGAAATTAAATCATTAGCTAACGCAACACCAGCTGGTATATAACTTTCATTGTTAGCTAATGGATCATTTCCTTCAATCAATATATTCTTAAGCTTAATCATTTTTTCTTCCCTGTTTTCATATTTGCACACCAATGATACATTTTACCTTTTTCAGTACCACTATATTTTTTAGCCTTTGCCCTTAAATCAGTTACTGATCCTTTGCAGCTTGCTCCTGATCGTTTAACTCTTCCAGGCCGGCTTTTGCCTTTTTTCTTACCATCTGCAAAATTTTCATCTACATCTCTATAAGTCGTTCCTGGAGCAAATGTTCCCATTTTTCTTTTAGCTGCAGCTTTAGTTTTAAATGGTCCAAATTCTTGTGTTATACCTGATGCATATGGAGGTGCGTTATCGTGGCCACATTTATGGCATAAGAATAAATCATCACCACCTGCCGTTATATCCCAGTTCCAGTTGCAATTATCGCATTTAATTTTTTTACCTATGATTGATTCAAATAATATGTTTTTTAACTTAATCATTTTTTATTGCCCCAATTCTTAGCACCTTTCTTTCTGCATTGAACTAACGCACCAGAAGCATAAGCTGATGGCCATACTTTGTATCGACGTTTTACTTTGTAATAACAAGCATCACGTTTTTTCTTTTTCTTCTTACGCTTCTCATCGAGAGCAATTTCCAATAAATCTTTAAGACGTATCATTTCTTTTTACTCTTTCTTGTTGTGCTAGAAACATTTTTAGCTTTACCACGACGATTTTTCTTTGGATCTTCTCTTCGTTTTTTTCGTACTGCAGCTCCACGCTCTGCTTTAGTCATATTAGCTGCAGCTTTTTTTGATAGGCACTTTGGTTTACCTTCGCCTTTCTTTCTATCACCACACTTACCAATTTTTTCTCCTTTAGTATTGTAACGATCCCAACCACCTCCGGATGCACTACCTTTGCTGCCCTTACCAAACCAAGCTCTCAAATCTTCTTCGATTTCATCTTCATACATGATCATTTGATCTTTATCAGAAAATCCTTCATCTGGTAATTTTGCTTCCCGCTTAACACAATTAGGAACACGTTTTCCGAACATGGTTTTCATACCCTTCTTCTCGTAGCCTTTCCAACAACGAGTTCCTTTTTCATCTAATAGATCTTCATCTACTTTATCTGGAAGCTCATCATAGTCTTGTTTAGTCATTTTGCTAGCAAGTTTTTTAGCAGCGTCTGGTTCATTTGCAAACATATATCGCTGTTGCGATTTGCTAGCAAATTTTTCAACTAGTAGTGATTTTAGCTTAATCATAGCCTTTCCTCCACTACTTTCCAATCAATAACACGAAAGAAGTCATTGATATATGATCCACGTTTACTTCGATGTTTTAAATAATATGCATGTTCCCATACATCCATTCCCAATACAGGAATACCATTACATCCAGAATCGATATAAGGATTGTCTTGATTTGCAGTACTACAAATTTCTAATTTACCATTATTATTACATAGCCACACCCAACCAGATCCAAATCTATCCAATCCAGCTTGTTTAAATTGTTCTTTGAATTCAGTAAAACTACCAAATGCATCATCAATCATAGCTTTAAGTTTAGCACTAGGAGCTTTATAATTAGGAGTCATATTTTCAAAATACAACAAATGATTTATGTAACCTCCACCATTATTTCTAACAGTGTCTTTCTTATAATGTTTTTTAAATATATCGATTGCACGATTTAAATAACCATGCTTATCAGAAGAGTATTTGAATTCTTTGCATGCAGCATTAAATTTATCAGTGTAGCCTTTATAATGTTTTTTATAATGCTCTTCCATTGTATCCGTATCTATAATTGGATTCAATGCTGATAATTTATATGCTAATGGAAGTCGTTTAAAGTCTTGTTCTTTAGCTTCCGTCAAAATACTCATCAATTTCATTATTCTTCCTCTTTTGACTTAACAGAGTGCAATTTCTCCATTATCTTTTCATATTCTTTATATGTGATATTGGTAGCATCAATTGCTTCCATATATCCTTTAAGCCACTGCACAAATTCATGAGCAGTTATTTTTTCATATTCTGCCATCATTTACCTTTTTGTGAACTTTTCAATACACCAGTAAGTGTCATATCCATTGGTGTGTCATGTTTTGATTTAGACTCTTCACCACGAACATAATGTGTCATATAATCTTTAACCTTGTTCATGTAATCTGATGCTAATGTTATTTTAGCTTCTAACCACTCAGGTAAATCATCAGTTTCTTGAATCATGTTAGCTATATCCATTGCATCTTCAGCACATTCTATAGCAGAATATTTTGCCATTTTACCTTCACGTTCTTCGTGACCACAACCACAATCTTCTTCTAATTCTTTCATTATATTTCCTTTAGACTTTTTTATACTTATTTTATTGGTCCGCCTCCGACCCAGGCATCGCAAGTTCTAGCTCCGGCACATTTAAACCAAAAGAATTCACAGAAACCTATATTTGCATTTTTAACTATTGTCTTCCCATCATCTCCAATTGCTTTTTCTATTTTAGACAATGTTGATTTCTTTTGATCGAAAGCACCGCAATTTGAACATCTAGACTCTTTAGCAGCATCAACAGTTGTATTCCATAGCTCTGCTTTATTTTCCCAAAACTGTTTTGACCCTTTCTCATCATCTGGATTAAGTGGTCCGTAACTATATTCTTTAATGGTTTGATTTCTATTCAATGTATTTAGATCTAAATCAGTAATAGAATCTTCAGGTTTTACTTTACTTTTGCCTAATGACTTCTGTTTAGCAACTGCAGCTGGTGTATTATAAGAATCGGTTGACTCCAATATACTTTCCTTTAATATGTGTTTTAATCTTTCCATTTTATATAAATATCAATTACTCCAAATAACGTTTTTAAATTTCTCTGGTGTTAAATTAAAATAATCAGTTCGCCATTTAGTTTGTTCGAAAAAATCTAAATCATACCATTTGTCTTTAATGTTCCATAATGTTTTAGCAACATCATCCCAATCTTTCGATAGTATAAATTCTTCAATTTCTAGTTTCTTGTCATGTATTGCATTATATTCAAATGAATCCCATTCATAATGAAACACTTCAAATACAGCATCTTCTGATACATAGTCAATTGATATGTCAATTCCCCACTTAGGTTTCATTTTAACTAGTTTGTATAGCATTGGATTTTTCTTTGCATAATGTTTCAACTGTTCTAATGCTTCTGCAGAAAATCCTTTTCTTTCAAATAGATCCGAATGATTTATATGAGCTCCATCTTTTTTATCCCAAAGAAACCAATCATACCTTAAACAGTCTTCATGTCTTCGTTCTATAGGATTATAACCGTTTGGTAATAGGAATGATTGCTCTGCTCGGGTTAAATGATATCCATTCTGATCAAATAAGTCAACACTGTCAGTGTCTAATAAGATTTTCGTATCGTCTGTTTTATTAGTATATGTTGATACTGAATTGAATTCTATATTAGATTTATGCAACATGTTATTTTACTTATTATTTTATGAAATAGTACTACCATCCCTAAATGTACCAGTTAATAACCATCCAGCAGTCCCCATTCCCCGAATTGTTAAAGTGTCACCGGGTTGACTATTTCCGGAGTCTATTGTTAATGTGGAAGCCGCACTGAAATTTTTCGGACTGGAAACAGCTGCAATGTTTCCTGAT
>Ga0208434_1000221_pt1 | contig 30890 bp, 38 predicted proteins | sample 13_taG_FD_184086 | JGI IMG/M metagenome (GOLD analysis project Ga0208434, IMG submission 184086) | Marine viral communities from the Subarctic Pacific Ocean - 13_ETSP_OMZ_AT15268 metaG (SPAdes) (version 2) | ecosystem: Environmental > Aquatic > Marine > Oceanic | place: Pacific Ocean | collected... | reverse complement strand
TTACGTTTCCTTTGTACTTATTGTATATCTTTATAAGTTCTTTCCATTGTTTCTCACTTGGTCTAGCCATCCAACCTTTTTTAACCATGTCTTTGACATCTGTAAGAGTAAATTCTTTTAATTCAAGTTCTTCTATTTCACTTCTACCAATTACATCCAGAATAGATTCTTTATTAATACCACGAGATTTTGGTCCACCTCTTTTACGAGTTGCTTGTAATTCTGCTTTCGTATCAACGACTGCTTTCATCATTGACTGCATGACATCTCTATCTAAAAGTTTTTGTATCTGCTCAAAGTCGCCTCGTTCTGCCATCTTAGTAAGTTCTTTAAGTTTGCCAACTATACTATCTTCTATTTGATTAAGCATAAGTCTGCCGTATCCTTGAATTAATACTTCAGGATTATTAGGGTCTTCTTTGTTCCACTTCCAGATTTGAGAATCTTCTTCTAATTCTTGCTCACTAAACTCGTCACTAAAAATTCTTTTAATTAATGAAGGTTTCTTAGTTGCTTTTGGTAGAAATGATGCAGATGATGTTCTTGACCTAATTGTTGGAGTATGACGTAAACCTGTCTTGCCACTCATACTGTATAATCCTCTACCCTCATTCTTCTTTGCACGTTCTATTCTCGCTTTTTTGATATAATCCATCAATACCCCATATGATAGATTGCGTGAGTCTAGGCCGTCTTCTTCAGCCATTTCTTTGGCACGCATCATCTCATAATATGAGTCTAATGAAGCGGAGCCAGAACTTTCTACTGGAAATTCTTTATTAGATGTTTTGAAATCTGGTTTACGCATTACTGTCTTTACGATTAAATCAAGTTCTTCGTTTTCTCTATCCCAACGTAATGCAAATGGCATATTAATATCAGTTACTAAATCTTTCATTACTGCTTCTTGGTCTGGACCCATCTGTGCGATTGGTTGACCCCAACGTTTGTATTCTTGTTTGAATAAACGTGTAAGTTCACTTGCTGTGATTTGTTTACCATTACGTTCATCATTTACTCTGTCGAGGAAGTGACGTGTAAATTCTACATCAATACCGACTTTACCAAATATTCTATCAGCAAATGTTTCTAACGCTTCTAGGTCAGATGGAGTAATTTGTTTGTCTAATTCGTCTAATCTCATTATAGTTCGCCCGAGTCATATTGTTGAAGTTCTGGTGGTATTCCCATACTTTTTATAGTATTGTTATCTGCAAATGCAGTAAATATCTTTTTCTGGTCTTCATTAGATAAGTTCTTTTTAATCGCTTTGACCAACGTTTCATAACTATATAAATCTTCGCCGTTATCAAGACCTAGGTTCTTAGCAATTTCGTCTGCTGTCTTCCATGGTCCAGCAATAATCTTATTGTTGTTCTTTTTAGTATATCCATCACCAGATGCTTTTGGAACTGGTCTGCGTAAAACTCTTACTAGTCCATCTCTCGGACTAAACATAAATCTTTTTGATTGTAATGGTCTGCCATCTTCAATTGTTTGTTCACTGTTTTCTATATCTAAATTACCAGCAATTGAGGCAATCATTAAGTTACGATATACGCCTTTGTACTGGCTGTCTTTTTCATGTGGTGAATGATAATATGTCTTTAACCAATCTGGGTCACCTGGCATAAAATCAATTTGAACATATCCAGTTCTTGGTCTACCATCTTCTTTAGTCTCATCAAAGTCCATGATTTTAACCTTAGTCATAATCACACTTGACTTTGCAATATCATGTATCTGCTTACTCTTTTTAAGACGTTCTACAAATTCTGGTATCTTGTCTGCATCAATCTTTAGTGCAACATCTATATCGCCACTGAACTCTCTTTTGCCAACACTACCCAATGCATTGTTTCTTAAATCTATACCAAGTTCTTTCTCTAATGGAATAAGTGTTGGATTGATTTCATCAATATGAATTGCGCCAACTCCTGGCAATGAACCACCCTCAGATAATATCTCTGATTGTGCGACTTTGTATTGAGTTAGTTCAAATAAGTTCATTATTATTTACCTTCAAATTGTCCTCTAGCACCGAAATTGGGCTCACTCTTTTTTCTTTTATTGGCATGTCTCCATTCGTTGTGACCTTTTGACCATTTTAGTTTCTCTGCGCCACTGTATGGATTGCTGTCGTATGGCTCACCATTCTTGGCAGCCTTTTGACCTTCTTTGTATTCAGGTGTTCCCTTTGCATTAGAATAATGCATGATGCCTGCTTCGTTTGTTTTCTGACTATCTAGTAGTTTGCTTAGTGCTTCTTTAACTTTATAAGTTTTTCCATCAACGTCAAATGTCTTTTTGCCATCAATTTTTGCTTTTGCTAATGCACCAGAAAATTCATTACCTTCTGTTTCTGTTTCTGGAAACAATTGCTTGTAGTATTTTTTATGTATTGCTTTATACATCATCTCTGATTGTTCAGGTGTTGTGTAACCTTGGCGTTTGATTATCTTTAAAAGACCTTCAACTGCTTTAATCTCACCTCTATCACCGAATGCTTGTGCTAACATAAGAATGTTTTCTGAATGATTGTTTCTATCTTCATTATGCTTATATGTGTCTTGCATCTTTTTCAAGTCACCGCCGTGGTCTTCAGGCGCAACATCTTTATCATCGTAATCATCTGGTCCGTAACCTGCTGGTGTAACATCTTTCCAGTTTTCATTTACTGTGCCAATTTTCTTAATGATGTTAAGAAGAATTTGATTACCATCTGATGCTGTTACTTTTCCATTTTCATCTTTGTTGCTATATGTACCAAACATACGTGAAAAACGTTTTTCAACAACGTCTTTGTTTTTCTTAACCCAAAGCATTAGAGTAGTTAATTTACCTTTATCTTTTAGGATATTGCCTTCATCCCACATTTCAGATGTTCCAAGATATTTTAATCCTGCAGGGTCTCTTTTAACACCATCGTACATCATACTCAAGTCGTGTATAAAGTTTCTCTCTTGTCCACCAAAGCCTTGTTCTGAACTATCTCGTACATGTTCATCAACTTTTTGCTCTACGAAGAAATCTACCATATCCTGTGCGTCACTAAAAAACTTTTGTCCTTTATCATCTTCACGGCTTACAAACCAGCCATCTGCACCACTATCAAAGTCACCACTTGCGATTTCTTTTCCTTTATGCATAATACGAACAACGCCACCATCTGATACTGCTTTATACTGTCCTTTGCCACCATGTGCTAGGACTTGTGCTTCTTCTATTGATTCGCCCAAGTCATTGTTTCTACGAAAATCTGCTACGAAATCTTTAATAGTATCACTGCCTAAGTAACGAACCATATCGTTTAATACGATTTCATGTGCATCATTATCACCACCTAAATCATTAATTAAGTCATATATTGGTTGTGCAAATTCACCACCTGCTTCGTTTACTGATTCACCTAAATGGTTTTTAGCATATGCTTTTACATCTTCTGCATCTCCATGAAATGAAACTTTATATCCACCCCACGGTGAAGTTATTAATTTGCCATTTTCACCTCTATGTATCTGCTTTTTCAAGTTAAATTTCTTATGTGCGTTTGCCATGCCTTGAGGTTCGTAATCTGATATCGTAATTGTTTTTCCATCGTTACTATAAATTGCGTCTATAGAATCTTCATTTGCTTCTTCTAATTGTTCTTTTCCTTCAACTGCATACTTGTTGTCATAAGAATCTGGATATACTGCATCTAAAATTTTCCAGTATTCATCAAAATCATACACTTTGCCATTCACTTCTACATCCATGGGATATGCATCAAAGTGTTCTTTATGGTCGTCAACGTAATCTTTAATATCAGCCGCAACATTTTTTAATTTTGATTCTACGACTTGTTTGACTTTAACATCAAATTCTTCGTCATAAGATTCAGCATGTATGGCTGCCATATGGGCATTATATTTTTTAGTTCCCTTTTTATGTGGGCTTTTGCCTTCTGTTATTGTTTGTAATATGCCGTCTTTCATAGTATTTTCCTCGTTTATGCTTTCTTGTAGAAACTTATAAAATGAATGTTCGTCCCAGTTCTCATTCATTGTTTCTTTATTACCAACTTTTCTTTTAAATATTTCTATAATATCGTCTGGAACATCAGTGATGCTATATAAGTCCTGTAGCATTTGAGTTAATTTAGTGTCGTCACTTTGTGCAATCATGTTTCTAATTTGTGATGCACTGTTTATTTCTTGTCCTCTTACTTTAAATTTAAATGTAGGAGTGGTTGCTATATAACCACGTGTTGCAAATGTTTCAGCATCATTGAGATTAGTCCACTTCTGTAAGTATGCTGGTTCACCATTCTTCTTTAACTTGAGACCATTAGAGAAATCAAATCTCGGGTCTTCTGCCATGTCTTTTTCTGATACTGCAAACACCATAACTGTAGTATCCTTATCAAATCTTTCCATGATTTCGATAGATTGATATGGGGATTTTGTTTGAACTATATCACTAGGAGAAACTCCAGCAAGTATCATCATCTTTCGCTTTTCTTCAAAAGTAAAAGGTGACCTGTCGCCATCTACTTTGCCAGAGGTAGCAATGAATACTTTTGCATTGCTGTACTTCTCTTTTAAGTATTTGTATACTTTGCCGTGGCCAATATGAAATGGATGAAAACGACCTGGATATATAATAACCAAGTCTTTGCCACCATCTTCTAGTAATTCTGATAAATTCATTAAATATCTCTACATAAAATTATACTTAATTGTATTTATCATTTTAAAGTGCAGAGACAAAAAAAATCCCAGCGAGAGCCGGGATTAGACAGTAAGTTGGTTTTTATTACCAGAAAAGTCTTTCGTACCAAGGACGATTTGCTTTTCGATACTGACCCATAGCCTTAAGAGCCTCTAATAACTCTGATAATATGTTAGAATTGAGGATATATCGCTCTTTCTGAACTAATATCTGCAACTCTCTCATATTAAGTTTTATAATCTCTTCATTGCTATTTCTAAATAAGCCAACAACCTTTCGATTGTCAACGTCAACGTATAAGAATTTCATACCCATACCTCCTAAAAACACTACTCTCTAGTATTATTTAAGAGAAAACCGCACTACATATAGTGTGTAGTTAAGTTTTATCAGTACTTTACTTCTTTTTAGATTTTATTTCCGTCATCATCAAAAGTAACATTCTCTGCTTCGTCAAGTGCCGCGTTGAATTCTCTCAAACGTCTAATGACTGATAAGAAATCAACAATCGTTGTCCATCTATCTATGAAGTAGCCCATTGAACTTTCAACTCGACCAAATGCGTTTAGAACCTGAAATAATACACCAAGTGTAATTAACTGGTCAAAGTACGCTGGTGCTAGAACGATTAGTGCTAAGTTACCTACACATAATCCAAACGCTGTTTGCCATACACCAAATCCCATATACCAGTTGAATAGTCTATAGTAGTTTCTACGAACTGAATAGAACATAGGAAATAGTGTTTCTGTTGCTCTTGCACTGAAATCATCTTCAGAGAAAACTAATTGCCTTCTCATTTTGGCTTCTACTACTTGATTTCTATATTCAAGACCAGGAAGTTTCCAACCAAGTAAAAGTGATATTAAAGTACCACCAATTGATACAGATAATGCTACCCATACTAAGAAACCAGGAATGATTTGTCCATTCCAGACAGGTAAACTTTCTGATAAATTCCATAGAATAGGAAGAAACGCAAATAATATAAGTATCGCACTAAAGAATCCAGTGAATAGACCCTGTAATGTTTTACCAAATATCATCAAGTCTTCTTGTATACGCTGTGAACCACCTTCTATTTTTGCTGTAGAATTCTGCCAACGTGTCATATAATGCTTAGTATTTGCTTCTCGCCATCTAAAACAGTATCTTTGTGTCTGCCAAGTGGCATAAACCGCAATTGGCACGTAAAGAACAATAATTTCTAAGAATGAGGGTTGTACTCCCTCGGTTAAGGTTATGAAATTAAGAAATCTGCCAGCATCCCACCCCAGGAATAATTCCCAGAATGTTTCTTCTTGTAGTGTTTGGATTGCGTCATAGATTTCTTTGTTCCAACTATTGTAGAAAACTAATATTTCTACGTTGTACCAAATCATACTTAGTAAAAACGCTAACATTAGCCATGCATACGCTCCGTATTCTTTAGTAAGGAAAAATGATTTTAACATATGTCACCTCTAATGATAATTTAAATACGACTTTAATCTATCGTATATCTATTTATCAATTAGTCACTTAGGCGCATTCCGCCTTCGAGGTCGCTACCTGTAGTTCCAAAGAAATTTCTGTAATCCGTAGCAATAGTTACTAGTGCTGGTCTTACTTCGAAGTCTCTAGGATGTAGCCAATACATTGTTGAGTTTGGAATTTGAATGAACAATAGTCTTAAATCTTCATCTTCAACACCTAAAGACTTAAGTAATTTCATTAATGATGATGCTGTTCTGAATGCTGAATTTTCAATAGCCGCTGGACTTGCCCCATTCATACTACCAGGAGGAGTTCCTGGACCATGTATACCAAAATATACATTACCGATTAGATATCTTTTATCACCGCCTAAGAATATCAAACCACATGCTGATGCACATATTGATTTGTCTCTCATAAAGTCTGGAATTGTTTTGTCTTCTTGATTGTTAGTACCAGGTGTATACGTCACTTCACCAAATTCGTTTCTTACTTCAGTTCCTCTTACTACAGTTACAACATCACGTAATTTTATATGTGCCGCAATACAAGAACCTTCTGCTAAGTTGCCACCTGGACTTTCTAATATTAAAGTAAATGATTGGGGCAATTGAGGTGATATTTTTTCACAGTCGCCCTCTTCAACGGTGCCTATCAAAGTATATAATGACTCGTCAATTTTTGTTAATACTAATCCTTGAGAATTTTCTTCTTCTTCAATTTTATTGTTTGCTTCAGTGTATAGTATCATGTATTCATCATACCATTCTACTACTTGGTCTTTTACTAAAAAACTTGCCAACACAATAGTCACCAATATTATTGGATTTTTTATAAGTTTAATAATTAATCTTATAAGTAATAAATTTTTAAAGATGTTAAGAATTGTTTTCATCATTATTCTACTGGTTTCCCACCTGGATTAGTTATACCGTTTCTTTGCTCCATCATCTTTTTAAATTGGGCTGTGGTAAAACATTGACTTCTAGTTATATGTTTCCATTCTATATCAATCTTTGCTTCTTTTGGCATCATATTTGCATAGTACTCACAACTCTTCATTGAGTCAAATGGCATTGAATATATAACTGGTTGTCCTAGTTGAACATTAAATATCGAAACGATAAAATGTCCTATCATTAAAACTGCTCCTACTCCTTCTGGCATAATTCTCTCCTATTATGGTCCTGTTTCTTCTAGTGGACCGTAAATAGGTTCACTTTGTTCTGATTCATTAAATAAAATAGATTCTCTCTCTGCTCTATTACGTCTTTCTTGTATGTCAGTAAAAATAGGAGATGATTGTGAAAATCCTGTTTCTAAATTAGGTCTATTACCTGGACTAGTTGGTCTAGTATCTTGTGATGTTCTAAATGTTACGCCATCAGTTTCATCACTTGTTCGTGCATCTTTACTTTCTGGTTCTGACATATTTTCCATTGGTGTAAATATAAATGAATTCTGTGTTTCGCCTTTATTGCCTTCTTTTTTAAATTTGCCTTGAGCAAAACTCCCACCAATCATTTTTTGTAATTCTTTCATTTTCTTTTTATTCTCTTCTGTCCAATCTATTTTATAAAAAACTGGACCTTTCTTAGTTTTTAATAATACATATATCCAGGGCTCATCATCTTGAACATATAATACTTCAATTTTTTCATCCATAGGTAATCCATAAACTGGCATACCTTGTAATAGTTTAATACCTTGCCAAGTCATACTTGCCATAATCAATGCTAATGGAATTATGATGAATGTGTAAAGTTTATTTGCTTTACTTTGAATTAATGCGTATAGACATATTATAATGAGAGCGAATAATCCCAACACATATATTAATATTAGTGTATCGATAGTCAAAGAACTCATGTCCATTACTCAGCCCCCTCGTCATCGCCGATTGAATTACGTAAATCACTATCTGCTGTTTCTTGTGGAATACCGCCACCGTTAGTTAATGCTGATTGTCTGTTTCTTGCACCAACTATAATCTTATCACTTGTCCATATATCAACTACCTCACCTTCTTCATTCACAGTAAACCCCGGAAGACGATGTATATCACCTCGTTTCTCTAGTTTTCCTTGCATAATATAAACTTCTCGGTATGGATTGACATCTAGTACTGTTATAGTATATTTAGTTGGCGGTGTTGTTGTTGATTTATTGTACACGTGAATATTGATATAATACTTTCCAGGAGCAATGCCACGCATAGTGACAACTTCACGATTCATTTTTATAACTATTTTCTCTCCATCAACCATCATAGTGTCAGTTGACCTTCCCAAGTCATCTCTGTCTAAGTGCATATATCCACTATTTTTGTTTTGGAAACTGATTGGTGCGCCCATCATAGGACCTTGAACCCATATATCAATATCGTCAGAAACTTCATCATCCCATTCAAGGGTAATCATAAGTTCTGCTTTTGAAGGAATATCTGATTTTTTTGTAATTGGATTGATTAAAAGTAATGCTAATACGAAAAGAACTACAAAACCTAATAACGCATTGAATAAAACATCGTTAAACGATAGGTTAGAACCGTATCGATTAGACATTTACTCACCCTCTCCAATCATTAATTGTGTTCTCAGTGATACTGAAACAATTAGACCAGTTAAAGTTGTTAATAGTGCAGTAGACATACCACTGGCTAGTTGACCAATGACATTTTTCATACCTTCTACATCAGTAGGGTCTATTGATGCGAGATTACTCCCACCAAGCATTAGAATGAAGCCAAGAACTGTACCCATCATACCGATTGCCATGCATGTTTCAGCAACGAACCAGAATTTTTCATTAGAACTTTTCATATGTTTTAGTAATTTGTAACCAATTCTCATGCTGGTTACTAACCAAATTCCTAGTAATACGAAAGAAATATAAGTTTGGTCGTTGTTTAGAATAAACAAATGTAACTTATACACGTATGAGGCGCCTAAAATGATTATTTGGAGTACAAAAAACAACCACCATTGTAGAAATGCTTTAGTCATGGTAACTCTCCCACTGTCTTATTATGTAATTTATCTAGAAGTATTTATCTAATGTAGAGATAATAAAAAAGCCCGTCATTAAGACGGGCTTTTATTAAGTAAGGTATACTATTTAATTATTAAAAAGTAAACTTTACTCCTGCTGAAACAGTAGAATCGCCATCTTCGACTTTATCATATGAATAAGTCATAATGCCACGCTTAAGAGCAACAGTATAAGTGTTTGTACTATTAAGTTCTACAACTTTAGCAGAGAGGTCGCCCATAGCAACTTTTAAACCTCTGACATCTGTGCCATTAGTAGCACTAGTCATAGTTCCTAGCAAAGAATGTTTGCTATCACCGGTTTTAGTAACACTTGCATCACCGATTGATGCGTTTGCTACATCTACTTGAAATCCTGCAACTTCTACGCCTGCATCCATAATTTGGTTAGTACCAGTTGTTGTCTTTTGGTATGAACCACCTAAGTCAACTCCCGCTACATTAATGCCTGCACTTAGAAGTCTATCAGAATCTAAGATGTCTTCACCTGTAAGACTTACTGGACCAACATCTGTACTAGCACCAATCTCTGTTGATTGATTTGCACCTGATGGTTGGTATGCTGAAACAGTAACACCTGCGACTGTAGTTGACGCTTTCATTCCCATTTCACCATCTACTTTACCAAGTCTAAGGTCAATTGAAGAAATTGAGGTGTCAAGGTACAAATCACCTACAGTTCCAGTCTCATCGACTTTTGCTGTAACTGAACCAGCATCAGTTGCCATGCCAACAACAACTTCAAGTTCTTGTGTATATGTTCCCGAGTCTGTAGCAGTGCCTTCGTATGTACCAGAAACTGAAACGCCTGAATGCGTTCCTGATTCGGTTTCATCTGCAAATGCTACATACGGTGTTGCTAACAATGCCGTACTTACAATTGCTGTTCTTAATAAAGTATTCATAATTCTCCTATAGTTATTTGAAATACATTAATTTGATTCCTTTTTTGTATGAGAGGATATCATTCTCATCAATAATAAACCGAGCCTACCACGTAATCTTACATGGTAACCTCAATCTATAGTTGTAATTATAACATGGTATTTATATAAAAGTCAAGTGAATACTTGACAATTTTGATATATTTTTGTGAAAAAGTGCGATTTTATCTAAAAATATGCTTATTTGCTGGTCATATCAGTAATAACATCTACAATAGAGCCAACTGTTTGTAATTCTTCTGCAACCTCGTCTTCTATAGCAATGTTATACAAGTCTTCTAGTTCAAAGATTACTTCAACAGAATCAATGCTATCAGCATTTAAATCTTTTCTTAAATTAGTTTCTAATGATAAATCACTAATTTCATATTTTAATCTTCTTGCTACTATTTCGAATACATTTTCTTCTATTGACATTATTATTTTCCTTACATTGAAAAACTAGAACCACAACCACAAGACGTTCTTGAAGATGGGTTATCTATTGTGAAACGTTCGCCTTCAAGACTGCGAACAAAGTCTATTGTTGCTTCGTTGAGATACATGATACTCATACTATCTACAACAAGTTTAACATCATTTGTTTGAATGACTGTATCATCGTTTGCTATATCATTTTCAAATCCAAATCCATAACTAAAACCATGACAACCGCCACCTTGAACAAACACTCTTAGTGCTTTTACATCTTCTTTATCTTCAGAGATAATTTCTTTAACACGCTCTGCCGCATTTTCTGTAAAAATCATATTTCCTCTTTTCTTTTATTGGTCGAATACACCGTGATGTATTCCCTCTTCTACTTCGTGCTTTTTATTTGATGCCTCTTCATGTAGATGAGATATCTCGTAAAATCTGTTAATTAAGCCAATGGCTGTTTTATAATTTTTATAAGTGTCAATACTTTCTTCAATTTGTTCTATAATAAATGTAGTATGGCCTTTTAATTCAAAAATAAAATTCTCAAGTTCGTATTGTGCGTTTGCTCTACCAAGTTGTATTCTTAATTCAGAAATAAAACTTAAATCTTCTGCTGTTGTGCCATCACGAAAGTCCCATTCGTGACCATTTGTTTCTAAGATGTATCTTGCTCTTAGAATTGGGTCTACTAATGTGTTGAAGGCTCTGTGGGCGAATTCTTTGTGGTCTCTACCAATAAACGAGTTATCATCTCTTAAGATATTAAGAATCTTTTTATAATGCGTAGAAAGGCTTCGGATACTAGTTCCTTGCTTTTCTTCTACACCGAAGAATTTAAAGTAATTCTTTTCTTCTAAATTATATAATCGTTTTGTGCCTGACATATTTTTTACCTATTTGTTCTTATATGATACAATGTTCTAATGCATAAGTCAAGTGGTTTTGTCAGTATTTTTCAACTTATTTGTTAATTGTTGATATGGTTGTAATCTTGGGTCTACTTTGTCTTCTTTACTGTATTTTAGACCATATCTCCATCCTTTGTCGATTTTGTCTGCCATCCACCTGTTATGTTTCATTGAAGTTATATCGATTTCGTCTTCAAATTCACCAAATTCTTCATAAGTTTCGCTAGTTGTTATCTCCATAATAAAATCTTTATCAGTCCAATCTGTAATAAGACCTAAAATAACTTCTGCTTCTGCTTCTGTAACTCCACGATTTAGTCTAAAATCATAGATATGTTCATAAATTGCTTCATCACCCATATGATAAATTACTGCTGTTCCATCTTCTAGTGGTTGAAATATGTTCACTATTGCTTTTTTAAGAACAGTAATAATACCACTAACATCTGACTTATCTAATTCATCTGTTAATTTCAATCTAATATGATATTTGAAGTTGCTTTTATTCATTTTATTTCTTTTTATCTCTTTTATCTTCCATTTTTACAGTTGTACTGGTCGCTTCAAGTGTTTCATACTTAGTTGAACTAGAATTCACATACAAACCGAACCATGCCGCACCAGAACCTACTAGGACTGATACTAAACCTGCTTGTTGGGAGTTTGGCTCTGGTAATAGCATAAACCATTGAACTACATCATATAGAAGATAGATGTACATAGAGATAAATGCTCTAGGAAAGAGTCTCCATCTACTAAAATATTCTGGTGCTATGTGAAGCCAGTTTTGTGTTTTGTCTGTCATATCTAATGCTCGATTACTTTTCTATATGTATTTATCTTTTAAAAATGCGAATATTTTACTTCAAAATGAAATAAACTATTACAATTATTAAGGGATTGTGATTATACGTAAGTTACAGTAACTTTTAAATCGCCAACATTCGCATTGTAGTGAGCAAATGAGCATTTAATTTCTAGTTCAGTCGCACCAGCATAATGATAATCTGGATTTGTTACATATGAACCTACTGTTTCGATGTCATTTTCATAATCAGACATGAATCTGTCTTGGTCTGATTGTACACCAACGATTAATGATGGTGTTCCGCCAGAGTAACCGGCTATAGCAGTAGTACATTCTACTAGAACACTTAATATCCTTGAGTTACTACTAACTCTACCAAGTGTGATTGTTGACGTGTTACCAAATCCACCGACTGGAGTGGTAAATGTGTGTGATAATGAGTTGGCATCTGTTGCCGCACTGTCTTCGTTAGCAATCAATGTCCATGCAGAACCTGAATATAGATACAATGCCCATTCGCCTTCTCCAGTGTCAAGTACGTGTGCTTGGTCACCTGTAAGAGGATTCATTGCATTTCTGGCAGCCATGTTTGCAACAACTGTAATACCACCACCGCTACGAATACCCTTTTCAACATTTAGACCTAGTGCATATGAACCAGAGTGACCTGACATGATACCAAAATCTACTGTAGGTGTACCAACTTTATCTCTTATAATAATTTCACCACCATCAGAACGTGTCAACTTAAGAGTGGCACCAGATGCCGCTGAATATGATGTACCTAGTGATGCAATTGAACCGTTACCAGCAAAGTCATTACCATTCGTATCTGATGTTCCATTTACAATAGTAAATGCATTACCTTGTGAATGTGTAATTACTAGATTACCACTTGAATGTGTTGCTGTGATATTAGCAATATTTGCCGCATTAATATCGGCTGCCATATCTTCTGCAATAGCAACAGCCATAGAATAAGTGGCTTGTCCAGCAGTTGTAGTTGAGAAGTTTACTGTTGTTCCATTAATACTTGCACTAAATGGTGGGAAACCACCAACAAGACCGTAAGCAGAACCGTAAGTTGACGAATCACTTGTAATTGTATTTGGTGCTGGAGTTGATGATGCTACTACCTTATGGTCTGAAGATTTAGCATTTATATCTGTTACTGCGTTGTTTATTGAAACTACGCCACTAGAGTTTGTTGTGAACAATACATCTACATCATTAATTTCTAATTTGTCCGCCGCTGTACAAGTACCGTTTGTGACTGTGCCTAGTGATTCACTAGGAATAGCATTTGTTAATTTTAAGAATATTGCAACACCAGTATCTGTTAGTGTTAAATCACCAGAGTTGTCTGTTTTTGGATAAACAAAGTCACCTGGATTTCCTGGCAAACCTGGAACAAAGTCAACGATACCATTTGCTGGTCTTACGAGGAATTTATTTGGTCCTGGACCAGCGTGTGTCACTGTACCAACTAATCTTTCAATGTTAGCCGCATCGGCTAATTCAAATACGTTAGTGGTATGGTCAATTGCAACCACATCACCTTGTTCAAACCCGTGTGCAGTTTGGTCTAGCATATAGTTCATTTGTGGATTTAAATACTGAAAACGAGAGTTCACGTTTGCATAGAAGTCAGTTGAAGTGATACCAGTTGGAAGTGGGTCAAGCATTGGATGACCATTTTCATTAATCTGAAATATAACTGCCGCACCTGGAATTGTAAATATACCATTACCTGATGAACTTCTGAATGTGTTATATCTTAATCTATCTTCAACTTTACAAGTAACAGTAGTTGTTGATTTTGCTGAAATACTGACAATCTGTAATGCACGACCACTTGTTGCACCGGCAATATAATCACCAACTACAACATCCATACCATCGAATTTTTTAGCAGTTCTTGTTAAGTGTGAACCATGATTCACAGCAGTAACAGTCATTGTGATTTCCCATCTATATGATTTTGGACTTGAACCGCCAGACCAGAATGTATCTCCTAATCCATCATCGTGGTCCCATTGTGCCTCTGATGTTGCCGAAGTAACGTTTACAGATAATACTTTTGCTGGAACATTTAAATCTATTGCACTTGTCTTATTGATTGCCATCTTTTATTCCTTTAAGCCAATGTGAACATAATCCATGCATGTGTAGTTGTTCCAAAACTCCTTGAAGCACCCGTGTCGTTTTCTCTAAGTTTTAAAGTCATGTCTGTTGACGAGAAACTACCAAATGCAGTTGGACTTCCTGATGAACCACCTGCATCAATTTTACGAGTTGTCATATCCGTATTAAAAGGCATGATTACATATTCGTTTGAAGTGTAAGCATAACCGTAAATTAAAATACTTGCTGGTGGATAACTAGCACCACTGAATGAGATTTCTACATCACCACCAGTTGTTGATAAAATTGTTGCACTAACACCCGATGTTGCATTTGTAATTGATGATAGGTTTCCGTTTGTTGCATAATTAACTTTAAAATATTCTACTGATGCGCCACCACCACCGCCACCACTTGGTGCCTGTGGAGCCCATTCACTGCCTGATGCACTCCAAGTAAGAACATCACCGTTAGAAGGCGCACTTGTATTTGTGTCTACATCTGATAAATCGTTTATTGCTGATGCTCCACCACCCGAAACTGTCGATGCTACAAATTTTGAGCCATCCCATTTTAGATATTGACCTGTTGATATTCCAGATGTATCGACATCTGTTAAATTGTTCATTGCTAGACTTCCGCCTGCTGGTGCTGGAGCCCATCTTGAGTTTCCGTTATCCCAAGCAAGAACTTGTCCATCTGTTGGTGCTGTTGTGTGTACGTCTGATAATCCGCTTAATGCAGAATTTAATGAAACTACACCCGAATTAATTTGGATTCCTGTTCCTGCTGAAGTTGTCGCTGGTTTATTCTTAAGATTTGAATAGTCTTGTACATCATCACCATTGAATAATAGATTACTACTATTTGTTCTAAGAGTATCAGTTCCTAGATATAATGAACTGTTACTTAAGAATAAGTGTCTTACTTTATTTGTTGCACTACCAATGTCGTATGTCGCATCTGCTTCTGGTAAAATATGTCCAGAGTTAGAAACTTGCCATCTGTCTGAACCGTTAGTGTTAAACATAACGTGACCATTAGCACCACCATCTATTACTTCTACACTAGAGTTGCCTTCTTCAATCTTGTCAGTAGCACCACCGCCACCACCTGAAACTGTTGTCCAAGATAAATCTCCTGAACCATCTGTTGTTAATACTTGACTTGCTGTACCATCTGCCGCTGGGAATTTAAAGATTGTACCACCAGAACTATTCAGTTGATGAATTCTGTTATCTGAACCTGAACCAATTGCTAATGAAACTTCATTTGAGCCGCCGACATTACTCATTATTATAGTCGGTTGGTCAGAAATCATTGTTTGTGCTACATAATTAGAACTGTTTTCTGTTACAGTTGTTAATCCCATTAGAGACATTTTACTAGTGGTATAATCAAACGACTGCATTCCGATAAATTCGCCAGTTGTTAATCCTGATGTGAAATTAAAGTCGCCTAATAAAACAATATCTTGGCCTCCACTAGTCGAGGACACAATTGCCGCACCTTCTAAAGAATAGCCAGTTCCTGTTGCACCACCTAACGCAATAGTAGTAATATTACTTCCTGAACCTACTTGAATATCAAAATCAGTAGCACTTGTAGTAATATTATGAGTTTGTAAGTCTAAATCTGCACCTAATTGAGGTGAAGTATCTTCTACTAAGTTTGCAAAAGCATCTGTAATTCCATATCCAGCAATTGTAGTTGGTTTGCTTGTTAAGGCAGAGAAATTTCCTGTTGTTGCTACGTTTGCCAAACTTGAAGTTTGTGCGTAACCTGATAAATCTGAACTTACTAGATAACCTGCGCCATTTGTAAGTTGATTATTATTTGTAGGTATCGTAGGTGTGCCTGTTAATGAAGAATATGCTCCATCAAATGCATCTGTGATACCAAATCCTGAAATTGTTGTTGGTTTGCCTGTAATACTTGACCATGCTGGAGTTCCTGCATTCGCAATCCAGTCATAGTCTGAACCATTCCAACTTAATATTTGTCCTGTTGTTGCTGATGCTTTATTTAAATGTGTATCTACATCACTGTTTGCATACATCGTTGGTGCTGTATATGATATAACACCAGTTGATGCATTATAACTTAAATCACCAGATGCACTAATTGCCTGTCTGGCTCTTGCATCTGTAAAGTATTTGTTTGAACCTTCACTTACGTCAGTTGTTGATTTTGCCGCTAGTCTTGTGTCAAAATCTGAATTGAATGTTGTGTAAACTGTATCTGTATCTAAATCAGCACTTGGTGTCCATGCTGAACCATTCCATTTTAGAACTTCGCCTGTGCTAGGTGTAGTAGAACTTACATCTGATAAATTCTCTAGTTGTGCATTCAGTGAGAATACACCTGTTCCACTGTTGTATGATAATCCTGTAGTTGCTGAGAAGGCTGCCCTTGCATCTGAATCTGTATAATGGGCACCTGAGGCACCGTTTGAAACCCATGCGTAATCTGAACCATTCCAACTCAATACATAACCACTTGTTGGGTTAGATTGATTTAAGTGTGAATCTACATCACTATTGTCATATGTACTTGCTGAAGTTATGAAACCAGCATCGTTTGTTAATTGACTTGTGAGTGTTGGAATAGTAACTGTTGAGTTTGTCCAATCACCTGAACTATTATTGTATGTTAAAAACTGTCCATCGGAAACTGATGAGATTGTCACATCTGCAAAATCGTCAAGTGTCAATGCACCTAAGTCAACATTATTACCAGTTGAGATTGATAATGTTGTGCCAGAAAGTGATAATGTTTGTGAGTCTGTTTCTGAAGTCAAGTAGCCTGCATCGTTAGTCCATTGACTAATGTTACCAGTCTTATTTGTAAATGCTGTTGAACTTGATGCTGTTACTGTACCACCAGTTAATGAGAACTCTGTACCTGTTAATGTAAGTCCAGTTCCTGCTGTGTATGTCGTATCGCTATCAGTTGATGTGACCCAATCGTAATCGGTACCTGTCCATTTTAATACTTGGTTTGCTGTTGCAGTACCTGTATTTAAATGTGCGTCAATATCGGCATTATCAAATGAATCTGTAATTCCATAACCAGCGAGTGTTGTAGGTTTACCTGTTAGTGATGAATATGCTCCATCAAATAATGTTGGTCTGCCAGACAATGATGAGTATGCACCATCAAATAATGTCGGCTTCGCTGACAAGTCATTATATGAGCCAGAGAATAACGTTGGCTTACCACTTAATGATGAGTATGTTCCATCAAATAGATTTGGTTTGTTTGTTAAGTTTGTATAGTCACCATCAAACGCATCAGTAATACCAAATCCTGCAATTGTAGTTGGCTTTCCTGTTAGTGAAGCAAATGATTGTGCTGGAACACTTGTTAAATAATTTGAGTCGTTAGTCCATTGACTAATTGCACCAGATTTATTTGTAAATGTATCTGTACTTGATGCTGTTACACCACCAGAGTCAGTGGATGGCACAAAATGAGTGCCGTTCCATTTTAAAATTTGTCCTGAAGTTATACCCGTAGTATCGACATCCGTGTGGTCAGTTATTGACCCAATAGCGGTAATTCCATACCCAGCAAGTGTTGTTGGTGTGCCTGTTATATTTGACCAAGCATCATTTTGTGTAAATGAAATTACACCCGTTGATGAGTTATAAGATAAATCTCCTGAGACTGAAATGGCGCCTCTTGCATTTGAATCTCCATAACCGCCACCACCCATACCTTCGCCTGCTGATGAAGGTGTCCATAGATTTGTGTTTGCATCCCAAACTAAGTGTTGATTATCTGCTGGTGCAACATTTGACATATCTGATGCTGATGATAATACTGAATTACCTGCACCTGCTACCCATTCACTTCCGTTATGAGTTAGAACTTGTCCACTTGTACCTGAAATTGTTAATTGGTCTGCTAATACAGCCGTACCTTGGAATGTTTCAGCGTAGATATCGTTAAATTTATACGCTGGCGAACCAACATCATATACGTTATTTTGTGAAGGTAAGAAGTTTGCGTCAGTTCTGTGATATCTTGCGTCCGTTTCAGTTTTTGAGTAAACTCCTAAGTTTGTTCTTGCTGTTGCGTTATCTGATAAGTTACTTAGTGTTAAATCTGCATCTGTTGTGCCTGCGGCAATTGTGTTAACAAGTGTTAACGTGCCTGCACCGTCATCTGTTAATGTAAGACCAGCACCTACTGCCAAACTCTTAAATTTTAGAGCATGTGTTGTGCCATCTTTAGAATCGAATATTCCTGTACCAGTACCTAAGTTTGTACCATCTTGTATTGTGTCTGTGTTAGTGGCCGCTAATATTAATCCACCACTACCATTGTCGGTAATAGTAATATTGTCGCCACCAATTATTGTTTTAAGTTGGAGTGTTGTTCCTGCATCACCATAATATAATGCAGAACCTGTGCCTATATTTGCGACTGCATCATAACCAGATGCTCCACCTCCACCTGATGCAGTTGAATTGACAAATGCGCCTTCACTTGTATCATATACTAGTACTTGGTCTTCTGCTAAATTGCCAATAAGTTTGAATTGTGGCTGAAATGGTTGTGCGTTTATACTCATATCTATTCCCTATTAGTAATTCAGATAAATCTTTTGTACTGTCCCTGCTGTTGAATAATTTGTAATACCTAGGGATGTTCTATCTAATTTTGCTCTAAGAAATACTAAGTTCGCAATAAACGTAAATCCTTCAACACCAGTGAAGTTTGTATAGTCTTTATACGGTAATCCCGTCAAAAGAATATCGAACCAGTCATCTTCTGTTGGTGTAGTTGCTAGTGTTCCTTGAATTTTGATTCTTCCTGATAGATTTGCGCCGTAGACTGCTACTGTGTGTACACCGTCTGTATATCCATAGTAAGAATCGCCGGGTACTGCATCACCTGTTACGTCCAGTGCTGTACTGCCACATTGAGGTAATAGAGTAGTTGTTTTGCGAGCCATTTGCCTTCCCTCTTAATAAATTAGTAGTTAAAGATTATCTTCTATCTCTTATTTATCTAATTCACTTATAAGGACTGCCTTTGAAATTGACTTTATGTTCTCTCCAAACACAAAAGTGAAGTATTCTACATCTATTTTGTCTTTACAGTAGATACTATAGGTTGCCCAAGAACCATAATAGCCAAAACGTCTAGTTACTGACTTTATGTTTCCTGAAACTGAGTAATTGGGGTTATCTGCGAAGGTTTCAAATATTTCATCACAGAGTTCTTTAAAGTTGTTATAATTATAGCCTATCTCTACTTTATATTTGTGCTTTTTTAGAAATAGTGATTTACGTAAAACTGTGTTTGAATCAAATTTATCTAATATATCTTTTAAATCTGGAAATAGAGGAATAGTATATTTTATATGCAACTCTTGGAATTCCTCATGTACTTTCGCTTCTTCAAAATCTTCTTTTTTTAGAAAGTATGCGTGAGTATGATATCCATGATTAAACTTAATTCTACCTTTAAATGTTTTCTTTAGATAGTCTAAACATTGCTTTCGCATCAACCATGAATAGTCGCTAGGATTATTTCCGTTATGATAGAAATGAGGAAGTCTCCCAAGTCTTGGGTATGTTATTCTATATGGATATTCTTTATAAAATAATTTTGTTGATGTTTCTGTATTAGGTGTATACAAATTTGATTTTGTCTTCATTGTCAATATTTACTGTTACTGTGCCACCGTCTCTAAGTTTTCCAAAAAGTATTTCTTTTGATATTGGTTTCTTAATGTTATCATTTACTACTCGTTGTAATGGTCTTGCACCCATCTCTGGAACATAACCTCTATCTCGTAACCAAGTTCTTGCATCATCTGATATTTTAATTGTTACATTCTTATCTTTAATCATCTCATTAATCTCATTGATAGTTTTATCAACAATCATATCGATGTGTACTCTTTCAAGTGAGACAAATTCAACTGTAGCATCTAGTCTGTTTCTAAATTCTGGTGAGAAAAACTTGTTTACTGCTACCATACTTGCATCATCATGGTCATTACTGAAACCAATAGCATTCTTGTTCTTTTGTGCGGCACCCAAGTTTGATGTCATTATAAGAATAACATTGCTAAAGTCTGCTGTTTTACCAGTTGAACTAGTCAAACGACCATCGTCCATAACTTGAAGTAACAAGTTCATTACACTCGGATGTGCTTTCTCAACTTCATCAAGTAGAACAACACAGTTTGGAGTTTCGTCAACATCGTTAATCAGTTGTCCAGCACCTGCACCACCTTCTGCGTGACCTACATATCCTGGAGGAGCACCGATAAGTTTGGAAACAGAATGTTGTTCCATGTATTCTGACATATCATACTTACGAAGTTTTATTGATAAGTTATCTGCGAGTTGACGGCATAGTTCTGTTTTACCAGTACCAGTAGGACCAACAAACAAGAATGAACCAACAGGTTTGTTGCGTTCTCTCATTCCTGATTTACTTACTAGAATACTTTCAACTAATGTGCCTACTGCACCGTCTTGACCAAACAACTTCTTCTTAATATTATCTTCTAAACTAATAAAATTATTATTTTCTTTTGCATCAATCATATCCATAGGAATACGAGTTATCTTAGAAATTGCTTCTTCTATTTCTTTATGCGTAATAGGACCTTTGTGTCCGTGTAGTTTGCCTCTAGCACCAGCAATATCGATTACATCAATCACTCTGTCTGGATTATATTTACCATGCATATAGCGTTCTGCTAATTCAACTGCCATATCAAGTGATTCTTCTGTGTACTCAAGGTCATGAAATGCTTCGTAGTATTGTTTAAGACCTTTGATAATCAGTTTTGTAGTTTCTTTGCTTGGTTGGTCTACTACTACTTTCTGAAAACGTCTTTGTAATGCTCTGTCTTTTTCGAAATTTTCTCTATACTCTTCACTTGTCGTTGCACCGACACAGAATAGTTTACCACTTGCTAATAGTGGTTTTAATAAGTTCGCAATATCAATGTTTGAGCCACCGGCTGAACCTGCACCCATAATCATATGAATTTCGTCAATGAATAGAATGACATCTTCTTTCTTAGCAAGTTGGTCAAATACCATTTTAGCACGTTCTTCAAATTCACCACGATACTTTGTACCAGCAACAAGACTCGTAACATCTAATGAGTATACAGTTTTTTCTTCAAGTATATTAGGAACTTTACCTTCTGAAATCATTAATGCAAGACCTTCTGCGATTGCAGTTTTACCTACACCAGGTTCACCTACAATAATCACGTTGTTCTTCTTACGTCTAGCAAGAACTTCTGTAATCTCAATGAGTTCTTCTTCACGACCAATAACTGGGTCAATAAGTCCTGAAGATGCACTTACGTTTAGATTTGTACAGAAGTCTTCAAATTTTACAGCCTGTGATGGGTCACCCGTAGTAACTCCTGCTTTACTTGAATAGAATTCTTTTTGAATGATTTGAATAGCACCTTCACGTGTTACACCGTGTTTTGCTAAGAAGAAATACGCATATGAATCTGTTTCACTTAAGAGTGAAATCAATACGTCTCTACAAAATAGTTTAGTTCTGCCACTAAAGATAACTTGAGTGATAGCACGATTGAATACTCTACTCAATGCCGCAGTCTTACGAGGTCCTCTATGCATTGGAGGTTCTGCAAGATTAGTAATATCATCTCTTTCTTTTAGATACTTCTCTACATCTTTTATGATGTCGCCAGTCTTCACTTCCATGTCAGTTAGTAAATCACTTACATCCTGTTCTTCTAAAATAGAATACAATAGATGCTCTAATGTAACGTATTCATGGGTTAAAGAGTTTGCAAACTGAACTGCTCTCTCTAATGTAATACTAATTCTATCTACACTTCCGTCTTTTTCAGCCATTTATGTCCTTTTTAAAAAGTTAATCTTCAAGTTCGTATTATTTATGATGTTTTTTACTAGAATTGTGTCACCTAATCTAGTAGTTTTTGGTACTGTAACAATGTAATGAATGTCGGGCATAATGTCATCTCTAAATCCATTCTTTAATCCACGCATTGCATCTAATTCTTCTTCATTCACTTTTACGTTTAATGTAACTGTGATGATACTGCCACTTTCTGATTGTATCTTTTTTATATCTGTAAATGCTTGACGGATAGCATCAAGTCTTTTTCTGTCTCCATCACCAGTATCTGGATGATGTTTCTTTAACAACCTCTTGTATGCGATTCTTATTTCGTCTTCTGAGGAGTATTTGGTTATGCCAAGGACCTTAAAAGGTGACATGATTAATCTGAATTTAGAAACGAGCGAATTTTTGAAATAGAACTAGGTTTTGCATCGCCCTCTACTTTTTCATTTTCATCGTTAGCATCGCTGATGGCTTTATCTGCCTTTTCATAATATTCTTTGTATGCAATAACGATAGCACGTTGTTCAGAAAGATACCTAATTACTTCAGCATTATTTAATGCTAGTGCTTCATATCCCTCATGTGTAAGTGCAAATAATACAATAGGTTTACCGGCAGCCTCTAATTCTCTCCACACAGCATCTATATTCTCTTCGGTAACTACGATATAGTCAACATCTCTCATTTCTGTGATTTCTGATTCTGGTAATATAAGTAATGGACGTTCTACTGGTTCAGAAGAATAATCAACTGTTTTTGGCATGAATGATTGGCACCCAGTAAGTGATAGGGCTAACATTCCTGCTATTAATGTTTCTTTAATCATGGTTTTGGTGCCTCATAATTGGGGTTAGCCACGTCTGGACAAGTAGTATTTGCTTTTGATTTCTTAGTCACTGCAATTTCTTCTTCAGTAAGTGGAGAACCAGTTAATATCTCATAACATCTTAACACATCCTTGGTACCTTTGTCAACTATTTTCTCTATTAATTTTGGTTTTGCTTGTGCTAAATCTCCAAGTTCGTGCTTTGTTAGTTTTTCTTCTAATGCATTTACTCGTGACTTGGCAACTTTGAAATCATCTGATACTTTAGTATATTGTGCCTGTACTTCTACTAAGTCTTGTTGTATAGCCTTAACAGCCGCTTCTGAGGCTTGTTGTGCCATTTCTGCCTTTGCGGCGTTCTCTCTGTATATTCCAATTTGCTCTTGTGTATATTGATAATATTTCCACGCACCAAATCCTACTGCGCCGACAACGACGGTAAGGATTAATATCATTTTAAGTTTTCCTAATATAAACATTTTTTTCTTTCTATTTGTGTCTGAAAGTGATTCTTCCCTTACCTAAATCGTAGGGAGACATTTCAATAGAGACCTTATCCCTAAGGATAACTTTGATACTATTTTTACGCATCTTTCCAGACAGTGTACATTTGACTACATGGTCATTTGAGTCTAGTTTGACATCAAATTTGTCACCAGGGAGAATGTTTACTACTTTACCTTCGAACTTTAACGGTTCTTCTTTAGCCATTCTTTGATTTCTTCTGCCGTAACGTGTATTGTTCCACGTTTATAAAAATTGAGTGCCCATTCTTTAACTTTTACTAGACCATGAATGTCGTTAATTAAATTCATTGCTGTTTTCATTAAGTCTTTATTTTCAACTTCAACAAAAACTATATACATTCCTACATCATTTGGATTTGGAGAAACTTCTGTATCAAGTATTGAAGTCACTCCTCTTTCAATAAATCTTGCTAAATCTAATGCAGGTGCTTCGTCTTTGACATAAAATCCAATAACAATAACATCTTCTTCTGTTCCTGTTTTTGGTTTATATTCTGCAACCGAAACTCTAGAATCTATTAGAGATTCTAAATCACCGTATTCAACACCCTCTTTAATTTGCTCGTATCTCATAATTATACATCCTGACCGATTTTAGTCTCGTCATCTAGTCCTGCCTCGTATGCGTTAGATAGTTCAGATTGATTAATACCGCCATCAACTACATCTTTACCTGATAATGCCTCATCTACAAACTTACGTGGCATCCAAATATCAACTAACCATACATCATGGTTTTTAAGTTTTGGCTTCTTCTTTTCATCTAAATCTTCTTGTGATTTAACTGTTACTGGAACTTTTAATGTCGCTTTTTTAAACTTGACATCACATCCTATATTCTTTAGTCTCAATGCCGCTCTTGGATTAGGCATTTTCAAATAAGGATACATCAAAACTACATTTAGCCAATATCTTGATAATTTTGGACCATGTGCTACTTCACCTAATTTCCAATTTTCATATCCGTACATGCCTTGTTCATCTAGCATATGCTCGAATTCCAATAGGATATCAAGTAATGTTCCGTTGCCGTCAATACTTCTAAGATTATCAATAATATCGTTTTGCTTAATTTCGCTCATATTTGTTATTTCTCCAAACAATTATAAATGTATTTATCATTTCCAGAACGGAAATAATTTTTGTTTCATTTGATTATATAATATGTATATAACTTTCAATTATTGATAAATATTTTTGTAAGCAACTTTGCTTACTTTCTGAAAATCCCTCATCAGGAGGAGAAATATGGCACGAAAAAAACGTGTTGAGAGACAAAATAGTAATAAAGTGAACCATCATAGTAATGATATCGTCCCACTTTATCGAAAACAATCACCTACAATTCTACCTAGAAACATAGCACAGGAAGACTACTTATATCAGTTAGCAGACCCAAGTTCAAATATTGTATTTGCTGTCGGTCCTGCTGGTACAGGTAAAACTCTACTATGTACTCAAATGGGAATTAAGGCATACATGGAACGGGAGGTCTCCAAAATAGTAATAACAAGACCGGCAGTGTCGGTTGATGAACAACATGGTTTCTTACCAGGCGACTTAAATGAAAAAATGGCGCCATGGACAAGACCAATATTTGATATATTCGAAAAACACTTTTCAGTTTCACAAATCGAAACTATGTTATTTGAAAATATTATAGAAATAGCACCTTTGGCCTACATGAGAGGTCGAACATTTGAAAATTCGTGGATTATTGCAGACGAAATGCAAAATGCGACAAAATCACAAATGAAGATGCTATTAACAAGAATAGGTAACAATACAAAAATGATAGTCACAGGAGATTTAAAACAACATGACCGCGGATTTTCAGAAAACGGGCTCTCTGACTTCATTGAATTAGTTGATACCTACGATGAACATAATCTGTCACATATTAAAATATCAAAATTTGATATGCAAGATGTAGAAAGACATCCGGCAGTAATAGAAATTTTAGAAATCTATGGAGAAGATGATTAGATAGCAAAAAAGGGAGCAAATTAATGCTCCCTTTTTAAATGGCCTGCTCGACAGGATTCGAACCTGTGACCTACTGCTTAGAAGGCAGTTGTTCTATCCAACTGAACTACGAGCAGAAAATAAGGTGAACCCTAACCGTGGGGTTCGGCGTGTTTATTGAGTAACAACCCTATTCTTTAGGTATATGTTCGGCTTCAAACTCTGCAACCATATCTTTCTTTTCTAGCAAGAGTTTTTCTAAACTATAAATTGCCGCATATACTTCATCACTTGCACCTTCATTAATTCCAATTAATGCAGATTCTATGATTTCAATATCTTTAAGTAAATGTATCATAGTTACCAGCGATGTGCTGGATTACAGTTGATACCAGCAGTTTTGCCAGTTTTACAATTTTCAACCCCATTGAGGTCTACTTGTTCATTGTAAATCCAGTCTGCTTGTTTTTTATCCAATGCTTCCCAACGAAGAATTTCTCCGTTCTCAGCGATTACTTCTACAAAATAGTGGTCAGTCATATTATTTCCTTTCGATAATGTTATAGATTTCTTCCCAGTCATAAGCAGTCTCAATACCATCTACCTCATGGTCTTTGTTATGCTCGTGTTCAATAATGATTGGTTTCAATCCGTATTTTAGGCCCGCTTCTGCGTTCTCTGGCTTGTCTTCAATCCACCAAAGTCCAGAATCTTTAAACTTCACAAGTTCTTCATCTTTGTCAGCACCTGTATCTAAACAGATAACATCGATAAAGACATTCTTACCAAATATGTTCTTTAAGTTACTAACTCGTAACATCTGTGCTTTCACATCTAAACTTAAACTAGTAATCACAATGAATTTCCAGCCGTGTTCCACTAGTTTAGCAACACCACTTCTTGCATCTTTGTATGCAGGAAGAAAGCCCATCCAAGCACTTTCGTTGAATTCTTTAACTAATTTCTTACCTAATGTCTTTGGAATACCAAATGTAGTAGAAATGTCATAAGTCGCTTCTGCTTTTTTTGTAAAACCCTTTCCAATCATCCAATCATGAAAAGCACCTTCCCAAGCGAGAAGAACTCCATCACAATCTGTTAATATTATTTTTTCTTCTTTCAATTTAACCTCTTTAATCATTCATATAGTAATATTATAACACGAAACCGACTTTTGTCAACTTTTAGTTGTATTTTCTTCTGTTTTATGAGTTATAATGATGTTTTTGAGTAAGAATCTAGTGCATCTGCTAATTCTTTATCACTCATATCGTGAATTCCAATGCTCCTAGCGTAACTTTTAGAGTATTGTGACGCAACCACTTCATAAAGACAACATTCGTCTTGGTACCTGTCAAATTGAGCAGGAGTAGTGATTCCATACTCTTCCCAATGCTTTGGGTCTTCAACAATATGACCAATCCAAAGATTTGGATTAGAATCCATCTCTTTTTTAGATTTTTCGTTGATTGATTTGATGTGATTAACAAGATTTGTCATAAAAGCCTCTCTTTTCTCAATTTATATTACTATTATAACACAGAACACAATTCTGTCAAGTTTTTAAAGTAAATACTTTTACGTTCATCTTAATAGACGGAAGTAGCACAATGCGAAGGAACGCACTTTACTGTAAAGGAGAGTGTAATGGATAAATTCACATTTGCGACATATTTGCGTTTATTTAAAGAACGCAAACGTCAAAAAGTAATCAATATTTTATTTACTCGGAATCTGAGTGTTCATCAAGGATAGTTTCGACTTCAATTCCCTCTGGTCTACCAACTGTACTAATACCTAGGATACCTTTTGGGTCTGCACGCCAGAAACGAAACTTTTCTGAACCTTCTAGTTTTAAATCGGCACCGACTGTCCATCTTCCGTGTTGCATAAGAATCCACTCACCGACTTTTACGTCTTTCTGCTCTGGTCCCACTGCATACACTTGTCCCCAACGGGCTCTAATTCCAGTGTCTTTCCCATCATCATCTGGTATAATGATGCCGCCCATACTTTTGCGTTCACCTCTTTCCAGATTAGTTAAGATAACATTATCTCTTAGGGGTCTAAGTTTTTCCTTCATATTATTTCTTTTTCTTTGCTGGTTGTTGCTTTTTACTTGTAGGTTTTGAAACTCGTTCATTTTGCTCCTGCTGATTAAGTTCACTTTGTCTGACAAAATTTCCATCTTTGTCTTCTACCCAAGGGTCATCTTCTTGTGATGGCGCTGGTTTAGGTGCGGGCGTTGGTTTAGATGGTTCGGGTGATGTCTCCGCTGGTTTTGGTTGAGGCACTGCCGCTGGAGTAGGAGTTGGTGTTGGTTCTACCCAATCATCTTCCTTTGGCTTTTCTATTTCTTGGACTTTGACATTAGATATTTCTTCGTCTGCTTTAATTCCACCGTGTACTACTGCTTTTGGGTCGTTTCTGTTATAGTGTTCTCTTGCGAGTTCGTCTGCACTTTTAACAATTCTACCGCCTCTACCAAGTTGGTCGCCACGGGCATTTGATTTTGTATTACCAACTGTGATATTCTTTTCTTGTCGAGCCATCAATTTTCCTAAATCAATTTCAACTCCACGCATACTTTTACGGTTTGCCATTTTTACTCCTCGTTTAATTCAAATATACTTTGAATAAGTTCTTTTAATGTTTCTTCGGACCTAGATAATTTTGTCTGTGGTTTAATGAACGGATTAGTATTTTGATATTCATTGTGAATATGATTGGCATATATATTGACCAACTTTTCCTCTTCTAAACTCAACTTTCGTTTAGTATTTGGAAACTTAATTATACCATTTTTGTTCATCTCAAAAACTCGTTTATATCTAATTCGTATTTAATGCTATCAACTTTATGTACTCCGATAATATATAATACATAACTTGCAACACTCGACCCTCTGCCGACACCCCATACGATATTATTCTTTCTTAGGGTATCAATAATATAGATGCACACTTTAAGTACGTCTATTATATTGTATTTATCATACAGATTTAGTTCTTCGTTGACTCTATCAATAGCATGAGCAGGTGTTCTGTCTAAAACATAAGATTTTATGTCTAAATTCTTATATTCATCAGGAATAAACCAATTCTGCTGGTTCATTCTATCAAATTCTTCTATATCAAGTTGAATAACCTCGAGTTTCTTTAGTTCTTTATCGTCTAGGTAATTCTTCTTAATCGCTTCATTATACTTGTCAAAGTCACGGTTCCAACTAACTTCTTTGATTTTAGAAGTATCCATGCCAGACATAACCATATCATACAAATCATATACATCATATATGACTCTACCATATTGGTCTATATTTCTGTTAATCTTTGATGATTTCTGGTTTCCAATCACTGATTTCAACTACTTCTCCACCTGGTTTTTCTATTTTTAGTTCGCCAAGAATTGCTTTTTCTAAGTCCTCTAATATTGTATCAGGTTTAGGTACGTTTGTCAAGTCTGTTTCTTCATTGACTTCAAAGTCTTGAGTATGTGTTGAATTTCTACCCCACCATGGAGCATCATAATAATAATCATCGGATTTTACCCATTCTTTCAGAGTTGGTAAAGCCGGATATGTATCATCTGCATGAGTAAATGATATAACTGGGTCAATTCCTTTACTTCCTACTTTGACTGATAATACTTGAATATACTCATCTACGATTGCATTTAATTTTGAATGTAATACCATAGCAATTAAATCATTTGCTGGTGGATGAGGTAACATGACAATTTTATTCTCAATATGTGATAGATTGACTTTAGCATTAGGATGGGTTATGATGCTTTGATGCATCAGATTTTCAATAAAGAATTTTATCTTTAAAAATGCCGCATTACTTTTTGCATAATCGGGTGATGTCCAACCGAACTCAACTTCTACTTCAAATATGTCACTAAACAACATTGCATTAGTCTGAATCAGTGTTGCACTGAACTCGCCTCTATAGGTTGAAAAACTCTGCGTGTATGATGATTCCATTATTCTCCTACGTTTCATCCTTGCTTTCTTCACTTGACTTTAATTCATCATCAGTGATGTTATATTGTTCTGGCGTTTTATGTGTGATTACATCAAATCTTTGTTTTTCTAATCTATCGCCCAGTTCCATTTTCAAATTATCTAAATGAAATACTAATTGGTCAACTACAGGACCTTGTCCCATTGAATATGCTATGTCTAACTTCTTCATAACATCTTGGATTTTTGAATCCAATTCTTCTTCTGTTAGTTTTGTGTAATCTTCTAAATCTGCCATAATACTATTTATAAGTCTCCATCTTGCCTGTTTTCACTGTAATGAACATCAAACTCGCCACCAGGATAACGTGATGATAATTTGTTCACATTCTCAGCAATAACTTCATTAGGGTCTAAGTTCAAAGAACGACACGCATTCATCCAATACCAGATGATGTCACCCAGTTCTCTTTTTGCATGAAAGATAGTATCTTCATCTAGTGGCTTTCCTTGAAAGCATACTTTCTTTGGAATTTCTGCAAACTCGCCACCTTCGGCTGCCATTCCGATAGCACTATTCAAAAATAATGGAATATTACAATCAGTAGTTTCTGAGAGTTCGTCTAATCTATTAATGAATGGGGTGAGTTTATTTGCTTCGTCACTGGTTACAGCCTCAACGAATTCTTGATATGAATTTAAATTTACTTTGTCCGACATGGATACATCTCCTATAGATACGTTATACTTTAAGTATTATACATCATTTAGAAGACATATACAAGTCTTTTTAAATTTATTTTAACAGTAATGAGGTTGCGACCCTCAACTTACTGATTAGTAGTCCTCTATTTGCTATTGTCACGTTGACACCTTGCCAAATAGAAGGTTGCTACATAAATTAATCAAACTCATAAGTTCTTAAAAATATTTATTACAATGAAAGAATAATGTGGTGTTTTACACTAAAATGGCTACTTTTTTACTATAAAATCTTTGTACTTATCTATACTTTTACTTATTAACTCTTTATGTCTTTCTTTATCAATCCAACCTTGAACAAACAATACATATCTGTCTTCAATATTATCTATATGTGATGGCGTTCCGTGTAGTGTTCCAGTATGACTAATGAGATACCAATCGGTATCTTCAGGCATTTCAGGAACAATTATTTCATCATTATTATTAATTGCCATGTCACCAGATTTTGTTCCTTGAATAACCATCCTGAAACCACATGGTTCGTGTTCTTGTGTATGTTCATATAACTCT
>Ga0208434_1000220_pt1 | contig 30958 bp, 35 predicted proteins | sample 13_taG_FD_184086 | JGI IMG/M metagenome (GOLD analysis project Ga0208434, IMG submission 184086) | Marine viral communities from the Subarctic Pacific Ocean - 13_ETSP_OMZ_AT15268 metaG (SPAdes) (version 2) | ecosystem: Environmental > Aquatic > Marine > Oceanic | place: Pacific Ocean | collected... | reverse complement strand
CTAACACTCCAAGAGCTTGAGCATTACGGCAAGCCTGAGTTTCCTGAAGACGGGCAAACAAAGATCAGCATCACAGCCAAGACAGATGACTTCGAGATCCCTGTGATCGGCTACCTTGACTTTGTATTCCCAGATCACGGCGTGGTCATTGATCTTAAAACAACAGGCCGCATCCCAAGCAAGATGTCGCCAGAGCATCAACTGCAACGCGCGATCTACCAGAAGGCCCGAGGCAACCAGGTGGTCAAGTTTCTTTATGTGTCATCAAAGAAAACAAACATGCTTGAAGACGGCGATCCAACAGAGATCCTTGGCAAAGCCAAGAAGCAGATCGCTCGTCTGGAAAAGTTCCTGCGCTCAGGTAGCGCGGAAGATATTAGAGAGGTCATACCCGTCAACCCTAACACGTTCTACTGGAACGGGGCAGAAGATCTGCGGGAAGAAATGTATGGCATCTAATCCCAGCGCAGGGTTACGCGCACAACAACTCCAACAATCAAACAACGTAAAGGATACAAAATGTTTGAAATAGATCTAGGGGCATCAGGCTCTGACGTTAACACATTCCTGCAATGGTCAGCACGCGGCACACAGGACGGCTCCGTCCGCGCCAAGCAGTTCTATACCCGTGACGGTGCGGCAAAGGATGAGTTTGAGGCTGCGCAGACTAACGGCTTTGTCATTGACTTGGACAGCCTAAAGACAGGATGGCAGAAGTCAGACGGCATGGTTGGCGTAGCTCCCGAGTGGAAATGGAACCCAACAGTTAATCAAATGATGGGCAAGCCCGGTGATGATTACAAGAAAGGCTTTTCGGTCAAGTGTGCTATCGGTGGCGGCAAGGTCGCCATGTGGGAGCAGGCAGGCGCCGGCGTGTGGGCCGCGTTAACAGATCTCGCTCCAAAACTAAGCCAAGGCACAAACGGCCAAATGCCACTCATCAAAATGGTTGAGGCCAAGGAAATCAAGTTCACCAAAGGCTCCACATGCTACCCGATCTTTGAGATCGTAAAGTGGGTAGACAAGCCTGACTGCCTGAAAGAAGGTGTCGCCGCAGGGATAGCAGTCGAAGAAGCTGCACCCGCACCGGCCCCAGCTCCTGCACCAGCCCCAGCTGACGCAGAGTTTTAAATGAAAAAAGCCCAGCGGTCATAGCCGCTGGGCAGTTCAGGGGAGGAATCAATGAAAATGGAAGTGGAAGAACAAATGGAAATGGCTCCCAAAACCGAAATCATTAAGCAGTTCATAGCACAGATCACAGAAAATTGGAACACTGTGGGCCAACCGCTCATAGAGATACGTTCTATATCGCAATCTGGATCAGCAAACGCCGCAAGATTTGCACTAAAAAACATAGAAGACGCAGCCCAGCACGCCGAGGCAATGAACGCCGCCAAGCAAAATATCTATATGTGCATCAATCCAATTGATCCAATCGTGGATATACCAGCAGGCCAAGCAGCCAAAGACACAGACATCCTAGCCGCGTTCTACTGCTTTGCAGACGCAGACACTGCCGGCGCAATGGAAAACATCCTATCTTTCGCCGGCCCAAAGTTCACAATGTCTATCAAGACAGGAACAACGCCATTCGCAAGAGGCCACGCATACTGGCAGCTAGAAGAGCCAGTGCAAAACATGCAGGCATGGCGTGACGTACAAAAAGCAATCGCCGCCTCGCTCCAAACAGATGCAGCAGTCATCAACCCATCACGCATCATGCGCGTGGCAGGCACAGTCTCATGGCCCAACCAAAAGAAACAAGACAAAGGATACGTCCCAGAGCTGGTCACAATGCGTACAGAATTTAGTACAGACAGAGAGCCAGTAGAGTTTGAGCGCATGATGCGCGCCTTCCCAAGGGCAGAGCCACAGGCTGCTAGCACAATCAACATAGACCTCGGCCAGCAAGCAATGGACAGGCAGATGGCAGTCCAAAACGTGCTAGCAGGAGAGGATTGGCATCACAATATGGTGCGCCTGGTTGGATCATACGTCAACAAAGGCCTAGCAGACGAAGAGATCCACGCAATCACAGATGGCTTTACCCTTGGCGGCTACTCAGTAGAAGAAACAAGGGCAGAGGTGCAGAAGGCAATCGACGGCGCCAGAGCAAAAGGCTGGACGCCACCGCCAGATCCAGCAGCCGAGCGCATGGAGCAGCAAAACCAGACATTGCAGATAGCCACAGAGCCAACACAGAGCCACACAGAGGCCGATACAGGCAATGATTGGCCCACGCCCTACGAAATGTTTGATGCTCTCACACTGCCGCGCAGAGAGTGGGTGTATGGATACGACTACATCAAGAAGTATATCAGCGTAACAGCATCGGCCGGCGGTATAGGCAAGACATCAGCAATCATTGTGGAAGCACTGGCAATATCGACAGGCAAAGACCTGCTTGGCGTAAGGGTCAAGGAACAGTGCAACACATGGGTCATAAATTTGGAAGATCCGATCTCGGAACTTCAAATGAGAACCATAGCAGCAATGCAGCACTATGGCCTCAAGCCAGATGACATCAAAGGCAAGCTGTTTATGGATGGCGAGGACACCATGCAGATCACACTGGCAGCAGAAGGCAGGGACGGCCTGATCCAGAACGATGAGCTGCTGGCATTCATGATCCGAAAGATCAAAGACAACAACATAAAAGTCGTGATCCTAGATCCATTCATATCTGCCCACCTGGTCAATGAGAATAATAATGGAAGCATACAGGCAGTCGTATCAATGCTCAGGAAGCTGGCAAGAGATACCAACAGCTCAGTCCAGCTTGTGCATCATATCCGAAAAGGCAACGGAGAAGACGCAACAGTGGATTCAGTGCGAGGGGCAGGCAGTCTGATCGGTGCAGCAAGAGCAGCAAGAGTAATCAACAGAATATCGCCAGAAGACGCAATGGCCCTCGGTGTGGACGAACAGGAAGCCCTCGGGATATTCCGCCAAGACGATGGCAAAGCAAACCTCGCACCACCGTCAGACAAGGCAACATACCGCAAGATGATCTCAGTCGAGATCGCAAACGGTGAACACATAGGCGTAGCAACAGAGTTCAAGCTGCCTGACCTGTTCGACGGCGTGACAGCCAAAGACCTGTACGATGTGCAAAGAGCAGTCGGAAAGGCAGAGGAAGAAGGCAAGGCATACCGATCAGACATCAGAGCAAAGAGCTGGATCGGCAATGCAGTCGCAGAACAGCTCGACCTCGATACAGACAAGCCAGGGGACAAAGCAAAGGCCAAGGCAATCGCAAAGAAGTGGATCAGCACAGGCAACCTCAAAGTCGCAGAGATAAGAGACACACGAAGCGGAAGAGATGTGCCGTGCGTGGTGGTCGGTGAGTGGATCAATTGGGAGGAAGTCTGATGCTTTCCCAACAGTTCCACAGTTGCTTTTCCGAACTGTGGATGAACTGTGGAACTGTGGAAGAAAAGGCCACAAATACTTCCACCACAGTAGTTGTATGTATATGCATACTACTGTGGTGGAATGTGGATTATATGAAACTGTGGTGATTTAACTGTGGAGATGATGATGACAACGCAGAAGCCTCGGAGGCCAAGGCGCCAAAAGAAGGCAGACAGAATATTCAACCCGCAAGCTCATAAGGATCAAATCATGTGTGATTACGCAATAGCACCAATGGATCGGCTGGCAATACAAATGGACACAAAGTGGGGCATCGACATGCTGCCAGAATTAGTGAGCGTCGAGACAGCGCAGAAGTATGGATCTGCAATGGCAAAGATGAACAAGGCTATCGAAGAAAACAATCCAGAAGAATGTAAGGTCAGAGCAGAGGTGGTCGTAAGAGGCCTCAATGCAATGGACGCAGAGGCAGAGAGACTAGGCGCACAGAGAGCCTCAACAGACATCTGGGAGATGGAACTGGATGGCGAGACCTTTGGCATTATGAAAGACGGAAGGTCGTGGCAAAAGATCAAAGAGCAACGGCCAGACCTAGAGCTGCTAACGCTCAGAGAGGTGGCCCTGGCATACAGACACTTCAGAGACCACAACGCAGGAGAGTTCGAGAAGGCAGTCAAAGAATCATTCCCAGCCGCAGAGGTGATCGACATCCGAGCAAAGCCGAAAGTGTTTGATGATGACATTCCATTCTGATAAAAAGTAATTGCCCGTTGAGCTGCTTCCACCTGTTTCCACAGCTCAACACTCAACAACTGGCCCAGCATTATTGCGCTGGGCCTTTTTTGTGCTATGATCCCAAAAAACAGATGAGGCACACATGGCAAAGAAACCAGTAAAAATTAACGCCGAGCTGATGCACAAGATCGCTGACCGCTTGGCAGTAGGCGAAACACTCAAAGACATACTCAAGACAGCCGGCATGCCAACCTATCAAGGCGTCATGCAAGCCGTGCTGCGTGATGATGATCTGTATGAGATCTATCGCAGAGGTAGGGTCATGCAGTCAGAATATTTCACTGACCACATCAACAGCCTGGCAGTGTCGCCACTGCCTACGTTTGAGGATAACAGGCTGGCTAACGCGGAGGTGCAACGTCGTAGGCTTGAGATTGATACATTGAAATGGACGCTAGCACGGAACATGCCTTGGGGCGTAAGGGACAAGAAAGAAGACCAGCCACAAGCCCAGACGTTCACAATCAGTTGGGCTGGTGGGGATGTCGAGGTCAATACCACTGAGGTTGTGCCTGACCAAAAGGAAGAGAGAGTAACAAAGCATTGATGTCGGATCTTGTGTATACAACACATCCTGTCGTTGACAGCTACGCGCGTGAGGCCGGCATGCTGAGACACCTCGGCGCCAGGCCAGCGAGGCAGGGTAGGCACAACATCTTGTGGTTTGCGTTTGATGCATGGCAGTCGCGCAAAAAATCTACAGCAACAACAATGCCTTGTGTTCTATTTAACATAATAGTTATTATGACGCCACGGTTAAGCCATGCGTTTTGCGCAAACCGACCCCCCCACCCCCCGCAAAACCGCGCGCCCTTATACCTCTATATTACACCGGAGCTAGAGACACTTTGACTTACTCCCTGTCGCCTTCGCAGCAAGCCATGCTCGGCCACTTGGAGGCTTTGAGGGACAGCGTAGTTACCAGCCGCAGTGCATCTGAGCAGATTGAGTCGGCAATATTGCTTATTGATTTGTACGAGGCTATCCTTGAGAGTAACGGCATATTGATATTTAAGGATCAGAAGAGGGTTACGGAGCATTGACGCACATTGAGATTCCTTATGAGCCGAGGGAGTTGCAGTTAAAGCTGCACAATGAGATGTCTTTAAAGCGTTGGGGGGTTGTTGTTTGCCACCGCCGCTTTGGCAAAACGGTGTGGGCGATCAACCATGTTTTGCGCGATGCCTTGATGTCTGGGAAAGAGAACCCCCGGTATGCCTATATGGCGCCCACCTATCGTCAGGCGAAGAATGTTGCCTGGGATTATATAAAACAGTTTGCAGGCAAGATACCGAATGTTCGGTTTCACGAGACTGAATTGCGTTGTGATTTGCCTAACGGCGCGAGAATATCGTTGCTTGGCGCTGAGAATCCAGACAGCTTGCGTGGGATTTATCTTGACGGTTGTGTTATGGATGAGGTTGCCGACATGCCTGAGAATGTTTTTCCCGAGGTATTGAGGCCGGCGTTATCTGATCGCAAGGGCTGGTGTGTGTTTGTTGGGACGCCGAAGGGTCACAATGCTTTTTTTGATAAGTATGAGGAGGCTGCTTCTAATCCTGATTGGCTGGCTGCGGTTTACAAGGCGAGTGAGACAGGCTTGCTGGACGATGAGGAATTGGACGCTGCCAAGTCTATGATGACGCATGACCAGTATCAGCAGGAATTTGAGTGTTCTTGGAATGCGAATGTTCCTGGTGCTGTTTATGGCAAGGAGATGGAGGTTGCTCAGTTGGATGGGCGGATTTCCAATGTTCCTTATGATCCTAGTGTGCGTGTTGATACATGGTGGGACTTGGGAGTTGGCGACAGCACGGCGATTTGGTTCACGCAATCTGTTGGTCGTGCTATACATGTGATAGACTTTTACGAGGCCCGTGGTGAGGGGTTGCCTCATTACTGCAAGATTTTAACGTCTAAGAACTATTTGTATGGCGACCACAATGCGCCGCACGACATTGAGGTTCGGGAGTTAGGATCTGGCAAGAGTAGGCGTGAGGTTGCTTGGGACTTGGGGTTGAACTTTCGAGTTGTTCCTAAGCTGCCTATTGAGGATGGCATACATGCGGGTCAGATGTTGATACCGCGTTTATGGTTTGACAGGGAGAAGTGTGGTCATGGTTTGGAGTGTTTGCGTCAGTATCATAGGGCGTATAATGAGCGCACTAGGAGTTTTAGGTCTTCGCCTGTCCATGATTGGTCGAGCCATGCAGCGGATGCTTTTAGGTATTTGGCAGTTGGTTTGCGAGAAAGCAGGGATCGCATGGCGGTTTCTCAGAAAATGGCGGTAATGGATTATGATCCATTTGCGGCGTGATCCTTGTTTATATCGGTTAGCGGATCGCAGTGATGCTTCTGCGATTTTTAAGATGTGCCGTGACTTTCATCAAGAGACGCAATTTAACAACATTGTTTTTGACGATGTTGTTTTTGCTGGTCATTTGTCTTGGCTTTATGATGATGAGTCTTGTTTTCTTGCTGTTGCGGAGCGTGGTGGCGAGGTTGTTGGATTTATGTCTGGCTGGGTCTATCAGTTGTATTTTTCAAAAACCTTGTCAGCTCAGAACAATTTATGGTATGTCTCACCTGAGCATCGTGGTGGTATGATTGGTGTTAGGTTGTTAAAGATGTTTGAGTCTTGGGCGTTTGATAAGGGGGCAAAGATTTTAGTTGGCGGCACTTCTTCTGGCATTTCGATGCCTAGATCGAATGAGCTGATTAAAAAGTTTGGTTATGAGCCGGTTGGCTCTCAGTATAGGAAGGTTTTGTAATGGGTGGATGTTTAGACTTTACGCCAAAAGACACAACGCGCGACGAAGGTGCTCCTAGAGGTTCCACTATGAACGCACCTAAAAACAGTGCGACTGACGATCTTTTAATGGATATTGGCATTAAAGAGAAGAACGATGTTTATGATCGTGATTTGGCTGAACGGCAGGCAAGATCTATGGCCGCTGTCGAACAAATGATGAAGAGCGACAACGATGATCCTGTTCCTGTGGCAGCGGTTACTGCAACTGACACCGCAACTGACACAGCCGCAGACACAACCACTACGCTTGATACCGAAACTGACACTGCCTTGACGGAAGTTGAAACGATTAGTCAGGACACGTTTAGCGAAGACGCTGATTTTGTTGGCGAGGCTGATCCTGTTTCATCTGTTGGCACTGCTGCTGGCGGGGCTGCCCAGGCTGCTGCTGCAAGTGCAACCTCTGTTGGCCCTGCTGAAGATGAGGCGATTGACCTTATGAAGAAGGGGCGCCGATCAACTATTCTTACGACACCTAGCGGTTTGCTTGGTTCTGGCGAGGAAGACAAGAAGACGCGGCGCCGCCGGTCATTGATTGGATAGCATTATGCTTATTAAGAAAAAGAAGCTGAGCAATATTGCGGGGATTATGGGCGGCAATGCTGCCCAGCCTGCTGCGTTGCTTGGGCAATCTACTGTTGATCCTTTGGAGCGTGCGCAGCAAAAGATGGCTGGTCGGACGCAAGGCGGTGCGGTTGAGGGTGTTAAGGATTCCAAATCGCGCCCTAAGCGTACATTGATGACAAGTTATGGGATAAAATAATGGCAGAAGTAAAACCCTTAGTTGCTCGGTTAGATAAGCGATACAAGACGTTACAAAGCCAAAGAACCAATTGGGAGTCCCACTGGCAGGAGCTTGCTGATTTCATGCTGCCTCGTAAGGCGGATATTACCAAGAAGCGAACCCAGGGCGACAAGCGCACTGACTTAATATTTGACGGCACGGCAATTCACGCTGTTGAGTTGTTGGCGTCTTCGTTGCATGGCATGCTGACTTCTCCAAGCACTCCTTGGTTTTCAATGCGTTACCGCGACACCGCCTTGCAGCGAGACGATGCTGCGAATGAGTGGCTAGAGATCTGCATGGATCAGATGTACCAGCATTTCAATCGTTCTAACTTTCAGCAAGAAATCCATGAGCTGTATTATGATTTGGTTGTTTTTGGCACGGGGTCTTTTTACGTTGAGTCTGAAGGCGATGGCTTGCGTTTTGCGTGTCGCCACATTGCCGAGGTTTGCATAAGCGAAGATCCTAGTGGCAGGGTTGACACTGTTTACCGTAAGTTCAAGTTAACGGCCCGTGCGATTGCCATGCAGTTTCCTGGTGCGAAAATGCCGCGTCAGGTCGAAAAAGATTTAAAAGATGATCCTTATAAGGAGCATCAAGTAATCCACGCTGTCTTTCCGCGCAGCGAGGCGTCTGGCAAGTTAGCCAAGAACAAGCCTGTCGCGTCTGTTTATTATTTGGCTGACAATCGTGAGCTGCTTTCCGAGGGTGGCTTTGACGAATTTCCGTTTATGTGTCCGCGCTTTGTAAAAGACAGCGTCTCTACTTACGGCAGATCGCCGGCGATGACTGCCTTGCCTGACGTTAAGATGTTGAACAAGATGTCTGAAACTACGATCAAGGCGGCTCAAAAGCAGATTGATCCGCCTTTAATGGTTCCAGATGACGGTTTTATGATGCCTGTTCGCACTACACCAGGCGCGTTAAACTTTTACCGCTCGGGGACACGGGATCGGTTGGAGCCTTTGAACATTGGCGCAAACAATCCTTTGGGCCTGAACATGGAAGAGCAGCGTCGAAATGCGATACGTCAAGCTTTTTATGTGGATCAGTTGCTGTTAGGCCAAGGCTCCAACATGACAGCAACTGAGGTATTGCAGAGGAACGAGGAGAAAATGCGTTTGCTCGGCCCTGTTTTAGGACGGTTGCAGGCCGAGCTACTCCAGCCGCTGATCGACCGTTCCTTTGCTTTACTTCTCAGAGCTGGCCTACTTCCAGAGCCGCCTGAAGAGTTGCAAGGGCAAAGCATTGATATAGAATACGTTTCTCCACTTGCCAAGGCTCAAAAGCTTACAGACTTGCAGGCTATGCTGCGCGGGTTTGAGATTTTGCTTCAGGTTAGCGAGGTTGCTCCTGTTACTGATTACTTGGACGGCGACAAGATGGTTCAGTATTTGGTTGAGACAGCAGGCTTGCCGGCCCGGGTTATCAGGGGTTCTGATGAGGTTGAGCAGGTTCGCAAGGAGCAGGCCGAGCAGGCTCAGGTTCAGGAGCAGATGCAGCGTGAGATGATGGCGTCTGAGGCTGCTGGCAATGTTGCGCCTTTGGTTAAGGCCACTCAGGGTGGTGGTCAATGAAGCAAATAGACGATCTGAAGTTAGCTTACCGCCGCACCTTTAATACAGAGGATGGCGCAAAAGTTTTAAGTGATCTTAAATCCAGGTTTGGATATGAGACAACCACGTTTTCGGACAATCCTTATGAAACTGCATTTAATGAAGGTCAGCGCGCAGCGGTGCTGCTGATTGTCCGTATGCTGACCGAAGAGAAGGAAAAACGATGAGCGAAGAGGCAATCCAAGACACTGGATCTCAAGAAGTCGCAGGGGGTGCAGAAGCTGCGCCTGTAGGATTTTTGGACAGTTTACCAGAGGATCTGCGTGGCGAGCCGTCACTGCGGACGTTTACAGACCCAGCCAGCTTGGCGAAAAGCTATGTGAACGCGCAGCGCATGATTGGCGCTGATAAAATTGCAAAGCCTGGTAAGAGCTGGACAGATGACCAGTACAATGAGTTTTACAATTCTGTTGGCCGGCCAGAAAGTGCTGACGCTTATGAAATGAACTTAGGCGATGGCATGAACGAAGATGCTATCTCTGGCCTAAAGCAGGCTATGTGGGAAGCTGGGTTGCAGCCTCGCCAGGTAGATCGCATTGCTAAGTTTATCAACGAGACAGGTGAGACATCTGCGGCAGAGGCTGAGAGTCGCGCAGAGAGCGCCGTATATGAGTCAAAGCAAGTTCTGCGGCAAGAGTTCGGCCAAGCGTATGAACAGCGCATAGAAATGGCTCAGAAAGCCGCCAAGACATTGCTGGGCGAAAAGGGCATGGACATGTTCGGGGATGTGCAGCTTTCGGATGGCCGCATGCTTGGAGATCACCCAGAAGTTATAAAAATGTTTTCTGCCTTGGCAGAGCAGATTGGAGAAGACAATTTGGTTGGTGAACCAACTGAGCTTGTAATGACTCCAAATGAGGCTCAGTCTCGAATTACAGAGATGACTAGACGAGATGGCCCATATTTTGATAAGATGCACCCAGAGCATAGCGCATACGTTGAAGAAGTGCTAAGGCTCAGAGAGTATCTATAGTGGAAAACCGTAAGGCCCACGACATCAAACCTGTGAGACAGGTGGACTAACTGGCCTAAGCAGTAGCACGGCCCCGCCAGGGATAACCAAGCGCAGTAACATTAACTGAAACAAAGCTAAGGAGGACATCATGTCCACTCAAGTAACTACAGCTTTCGTCAATCAGTTTTCGTCAAATATCCAAATGCTGTCTCAGCAAATGGGTTCTCTGCTGCGCAACGCAGTGGATGTCGAAAGCGTAAACGGCGAAAAAGCATTTTTCGATCAAGTTGGAGCAGCCGCTGCTGTTCTTCGTACAACCCGTCACTCAGATACACCGTTGATTGATACGCCGCACTCGCGCCGTATGGTCACAATGTCTGACTACGAATATGCTGACCTGATCGACGATCAGGACAAGGTTCGTATGCTTGTCGATCCAACGTCCACATATTCCCGTGCCGCCGCGGCTGCTATGGGTCGGGCTATGGATGACGTTATCATCACTGCGGCTTTGGGCGACTCGCTCACAGGCAAAGATGGCTCGACAACTACAGCGTTTGACACAACAAACAATCAAATCGCTGCTGGCGCTGCTGGCTTAACATTGGCGAAATTGATTGAAGCCAAGGAAATCCTTGATGCTGGCAATGTTGATCCATCTATCCCACGTTACATTGCTTGTTCGCCTAAGCAGGTCACTGATCTGCTGAACAACACAACTGTAACTTCAAGCGATTACAACACTGTAAAAGCTTTGGCGATGGGTGAAATCAACACTTTTGTTGGCTTCAACTTCATTGTTTCAAACCGCTTGGGCGTTGACGGCTCTTCTGACCGCCGTTGCTTCGCATGGGCTGAAGACGGCATCAAAGTCGCTATGGGTAAAGAGCCTACAGCGCGCATTGATGAACGTGCCGACAAGTCTTACGCAACTCAAGTTTACTACTGCCAAACTCTTGGTGCGACCCGCATGGAAGAGTCTAAGGTTGTTGAGCTTTTGTGCGTAGAATCATAAGGTTTAAGGGGCGGTTCGCCGCCCCTTAAATTCACATGGAGAGAGCTGATGACCAGTACGGTTGATATTGCAAACTACGCGCTGAACAGCTTGGGTGCGAATAACATTTCAAGCTTTGAAGAAAACAGCAAGCCAGCGCGCCTAATCAACCAAAGGTTTGATAGTGTCCGCGACAGCGTGTTTCGTGCGCATCCTTGGAACTGTCTTTTGCGCCGCGCAGAGCTGGCAAAGGAAAGCGATTCCCCTCCTTTCGGATATGCAAATCAGTTTGCTTTGCCGACAAATCCATACTGCCTTAGAGTTCTGGAGTTTAGCAACGGAAATTTGTCATACCCGCAGGATAACATGTTTAGCAACACTGGCGGCCCTGTGTTCGTTATTGAAGGGCGAAAGCTGCTTTCTGACGAAGGCGTTGCCAAAATAAAATATGTTGCTCGGGTCACAGACCCTCAAGAGTATGATGCCAATCTGATTGACACTTTGGCAGCGGCTATAGCGTTTGAGGTCAGTTACGCTATTACTGGCTCCAACACTGTCAAGCAAATGATGGCGGCAGAATACTCTGACAAATTAAAACAAGCCGCCTTTGTTGATGGCACTGAAGGCGCGCCGCAGCGCCTGGAAGCAAGCGAATTTATTGAGTCGAGGTTCTAATGGCGCGATCAGCCCCAGCGATTAGCACGTTCACAGCAGGAGAAATCAGTCCGCGTCTTGAGGGGCGCGTTACGATTGAGAAGTACCGCGAGGGTCTGTCAGAGCTTACAAACATGATAGTGCAGCCTCATGGTGGCGTTACGCGCCGCCCAGGCACAGAATATTTGGGTGAGGTGAAGGACAGCTCAAGCATTACTCGTTTGATACCTTTTGAGTTTAAAACAGCCGACACATATGTTTTAGAGTTTGGCGATCAGTACATGCGGGTCTTCCGCAATGGTTTGCAGGTTCTTGTTGATAGTGCAAAGAGTGTCTCAAGAATCACAAAGTCTGATCCTGCCGCTTTCACAAGCTCCAACCACGGCTTCAGCGATGGCGATGAAGTTTACCTTTACAATGAAGGTGGTGGCATGACCGAGCTAGTTTCTCGAAACTATCTTATTGCAAATTCTGCAACTAACACGTTCACGCTGACTGACTTGTTTGGAAGGTATGTTGATGCGACAAGCTTTACCACCTACACCGGTTCAGGAGTTAGCGTTGACAAGCTGTTTGAGGTTGCAACGCCCTACACATCCGCGCAGGTAGGCGATGTGCGCTTTGCACAGTCTGCGGATGTTATGTACTTGGTGCATCCAAGCCACGCTGTCCGCACATTGTCTCGCACCGATCATAATGCTTGGACGTTTAATACTCCCACCATTAACGAAAACAACACGCCAGTTCTCACTAGCGTCGACAATTACCCTAGTGTTGTCACGTTTTTTGAACAGCGGTTGGTTTTTGCGGCAACTAACAACAATCCTCAGACGTTGTGGTTTTCTAAAAGTGCTGACTATTTAAATTTTCACACTGGCACTTCTGACGATGATGCTCTGATCTACACCATTGCGTCCAACAAAGTAAACGCAATCCGTTACCTGTCAGCTACTCGAATACTTAACATTGGAACATCTGGCGGTGAGTATGTGCTGACAACAACTAATGGTGGGCCTGTTACGCCTACGCAGACAGTGATCCGCAAGTATTCTAACTATGGCTGTATTGACAGCGAAGTTGTCCAGGTTGCTGACGTTACCTTGTTTGCCCAGCGCGGAGCGCGCAAGGTCAGGGAGTTTCGTTATATAGGCGAGGTGGATGTTGCAGGTTATGCAGCCCCAGACATTACAATCCTGTCTGAGCATCTAACTGAAGGCGGCATAAGAGAGTTTGCTTATCAGCAAGAGCCTGAAAGTATTATATGGGCGCGCCGCACTGACGGCACTTTGCTTGGATTGACCTATCGGCGTGAAGAAGAAATTGTTGCGTGGCACAAACATATCATAGGCGGAGCGTTTGACGGTGGTCAGGCTAAGGTTGAAAGCATTATCACTTTGCCGACAGATAGCGGTGAGGATGAGCTTTACATGATTGTTAAGCGCACGATCAACGGCGTCACCAAGCAGTATGTTGAAGTGATGAAAACATTTGACTTTGGCAGCGACACGACTGCTGCCTTTTTTGTGGACAGCGGTTTGGTCTACTCAGGATCTGCAACCACAACTCTTTCTGGCCTGTATCACTTAGAGGGTGAAGATCTTTCGATACTAGCGAATGGCGCTACACATGCTGGAAAGACAGTTTCAGGCGGCGGTGTGACGTTAGATTTCTCCGCTACAACGGGCGCCGTTGGGTTTGGCTACACCAGTGAAATGCAAACACTGCGCTTAGAGTCTGGGTCTCAGGATGGCACTTCCCAAGGCAAGCCAAAGCGCATACACGACATCACTGTGCGATTCCATGAAACGGTTGGTGCAGAGGTGGGCAGCGATTCGGAAAGTGCGGATAGAATATTTTTCCGCGACAGCTCTATGAATATGGATGAAGCTGTGCCATTATTCACAGGAGACAAGGAAATCGAGTTTGAAGGCGGTTTCGTTGACGGTGATCGCATTTATGTGCGGCAATCACAGCCCCTGCCAATGACTGTTCTGGCGCTATATCCGCGCATGAACACATTTGATTTGTGAGGTGATTGAGTATGTTTGAGATCTTAACTCTTGGGGCAACAGTCCTTAGTGGGCTGAGTGCAAAAAGCTCTGCGAACAAAGCTGCTGCCGCTGCTGCAAGAGTTGGTGAGTTTAACGCTGGCCTAATTGAGCGCGACATTGACTTACTTGAAAAGCAACGTGAGATCATTAACCGCAATGCAGTTTTGCAAGAGCGGGTTGATCGGTTTCGTTTTAGGGAAGCTCAAGGCTCTGTTGTCGCTCAGTACAGCGGAGCTGGCATAGACATATCTCACGGCACTCCAATGCGAGTTTTGCGTCAGGCTGCGCGAGAGTTTGAGTATGACCAAGCTATCAATGATTTTAATAACACGGTCACAAACATGCAGATCAACGATCAGCAAGAAAGTTCTAGGCTGAGTGCTGAACTGTCGCGCATGGAAGGTGGGGCGCAAGCTGCGGGGCTAAGAGCGCAGGGAACAACAAGTTTGATCCAGAGCTTTGGAACGGCAGGTCGGTTTGCTTCCTCTAGTGGGATGTTCACATAATGAGAATACCAGTTTATAAATCACAGGGCCGCCCAACATCTGAAGCACCTGGCGCTCGTATCACAGCTAGGATGAATGCGCAGCCTTTCGTCCAGGCTGAATTGCAGAAAGGCGCCATTGCGACAGAGGTTGCAAACCAAGTTGGTGAATATGCCAACATGCGCTATAAGATGATTACCGAAACACAAAAGAACGAGGCGATCTTTTCAGCCAAAGAAGGCTTGATGGCTTTGTCTAGCCAGCTCGAAAAAGACAGGGATGTCGGAAACATTTTTGACGGTGAGCTTAAATATGCGCAGGGCGTCAAGAGCGTTTATGACCAAATGCGCGCTACTGTTGGCAAGAACAAATACGCGCTGCAAGATTTTGACAACAGCTTTCGCCAAATGGAAATACCTATTAAGTTTAGGCTGCAAGAGGTTATTGACCTAAAGATTGAAAAGCGCAGGCAGGCTGCACTGAAGGCTCGGGAAGACCAGCAGGTTTCTATTTATTCCAATCCTTTCCTAGATATTACATCTGATGAGCTTGCTCTGGAGCAGTCTCAATTACAATCTATGGTTGAGCAAGCTGTTAGAAACGGCGGTGTGAACCCAGAAATTATGGGCAATGTTAGCCAAAGAGTTTTGTCAAAAGCTTTTAAGAACCTTATCCCAGCATACGCAGGAACTGACCTAAACAAAGCAATAGGTCTTTCATCGGTTTTGAGCCAAATTCAACAGGTGCGTAATGGTAAACTGGAAGCGGAAGCAATGGTTGGAATGTCCACCTTGCCGCCTCATGTTCTGAATATGCTAATGGCTGTGCCGGCTGAAGAGGCCAATGCAGTTGTGCAGGACACAATACAAATGGCCTCAACATTCTTTAGCGCCAAAGAAAAAATAGACGATGAGTACGAAGAGGAAATAGGTAAAAACAACACACAAGCTTATAACCTTCTTGTTTCATTGGACAGCACAGACACTGTTTCTAAGTCCACATTGCAGCAAGTTTTAAATCCTGCCATCTTTGAAAGGCTTGTTGATAGTTACGAAGAAAGAGGCATTCCTTTCCAAAGTCTGTCAGGTTTAGAAGCTCAAGTGGTTTTACACGAAAGCTTAACTAGCCAAATGTGGGCCACCCCTGCGCAGCAAGAGGCGATGGAAGAAGCTATGTCAGTTTCTGAAGCACCTACGGCCTTTAGGCCTGCCGGCAAGGGTGATGCAGTTGTCTATAGTGAGCTTTATGGAACGGCAGAGAATGGCATGCTGACAGTTGCAGATCTTAATGCTAAAAGAAGCTCTTTGGACGTAGGCCAGTACAACGGCTTGCGGACAAAGATTGCAAATGAGGCGGATGAGGGGCTGGCTGTAGGTTCAAGGCTGCTTTCTCGGCATTTCCGTTATAATGCTCAAATGGCAATTGGAAGAGATGACAGGCTTGCTCAGGCATCTAAAGCAGCTTTTGAAAATGCTGACTTTGCTTTAAGGGATGAGTTTAGCCGCAGAGAGTCTGAAGGTAACCCCATGACGCTAGCGGAAATTCGTCAGTTTGCTATGGAAAAAAGAGATGAGTTTGACGTTATTTACAGGGAAGAGTTGAGAGCTGAGTATTTAAATTATGTTTCTTCTGGTCAATCACAAATAATTGGCCTGACGATAGACATTGCAGATCCTTTAAATTCAATAGACGCTTTTTATGACGGCCTTGAGGCCACCCAGCAAGAGCAACTTAGGGACAAAATTTTTGTTTTAAAATCACAAATCAAAGCAAGATACGCTAATCAAGGATTGTTTGACTAATGGCAGATTTATTGGGCAACGACACCGACTATGAAATGGACAAATACCTTGAGGCCAATCTTGTTGTTGAGGCTGGTATTAACCCTGCTATTGAAAAGAACAAGAAGAGCGTCTTTAACACCGAGACCAATACTCACGACATCCTTCTGCCCATGTCCCAAGGCGGGTACATAAAGATTGGTGAAGAGGGCGAAACGGTAGACCCTCCAAGATCCATACTGATCGAAGGCATGGAGTTTGGCCCTGAGACACCTGAGTTTCAACGCTACTACCCAGCGCCGCAACCAGAGGTTATGGAGACAGCTCCTGCTTCTCTTGTGGCGCCGACGACTGAATCAGCCCCCATAGAGGGCGCTATTTCGTTTGCCAACGAGCGCAAAGAAGCCACCGGCGCCATGCCAACTATGGAAGACTTTGACGCTGCCGGCTACACGCCTGACGTTGTGGAAGCCGCCGGCCTTATGGGGCCGCAGGAAGACTTAACTTTATCTCCAGATGAAATAGCGCGGAAGCTAGCAAGCGGGGAGCCTTTTCTTGTTTTTGGCGAGGGAGACCCTACGATTAGAGAAGCAGGGACTAGGTTTGTTGAAGACCTTGCCGTGCGACTTGCGACTGAGGGAATGCGAGCAGAGCTGTTAGAGGAGCAAGGAGTTAGCCCCAGTGTCATTGACGAGGCAGCGAATATAAGAGCTTCTGTAGAAGACGAAACTGATCCTAGTGTCATACAAGAGGCTGAACAAAGGGCAAGGGCCTTAATAGAGCAAGATGCGGCGCAGCGTAATGCTCAGGTAAATTTCCGCACTATTGACGAAACAATTAGAGCGGCAACTGGAGCTATGAGAAGCTCTGCAAGCGTGTACTCTAATGCGTTATTTGGCACGGGAGAGACAAACCCTTTACAGGTAGGCGTTGCAGATTTCGCCACTTTCGGAGCTTTGGACATTCAAGAAGGTTATCGAATGTTTAATCAGGGCAATCAAGGCGCTCCTATTAGCCCTCTTTACGCGACAACGGGTTTAGCACTTGACGCCGCATCTTCCGTTGCGTCAGCGTTTGGATCTGATGATGGAGCCAGTGGAAGCTTCCAAAGATTGATGGGGCTGGGTCTTATGACAGCAGGCTTGGCCGAGGCTACTGTTGTTGGCAAGCCAATTGCAGCTCTTATGAAAAAAGGCTTTAAAGTGTTAGAGCCTTCTTTAATCAAGGCAGGCGCAGAGGCCGAGCAGCGCATAGCGCAAGAAGGCTCAACAATGTTTAGCAATCCTGTTGGGCCTATAGTAGATCGGGGTCTTGCTGCGGCTGGTAAGCTGGCTGCGCCAGATGTGACTGATGGATTGCCTGGGCGAATTTCAACCAGACTTCCTACGGCGAAAGCGTCAACAGAAGACCCAATGGCAGGGGATCTTATTGTTGGCCTAGAAGAAATGAGGGCTGATCCAAAACTATATGAGTTTAATGTAAACATCACTAAAGATTACCCCAACATGAAAGTTGTTAAGGGTGAAGGAGTTGACGAAACATCTGAACGCTTTATAGCTCATGTGACAGACAACTTGCTTTACCTTCACGATCAAGTCCCTGAAGCGACTAGGGTGAGGAGCCAGAAGTGGTACGATGGGGCTAGAGCGATTACTGATCGCTGGTCAAGCGAGTACAACGTGCCTGACACATCTATTGCTGGCGCGCTTGCAGCCTTGTCGCCCCAAAAAGATTGGTATCAAAACGTCAGTTTGGCGCAGCGAGTTCTTGATGTTTCCGTAAAACAGAGAGACTTTAAATTTGCTGATGACATGGAGCAAACATTCAGATCGTTGCCATCTTTAAATAAACCAAAATATGAGCCTATGTTGGAAGCCATAAAAGGCAAATCTTACGCAGAAATTGTTGACGAAGATCCCGCAGTCCAATCAGGATTACGCGCTTTATTTGTTAGGCTTTACGATCAAACTTACAATTCACCAGATTACAAAGTTGTCGGCCCAGAAGGCGATTTCTTGCAAACAGCCACTAATGCTGATGGGCGTCCTAGCAAGGCAGCTTGGGGGTCGCTAAACGAGATTGGCAAAGCTGTTGCTTCGATTGACGTTAACGGGGATGTAAGCACGATCTCTAGGTTAATGGGTGAACGGCATAAGGTAAGAAACTTTTATAACAATATATATGATCCCAACTCTCCGTTTGGTGATGTAACAATTGACACCCATGCTGTGGCTGCTGGCCTTTTGCGCCCATTGTCAGGAAACTCTCTTGAAGTTGACCACAACTTTAAAAACATGAGCGTCAAAGGAAGAGGGACAACAAAAGGGTCTAGCAAAACAGGCGTTTCTGGAAACTACGGACTATATGCGGAAGCGTATAGACGGGCAGCGGCTGAACGTGGTATCCTGCCACGGCAGATGCAATCAATAACTTGGGAAGCGGTACGCGGATTATTTACAGATAAGTTTAAGCAAAGCGCAAAAAATGTCTCTGATGTTAATGCAATCTGGCAAAGATACAAAGACGGCGAAATTGATTTGAACGAAACGAGGAGGTCGGTAGATGAACGAGCAGGCGGAGTTAACCCCCCAACTTGGGAATGACGATAGTGTTGTCGCGCTAATGAAAAAGTTTGGCTTGCCTATGACGCGAGACCAATACCTTGAATTGGCTTTTATGGGCGAAACAGTAAAATTGGGCGCAGAAGAAGAAGTCGGAATCCCTGAGCAGTTTCAAGAGAAGTGAAGTAAATGGCATTTGATCCAAACCAGGTAGCACAAGAGCAAGAGGCCAAGCAGCGCATCACTGCGGTTGGCCAGCCAACTGAGTTTGCCCAAGGCCCAGAGCAAGAGGGTGTGCAGGTAGCAGGCGTTGGCAAGCTGTTTGACCTTCTTAACAAGCTTGACCCAAGTGTGCGGCCTGATCCCCCTAAGCCCAAGCCTGTTGGCCCTGAAGCCGCGCGTGTGATGACGCCTGATGAGATCGCGGCAACGCCGGCGTTTGATCCGTCTGTTGCTCCTAGAATGCCTACACCGCAAGAGGTGGGGCTGGTTCCAAATCAAGGCGCCTTTTCGGAAAGCGCAACCAAGCGCGCTCTTGCCGGCCAGGTTCTTAGCCCTGAAGGTGTGGCAAAGTTTGAAGAGCGTGGCCTCAAGGCGCCTGGTATTGGTCAAGAGGCGCCGACAGATGTGCTGCAAGACGCGCAAACTGCTTTGGCTGATGACGCTGCCGAGGCAGAGCTAGCCGCGACTAATGTTAGGAAAGACGCGCAAAAAGCTCTTAACGCAGAGGTAAGAGGTTTTAAGCCTGAAACAGGCACTGCTTCTGATGAGGTTGCTCAGGCAGTTCTAAGTCGCCTTGATGTAAAGAAGAACAACATTAAATCCTTGCAAGACGGCGGTGATTTTAACTTTGACTACATCGACACGGCTGATGATGTTAAGGCAATCATCACAGCAATTGGCGACAACTTTAAAGGCGAAACAGCCACTATAACCAGAGGCACTATATCCAATAAGGAAACAATAAAAGTTTCCAAGGAGCTAGTTGCTGATGAGATTGGCTTAACGCGCAGCCTGCTTTCTCGCAGAATAGGCGAAGGAGGCATGACGGCAGAGATGTTTGTTGCATCTCGTGAGTTGCTAATAAGAAGCGCAACAAAGCTTGAGGAGTTAGCAAAGCTGATTAAGAGTGGCCAAGGAACAAATGCCGACAGACTTCGCTTTCGCAGGCAGCTTGCCATTCACAGCGGCATTCAATTGCAGCTCAAAGGCGCTCAGACAGAAGCAGCTCGGGCATTGCAGTCATTTCAGATCCGAGTTGATGGAGAGCTAGACGCCACGCGCTTTGGCGAAGAGGCCACAAGGCTTCTTTCTGAAAGCGGATCTGCCGGCGTCACAGACGCATTAGCTGTTGCTCTGTTAAAGGCTGCAAAAGAAAATCATGTGCAGGGAGTTAACCAAGTCGCCAATGTTGGCAAGTATGCCAAAACAAAGCAGATGGTGCATGAGGCTTATTTGGCTGGCCTGTTGTCATCACCGGCCACGCAAATGAAGAACATAATTGGCACTAGTGCTTTTATGCTGTTTCAGCTCCCAACTGAAGTTATGGCCGGCATGTATGGCAGTGTAATTCGATCTGCGCGAAAGCCTTTTGGAGAAGTGTACGCGCCTATTAGTGAAGATCAAATTTACATGGAAGATGCCCTTCTTCGCTTAAAGGGGTGGTCGGACGCTTGGGGCGACGCAATGAAAGCGGCGTCAATTGCTTGGCGTACAGAAATGCCTTCTGGAGCAAGCAAGTTAGATATTGAGAATTACGCAGCCACTTCTGGGTCTGACAGTAGTTTTTTTGGTAGATCTCTTGATGAATTGGGCAAGCGGATGCGGATACCATTCCGCCTATTGCTTTCGGCCGATGAGTTCACCAAAACCATTTCCCAACGCGGCGAGTTTTACACATCTATAAACAAGCGTTATCAACACGCATTGCGGAAAGGAATGACCGAGCAAGAGGCTTTGGATGAAGCCGGCATGATGATGCTTGATCCAGGCTCTGTTGCAGATGATTTAAATTACAAAGCAAAGTTTGACACGCTGCAATCCGACTTAGGTGTTATGGGTGAATATGCTGGAAAGTTTCAGCGCACTTTAGCAGGCCGGTTTATCATGCCATTCGTTACAGCTCCAACGAATGCGTTGTTGCGCACAATGGAATATACACCATTTAGCAAAACATCCTTCGATGCACTTGGCGCTAACGGGCCGCGCGCGCAACAACTTGCCCTCGGCAGATTAACTGTTGGTGGCGCAGTTATAATGACAACACAAAAATACGCACACGATGGCCGCATTACCGGCGGCATGCCAAGCGATCAAAAGTCTCGGGACGCCCTGCCGCCTGGGTGGCAACCTTATAGTTTCGTTTTAAAAGGAAAAGGTTTCCCAGAGGATATGCCGTTGTATGATGCTTTCGGCGCTCCAAATGGCCCTTTAATGTATGTAAGCTTCCAAGGGTTTGAGCCTGTTGGCGGGTTACTCGCAATTACGGCTGACACAGTTCAACGCATGAACCTGACAAGTGATCCTGAGCTGCAACAAAATCTTGGAGCAGCAGCGATGCTTGCCACTGCTAATTATTATAAAGAGCTGCCAATGCTGCAAGGAATTGCTGATATGGTTGCTTATATGGACGGCTTTGACCCAGCAAAAATTTCACGCAGCTACGCAGAGAGCGCAAGCCCAATTGGCGTTCCAAATCCACTAAGCTCATTGCAGCGCATGTTTGCGCGGCTTGCTGATCCGACAAGGGTCAAGCCTCGGGAGGATATTGAGTATTACACAATTGAAGATGTAAAAAAGATTGTCATTGACGAAGATGGAAACGAGTCTTTTGCATACCCACTTGCAGACGGGACGCCAAACTATGCTATTGTCGGTACTCCCAAAGGAGACTTAGGGACAAATTTTCGTGCGTATCTTACAGAGGTCAGCGCGCTACAATCCAAGGACAGCTTCATTCGGGATGAGCGCGACTTAAACGCTGTTGTATATGATACACTAGGCAACGCAAAAGGATCGGATGAGTTTAGCTTTGCCGCCAATCCAGGCGCCGCGTTGTTTAGTAATATATCAGGCCTTCGCTTAAAGCGCGGCGATGAGCTGGAAAATTACGAAAAAGAGCTGATCCGATTGCAGCGCATGACAAACAAATGGCCTTTGACCAACCCACAGAAAATGGGTCAAATCAAACTTAGCTACGGCATGCAGTCTGACTTGGTAAATCTGGCGAAAAATGAAATCCGCATTAACACCCCAGGCTTTGGGTCGCTGGATTTTAGGCAAACTATTATGGCAGTAACTGGATCTGACCAATATAAAGGTATCCCAGATAAAGCCAAAGTAACGATGCTTCGTTCAATAAACCAAAAATTTATAGAAGCAGGGTTCTTGGCGTTGCTTGAAAACCCAGAATATGCAAATATGCGGCAAGCATACGAGCAGGTCGAACAGTTAAAAAACGAGGGTCGTAGATAATGACAGTATCGAGCAGCACAAACCGAGCAAGTTATAGCGGCAATGGATCGCTTGCAACTTTTGCGTATGGCTTCAAGGTTTTCGACCGGGACGATCTGACGGTTATCCTTCGAGCCAGTGATGGCACAGAGACTGTCCAGACGATTACAACCGATTACACTGTGACGGGCGTTGGCGATGTCGGGGGCGGCAACGTAGTGTTTGGCACTGCACCGGCGTCTGGAGTTACTGTTGTTATCATTCGGGAACAGCCCCTCACCCAAGGGCTTGACCTGGTTCCCAATGATCCGTTCCCTGCGCAAAGCTTGGAAGAGAGCTTGGACAAGCTTACATTTGTTGACCAAAGATTAAGTGAGTCTATAGATCGCGCGCTGACGTTCAGTGTCGGTGACTTTGTTACTGACGCGACACTGCCTTTTAAAGAGCAGCGTGTTGGTAAGGTTTTGGCATTTAACGAGACAACCGGCGACCCAGAGGCTGGGCCTAGTATTGCTGATACTCAGTCTGTTGCAAATGCCTCTGCTGACATTAAGACTTTAGCGGAGATCCAAGATGGTACGGTTGCCACTGATGCTATTACAAACGTAAATACAATACGCACGGATGTAACTACAGTATCCGGCATGTCTTCTAATGTAACAACGGTTGCTGGCAATACTACAAACATCAATACTGTTGCAGGAAACAATGCCAACATTACAACTGTTGCTGGCATAGATAGCGATATAACTACTGTTTCGGGTATATCTTCCGATGTGACCACCGTTGCTGCTGACGGTACAGACATTGGCGTTGTTGCAGGTATATCTTCTGATGTGACTACTGTTTCCGGCGTATCGACAGAGATTGGTCGCTTGGGTACAGCTGATGCTGTATCTGATATGAACGCACTAAGCCCTGCGGCAGTTATCGCTGATATGGATTCTCTTGCTGATAATGTTAGTGCGATTACTGCTGTATCAGATGATATTGGCTATGTTATTGCTGTTGCTATAAACGCAGGAAACATTAATGACGTTGCCGGAAATGAAGCTGACATTACAACTGTTGCTAGTGATATATCTAACGTCAATACGGTTTCGACTAATATTACGTCCGTAAACACAAACGCTACAAACATTACTGACATTCAAAACGCTTCAACAAATGCTGCTACGGCTACAACTCAAGCAGGAATTGCAACAACACAGGCTGGTATAGCAACGACTAAAGCAAGTGAAGCATCTGTTTCTGGGGTTAATGCCGCCTCTTCTGCTACTGCCTCTCAGGCTGCTCGTGACACGGCTGAAGATTACAAACTAGCGGCTGAAGCCGCCGCCACCTCTGCAACCAACACTGCGTCTGCGCTTGCTGGTTTTGACCTCACAGCTATAGCCAAAGACATCAGCGACACAGCCGTAGACGTATTCGTGTACGACACCCGCAAGGACAGCGATGGCGGTGCATGGCGTAAGCGCACACAGAATACAAGCTGGTACAATGAGACACTGAACACTAGCACCCGTGGCTCTCGTAAGGAGTTCCCTGCGGTTGCTGTTATTGTGGCTGAGACTAATCAGGTTACGATCTACGATGGTGATGATCCTGATTTGCCTATGTGGATGGTGTTTAATATAAACGGAGAAAACAACTTCCTACTAACAGGCGTGAGTTCTATTACGTCCATCAACGGTAAAATTGCACTAGGAAACACAGGGAGTTATGCTCGCCTAATGTTAGTGGATTTTCTCGCAGAGGAAAGTTACTGGATAACATCAAACAGCGTTACGGTAAAACAACAAGGTATTGCAAGCCGTAATAGCACAACTGTCAATGTAAACTCTTCTAACTATGGAACTATTGTTAATTCCGCAGTCAACGATGTAGCCATGACCGTTCTGCCCAACGCCCCGATTGATGCTGCTACAGGATTGCCTGTGCCGACTATTGCGGTGGCGACGAATGGTGGCGTGAGTGTTATTAAGGATGATGGGACTGTTGTTGATATTACAAACACGTTTGCTAATTATAACCGCTGGTCTTCTGTAAAAATTACAACCGATAACAAGTTAATAATAGATGCAAGTAATGTTAACCTTACTAATAATATCACACACGTTGTTGATATGCCTACAGCAGATGTATCGGCACAGCTAGTAAACGCTAGATTTACTGCCCTAAACGGAAGATATTATCACTCTGATAGTAGTATCCCCAATATATCACTGGGGGGTACGTTTGAACCCTCAATAGCACCTATGCAAAAAGACCAATTTGCAATGGGCGGTGACAATGCTAGCTACGGACTTGATATAATAGCGGAAGCACCTGAGACAGTAAGTGGTATTAGCAGCAGTGCGATGATCGCTTACATTAAATCAGACTACAACACAGGCTGGATGAACGGCGACATCAAACTAGCCACCTTGTCCGACACCGATGATACTGACGTTACTGGCAGTGAGTTGGTGACGAATGGTACGTTTGCTAGTAATACTACTGGGTGGAGTGCTACTAATTCGGGCATTTTATCCGTAGACTCCGCTAGACTAAAAGTTACCAACGGAATTGCGAGTGCTGGTCGGGCGCACCAAGCTATTACAGTCGAAGTAGGAAAAACGTACACGATTAGCGTGGAAGGTTTGCTAGGAACATCTGGGCCAAATATTAGAATTGGTAATGCTGCAAATGGTGCAGATTATGGAAGTTCAACAGCGGCTGGGTTAAATTCGTTCACCGTTATTCCTACGCAAACAACTATATACATAACGCTAAAACCTAACAGCAACACAAACGGAAATACTGCTCTATTCGACAACGTCTCAGTACGCCTAGCCGAAGAAGACCGCAGTGTGAACGGCAACGGTCTACAAGTGTTCGGCACTGTGACCAAAACCCCTGTGGCTACTGGTGCGGATTTGGTGGCGTATAGTGGGTTTAGTAGCAGTAACTATCTTGAGCAGCCTTATAACTCTGACTTGGACTTTGGGACGGGTGATTGCTGTGGCATGGCTTGGTTCAAACATGAAGCAACTGCTCTGACACGAACAATTTTTGATAGAGATAGTGCAACGACAGACAAAGCTATTAGCTTTGAGATAGCCGCTACAAATAGTTACCTTCAAATATCCTTGGATGATGGTACTGATCGTGTTTATGTCAACTCAGGTTCAGCCGTAGATGATGATACTTGGCATTTTGGTACATGGGTGCGCCGAGGAAGCACATTGGAACTATATGTGGACGGCGTCCTTAAAAATACAGGGGATGCTTCATCTGTAGACAGTATTTCAAGCACAGATGCGAGACTAAGAGTTGGTGATTACAGAAGGTCTGGGTTGTCTTTACCTTTTGGCGGCTCAATAGCCCTACTCCGCATCTCAGCCACAGCCCCATCCCCAGAACAGATCGCTAAAATCTACAACGACGAGAAGGTGCTATTCCAAGAGAATGCCCAAGCAACGCTATACGGCTCGTCTGATGCGGTAACAGCTTTGGCCTACGACGATAGCACAGAGTTGCTTCATGTCGGTACAAGCGCAGGACGTTCAGTCTTCCAAGGATTACGACGAGTAGACAACACAACCGATGCAGTCGGTGCAGCAATCAGTGCCTCTAATGGCCTAGTAGCAGAGGATTGATAGATGACAGTTAAAGTATCAAAACCAGCCGTAAACCTTCGGGAGGAACTGGCTGATCTAAAGAAACCCACAGGTATAGCTGGAGAGGCTATGCTTCGTGCGGAGACACCACAGGAACAGTTTAACCTGATTGGTGCAGGGCGTAGGAACCTGATTATCAATGGTGATATGCGGATTGCACAGCGGGGAACGAGTGCTAACATCACAGGCTACGGTTATCACACGGTAGACAGATGGCATACTATTGCCAACAGCGGTATGAATTACAATGTTACGATGTCACAAGAGCTTATCGCAGATGCACCCTTTGGGTTTTCGCATTCATTAAAGCTACTTACTACCTCAGCACAAACAACAGTATCTGGTGAAAACTACAGCTTGAGATATAGTATTGAAGGTAGTGACGTGAGACACTTAAAATACGGAACTTCTAATGCGGAATACATTACACTATCTTTTTGGGTAAAGTCTAACAAGGCAGGAACTTATAGCCTTCAACCTTATGCATTGAACACCGCAGGTAATGCTTCCTATTTAACTTCCTACACTATCACTAACCCAGACACATGGGAATATAAAAGCGTAGTAATTGAACCCAACACTAAACGCTCCATAAACTATACTGACACTACTGGTTTTTTTATAGATTTCAACTTAGACTCTGGGCCAGATGACATAGTTTCTCCGTACAACTGGGCTGTCGCAGGTGCTGCGAGGGCAGTGGAGGGTCAGGTTAGGCTACTAGACACGGTTAATAACTACTTTGAAATCACAGGCGTCCAACTAGAAGTAGGCAAAGTCGCCACGCCTTTTGAACACGCCCGATCCTACGGGGAAGAACTGGCGTTGTGCCAGCGGTATTTCCAAGTTCTTGGTGGCTCTGGAACAAATTACACATTAGCCGCAGGTTTTACTTCAGGTACAAGTTTTTTTGGGTACGGCAAGTTAATAAAAACAATGCGAGTTTCTCCAACCTTTAGTGTTTCGGGTACAGTATCTGACTTCGGGTATACACACGTTGCCGTTGCTGCGGCTGCTAGTGCAACACCTTATGTTACAACTACCCCAGACACATACTTTATGCAGTTTGGCAGTAGTACATCAACTACTAACAATGCAGGTGCATACGCTAGAATTACAAGCCCTGGTACAAGCGCTCATTTTGATGCGGAGTTATAATTATGGATAATGTGAACATTACAACAGCCCAGTACATAACTGACACTGGCGGAGATACTAACTGCATCCAAGCCACTATTGACGGCACGGAAATGTCTGTCCCCCTAGACCCTGCAAACCGCCATTATCAGGAAGTCCTAGACGCAATCATTGAACAAGGCTCAGACTGCTTTGACGGTGATATTCCAGAAGAACTACAGGCAGCGGCAGACGAAAAGCAGTTCAACCAACAGCTTGCAGACTACCGTGTAGCAGTGGCCCGACTAGCACAGTATGTGGTCGCAGAAGGTCGCAATCAGGTCACTGAGATGCAGCCTACTGGTGAACAGGTGTTCAACGAAGAAACAATGGAAATGGAAGATGTGATGCACGATGTAATCACAGTCACAGCCATTGAACCTGTTGAGCCTACGGTCACACGCATGGTGTACTCTGAGGATGATCCTATGGCAGAGCCTGTAGAGGAAACGATTGAGAACCCTCTGATTACAACAGATGTAGCTGAACGTGCAGAAGCACAGGCTGTAGTGGATGGTACGCCACAAGAAGTTAAGGACGCCGACTAATGGATAAGAGAACAGTAGCATCAGCGCATGAGCGGATAGACGGTCTTGAGAAAGAAGTGATTGCTATGCAGACAGAAATGCGAATCCAATTCAAAGATCTGTTTGGCCGTGTCAAGCGCATGGAAGCAATTATGATCGGCACAACAGGCTTTATCATTGCACTCTTAGTGGCAGTGCTGACAAAGATGGGCTGACAAAATGATTGACCCGGTAACAGCGGTCGGTCTAGCTACTAGCGCCTTTAATATTCTGAAGCAGGGTATTAGTGCTGGCAAGGACATCCAAGAAATGAGCGGAACCCTAGCAAAATGGGGCTCCGCTTTTTCTGATTTTCAGTACGCTGAAGACAAGACAAAGAACCCTCCGTTCTACAAGATGATGTCTGACAATAGCTCAAATGCTATTGAAATCTTTGCTCATAAAAAAAAGATGGAGGCTATGCGTAAAGAGATTAAGGATCATATCTCCTGGACGTATGGCCCTTCTGCGTGGGAAGAAGTTCTCGCTATTGAAGGTGAGATGCGCAAGATACGCAGGGAAGAGGCTTATAAAAAACAAGAGATGATAGACAACGCTATCAACTATACCCTTGGTGCAATCATATTTGCCATTGCGGGGGCTGGTATAGTGACAGGCTTTTATTATCTTGGTCGCTATCAGGGTAAATGGTGATGTGGTTTTTAGTTTGGTTTCAAGTTATGAACAACAACATTGAGCATTATCAACTCAATCAGTTCACTACTGAGAATGAGTGCAGAGAAGCTCTCGAAGATGCAAAGGTCTTGATAACTACAAGCCAGACTACGGTGTATTGCTTTGAGGTTATACCAGAATAAGAAGGGTGATTATGTTGTGTATGACAAAGAAGGCAGGGTCGTTATCATTACGCACCACAAACACTACGCTATTAACTACGCTAGGAGTTTAGAAAATGACGTTTGATAAGTATGACGTAAATAAAGATGGCACTATCGACGAGGTTGAGTGGCAGAAGTTGGCGCTTGAGGATCGTTGGCGTGAGCTTTCTGATGCTGATGCAAAGCGGGACACACAGCGCCGTTTAACTATGGCTTGCGCTGCTGGTATGCTGCTCTACCCTTTCGCTATTGTAGGGGCCTCTGCGTTGGGCTTAGACACTGCTGCCGATCTCATTGCCGACATTGCAAGCGTGTATGTGGTGGCTGCTAGTGGTGTGGTCGTTGGTTACTTTGGATTCAATGCGATGGAGGCTAAGAAATGATACAGGCTCTGATCGGCCCAATCTCTGAACTTGCTGGCGGCTGGCTCAAAGGCAAGGCCAGCGCCCAGGCTGCATCCGCAAACCTGAAGCTAGTTGAAGCGGAGGCCAAGGCAACCATAATGAAATCGGCTGCTACGTCTGAAGCTGATTGGGAAAAGATTATGGCCCAGGGGACGCAAAGTAGCTGGAAAGATGAGTATCTTGTATTGCTTTTTTCTATCCCGCTTATCCTGGCGTTCTTGCCCTTTAAGTGGGCAGACGATGCCGTGACTAATGGCTTTGCGGCGCTGGAAAAAATGCCAGATTGGTACAGTTACACTTTGGGGGTAATCGTTGCCAGCAGCTTTGCAGTAAGATCAGCAACTAAATTTTTCGGAGGTAAAAAATGAAAGAGAACTTTGGATACTGTTTAAGAATGCTACTCAAGCACGAAGGTGGCTTTGTGAATCACCCGAAAGATCCAGGGGGGATGACAAATTTAGGTGTGACCAAGGCTGTCTATGACAAGTGGATCGGCCGCGAAAGCACCGAGCAGGAAATGCGCGACCTAACACCGGATGATGTGGCTCCGATATATAAGAAAAACTATTGGGACAAGGTGCGCGGCGACGATCTAGGAAGCGGCTTGGATTGGTGCGCGTTCGATTGGGCTGTTAATTCCGGCAGCGGCAGGCCAGCCAAGGCTATTCAGCGTGCCGTAGGCGCAAAGCAAGACGGGGCAATCGGGCCTATGACGTTGCAGGCTGTAGCTGATAAAGACCCTAGAGAAATTATAGAATCTGTGTATCATACGCGGCAGAGATTCTATGAGCGACTGAAAACTTTTGAGACGTTTGGCAAGGGTTGGACGCGCCGCAACAAGGAAACGCTAGAAACAGCATTGGAGATGGCAGATGCCTAAGCAGGGATTATACGCAAACATTCACGCAAAGAAAAAGCGCATTGCCGCAGGATCTGGCGAGCGGATGCGCAAGCCCGGTGCACCAGGCGCACCAACCGCGCAGGCTTTCAAGGATAGCGCAAAGACCGCTAAGAAAAAAACCATAATGACCGGTAAGGCTTAAAATGAGCAGGTCGCCAGAAAGAACCGGCAACAGTGGCCGGCGCGCAGCGTTCTTGCAGCGCATGGGCAAGATGCCTGGGCCGACAAAGAACAAGGACGGCACGGACACGCCTCTCCTTAAATCTTTGAAAGCCTGGGGCGCTTCATCCAAGAGCGAAGCTGTGGCAAAAGGAAAGAGGATCTCAATGATGAATAAAAAGAAAAGCAGCGCATAAAAAGGTTGAACCAATTTCGTGCGCTGCTATAAAACTTTAGTGGGTGGCTTTCCACTAACATACAACCATTCTATGCCACGGGGCTTGGTCGGTTTGTTGTTGGTCGCGCTCTACCAAATGCGTCACATTTTTTACAGCGGCCACCCACACGATTCAACTTGCCATATGCATAATTCTATTAAATGCTTTTTGGCTAATTTTCTTTTTGGAAGAACTTTTTGTAGTTACAGACTTCATATAATTGTATAGAAATTTTCTTTGATCTAAGGTGATATAACCAACAGCAGAAGCAACTTCTATTATCGGTATGCTTGTATCAAATGAGGCACTGTAGCCGCGCCGCAACACTACACCGCATTGGCTTGGCCCAACTATGTTTCCGCAAAGATTTGATATGCATTGCAAACTGGGGGAGTTCGGAGTTCTTTCCCATTTTTTTAAAAAGAAATTCCACCAATCCGCTGACAGCTTCATGTCTTCAGTCAAAATCTCCCCTTTATAAACGTAATTTTTCATATTGTTATCACCCTAAAATATAATCCCGACCAGCATCATTAAACCAGCGCCGCTAATGAATCCAACTATGGCGCCGATCAAGCCGGCCATGTGGATCTCTTGTTCTGTAAACTTACTTTTCATTTGTCATCATCTCCCCTGCCAATGCAGCATAACCGCAAATATCTGTCCATGTATCTTCTTTGCTTGGTGACGTTAATGTACGTTGTACCTTGCTCA
>Ga0208434_1000218_pt1 | contig 31065 bp, 37 predicted proteins | sample 13_taG_FD_184086 | JGI IMG/M metagenome (GOLD analysis project Ga0208434, IMG submission 184086) | Marine viral communities from the Subarctic Pacific Ocean - 13_ETSP_OMZ_AT15268 metaG (SPAdes) (version 2) | ecosystem: Environmental > Aquatic > Marine > Oceanic | place: Pacific Ocean | collected... | reverse complement strand
GTCGCTCATGCTTGGGTCTATGTTCCTTCTGAGGGTGAATACTATGATGCTTGGACACCCTACGGAGTTTCTGATTGGAAAGATTTAGGATTCTGGGAGACTCTCGATTACACACCTGAAAGTTTTGCTGCTGAAGATAACTACGATTCTACTTACGGCAAAGCCCAAGCCAAGATTCGCAGAACCCTCAAAAACAAAATCAAGAAACAAGCCATCATGGGAACTAAGGCAGGTCAATGGTCGGCTCGAAAGTCTCAAGAACTCAAACGTCAGTATGAGGCAGCGTGTAGTAAGAAAGGTCTCCAACCCTACAAAGGGTCCAAAACTAAAAAGCAACAAGACCTCTCGGACTGGAGCAAACAAAAGTGGAAAACAGCATCCGGCAAAAAGTCTTCGACCACAGGAGAACCCTACTTCCCAGCCAAAGCCGTAGCAGCACTCAAGCAAAAGAAACTTTACGCTAAGGCCAAGCGACAAAAGCAAGCCGCTACTAAGGCTGGCAAACAAAATGCCAGATACTCTGATGACATTCGAGCAGTAGTCAAACAATATCGAGCCGAAGAAGATTCGGTTTCAACTCAAGAGGTTCTTAATTGGATTAACAGACCCCAAATAATTACTGAATCTTATGAGTTCCCTTCAGAACCAGTTCGTTGTGTTTATTGTGGTTCTGACGACATTACTACGGATGGATTAGAGGCCGGTTGGTCAGGTGGCACAGTAACAACGGATGTCACTTGTTTAGCAGAGGATTGTCAAGCAACTTGGCGAGATTATTTTCGTTATGTTGATACCGAAATTATCGTTCCGACCAGCCTTACTTTAGACTCAGAGGATGCTTTGCACGATGAACAATTAGAAATTGAAATTGAAGGCATTGATGAAACTTACGGCCTGAGTTCTTCGGACCCAGAAATGCTTTCCGTAGCCGAATCTGCTGTTTCTCAATATCAGTCTCGAACAGATTTACCTGAAACTTTTCAGTTGCATACCAAGCCACACTTTGTTTTTGTCTCCGCAGATGCTTTCGGTCGTAGTAGCCATGTAGCACGTTTCCGAAGTCAAACCGCCAGCCACATTCCTATCATCATGTTATCTTCTGAAGCCATCCGAGAATCTGCTGACCAATACGGAGTGTCATTAGAAACTGCGGTTCAAACAACAGTTTGGCACGAACTCGGTCATGTATTGTGTGAACTTTGGGACATGGAAGAAATCTATCCTTTCGATAACAGCACCCAAGAAGAAGAGTTTGCAGAATCTATCGCAGAATCCATGTATTTCCAAGAGCCATTTCAAAATCCGGAGGTTTAATCGTGATTCCTATAAATTGGTTTTACAAGGGCAAATTGGAAGAAGAAGATTTGTTCGATATAATATCACCTATTGAATATATTCCATCTCGTGACTATTACGAGAAGTCTGGAAAAGTGCATACATACATCAAAGCCTTGTGTCCCACTCATGGTAAATCCTTGTTTATCAATTGGGGGGAAATCATAAAAGACCCCGGTGTTCTGGGCGAAGACCCAGAGGTTGCCGCCATAGCGATGCGTAGTGAACTCTATACGGGATACCGGTTTATTTATTACCAGTGGGACTCAAACGGCTTGCACTTCCCACCTTCAACCAAAAGTCGCCGCACCGGAAAAGGAAATGTAAGCAGTGTCTTTATTTGCAGGGAATGTCGTAAAGACTCAGGCTACCAACTCTCATTATTGGAACTTTTTGGCTAAATAAAAAACCCTATGAAGGGTCTTGAAGCCATTGTCGTTTTAGTTTTACAAAAAAACTATTTTTATACTATCGAATCAGCAATATAGGAAACTTGTTCCAATTTATTGCTTGGCGAGGTTCTTGTTTTGCAGAAACTTTCAAAGCATAACTTAATAATCCAGTGGTCTCAGAAGTTTCAGCATCGCCGCTTTTAATTCTATACAACCACGGTTCTAACGCAAAATCAACATGGTCCCATCGTAGTGAACCATCATGTTCAGCATTTGAAAAAAGTGTTTTCTTTTCTTCTATCCCAGTAGTTGATAAGACAGAATCAGTTAAGCGAGAAGGAAATATACCCAACTCAAATATGTTCTCTATATCGCCTTTTGTAATATGATTTAAAACTGGAATCACACTATCCATGTCATTAGACACGCCAATAATGTAACAACAGTCCTCCCTTATTTTCAATGATTGTTCCATCTCCTTTACGAGTTGCGAAGTTTCTTCGTGGGACACCAGATAAACACCATCAGCATCAACGGCAGAAGGCTCCTTTATTTTCGGCTGAATCAACACATCAACATCTAAATCCATACTCTTCCTTAAAGCAAAATGCTCTATCATACGTTTCATTAGCACAACACTTAGAAAAGTTTCTTCAGCAGCACCCTTATCCCACTCATGTATTTCTTCCTCGGTCAATAACTTCTTAGACCGAAATGCTTCCACGACGCTCTCAGCACCTACGAATATCTTATTTTGGAGATACAGAGTTAATTCAGTAACCCAATCATCAGTATTTGGCTCCATAAATTATATTGCTACAATCGACTACTTAAAACCACCCCAACCTGCATCTTTAAATAGTTGATTGAACATAAGAATAATTGTTCAGAGGAGGTTCTGTTAGGATAACGAAGTTCGCCATCATTGACTGTAATTTTTACTCCACTGAAAAGTGATTTTGAGACAAGATTTGGTCAAGGAGAAGTAAATTATCACAACTATTGTAAGTATTGTGCATCTCCGAGCATAGGGGCGGCTTCAATGAACACAAAAAAGGGAAACGGTCGAAATGGCTTGCCAGAGTGATACGTCCCATTTCATTTTCACAAGGTTTTAAGTATCTAAAAACTCCATTATAAGTTGGTATCAAAATGTTTCCAGTTGAATCGCTCCTTTTTTTAGGCGATGAATATACATCCACCGTTGAAGATATTCTCGATAATCATTTTGGAACAGAGCAACACATGGTCTTAACGATTGTTGAACTTTTGATAGGTTATCATTTAGCCCACCGAGAACTTATGGATTATCTGGAACTATTCAACCCCACCTTTTCTTTAGAATTAACTGACATTATAGTTCACAAACTGCTTCAAGAGCATTTGCAGTTCAATAATTTTACATCACAAACCCTTCAGGATTTGTTAGACCACGGTGTTTTAGCATGAATAAAAAGCGATTGAAGAAACGAGATAAGAAGTGGAAAAACACTTCTAAGCCAGTTGAAGAGTTAGATGCCCTACGTCTCCAACGAGAGTTTTTGGGGTTGGAACTTTGTGCTGTTTGTGACCATACGTATCCCAGAGAACTGGGCTTGTGTCCCAAGTGTGCATAAAGATTGCCTTCAAGTTTATATGGGTGAATACACACTAACCAGAGTATGACCTCGGACTTTAACGTTGTGAACATGGTGGCTGGAACACGATTGACGAATAGCATTGACCTTTATGCGGTCTCCGCAGAATTGGATGTAGATTATGAAGCCGAGCAATTCCCCGGCATGGTTTATCGCATCAGCCCTGCAACTCACGGACCCACCGCACCAACCCTTTGCTTGCTGTTGTTCAACAGTGGAAAGTGTGTCGCCACAGGTGCAAAGGCTTACGAAGATGTAGTTACCGCTATGCAAATGATTCACGATGATTTGAATGAAGCCAAGTTTAGTCTTTGGCCTTTTGAAGAATCAGACATTGAGGTTTCCAACATTGTGATTACTACTGACTACGGTAGCACTCTTTCACTTCGTAACCTTTGTTTGTCGTTGCCTTTCGACCGCAGCGAATACGAACCAGAACAATTCCCCGGACTCATTTACCGCTTGGCTGAAACCAGTGGTGTCTGTTTGATTTTCTCATCAGGTAAGTGTGTGATTACAGGCACATCAAGTCTTGAAGAGGCTGAAGAAGCCGTAGCAGAACTTCGTTCAGAACTTGACAGTTACATTACTCCTTAATTGAAGAGTATTTCCATCACGTTCCAAAAGAATGAAAATCTTTAAGTATCAGAACTACTACAATCCATGCTATGCGTGCTGGAAAGGAATACGAAATCTGGCACATTAAGGATGAGGAAAGATTGCATCCGTTGGGTTCTCTAAATGAAGGAGCCTTAATTTACATCAACTCTCGTTCCAAAGCATTTCACAACAAGTTAGGTCTGGCTTATGGTCAGGGTGCTGGAAACCTTGATACAAATTGGAGTCAGGATTTTTACATCTGTAACTACGGACGTTTTACTGAACAAGTCCCGACCCAAAGGCCGGGCGATTGGAAATTGCCAAAACCCGATGGAAGAGGACTTACCGTTAGTGGTCTTGCACATTGGAAGGATGAGGAAACAGAAATTATGAAAAATCTCAATTATTTCATAGAAAACTACGAAGTTGTTAGAATCTTTGACGACGAGATGCGTTCTTTAGACCTTCTGAAAAAATTGCTGATGATTCTGAAGGATAGTAAAAACCCAGCATACATGAAACCGATTTATTTTCACTTTTTGGGAAGTGGCGTAAGTGATGGTCGTGTCTGGGAAAATGGTGTCCTTGTTCCTCAGTCTTCATTGGGAATCAACAAATCAGAAATCAGAGACATAGAAGAATGGTGCGAAAGTATGAGTTATCAAGGATTCAACGTTAATGTTAAATATCATTATATGGAAAGTCCAAAAGGTATGCTGAGTGAGGAATTGTATGTAGCCAGAGATGGTTCTGGACCCTACTGGAAGCGGTTTCCTCCTCGTTATTGATGAAAATCTTTAAGTATCAGAACGACACCAATCTTGTTATGATGCCCGCACTTGGACTCGTTGGAACTGTTATCGGCTTTGGTGGATTTGGTTACGCCGTAGTTAAACTCACAAAGAAAGATTGGAAAGCCGTTGCTGTTGGAACAGTCGTTGGTGCTGCTTCACTTGCTATGGTTGGCTGGAATCTCCGCACGCTTCGTGATGTAGTTCCATTCGGCGCAGAAGATTACATGGACCGTGATGATGTCGAAAAGGTTCTGGATGCTTCCAGAGGTAAAATTGTTTCCGTAACTTTCATCAAGCGAACCAACGGTGAAAAGCGAACTCTCGTTGGACGTATCGGTAAGAACTACAAGCCAACAGGCACAGACCCATTGGGCGGCAAGAAGGCTCGCCGTGGTCGAAACTTGTTCACGATTTACGATATGCAAAAGGGCGGTTTCCGCATGGTTTCTATGGATTCCGTTATCAGCATTCGTGCTGCTGGCAAAGACTACAAGGCTTGAATAAGAACTTTGAAGTAGTTGCTGCAACATAAGTTGCACATGGCAGATTTATTTTGGATTGCAGAAATGCAAAAATATGTTGAATTGTATTCTTTGTTTCACAAAGCAATACTTAAAGTTGAACCACGCACAGACACTGAAACAATGATGGGACTTTGGTTCGATTTTAGAGAAAGTGTTTGTGACTGTGAAGGTTGCAGAGAAGATTCTGATTGTGTAATTCACATTGATGTTGCAGACTTTGATAGTTTCGATGAAGATGAAGAATCTGAAGACTAAGGTTTAAGAGGGTGCTTACTACTATCATTACACATGGTAGCAGAACTTAGAGGTTGGACACCCAGCCGAATTGCTTCCGAACTCCGCATGGAGCCACGTCAAATCGCTGACGCATGGGGTGAGAAAGCCTCAGATTATGCTTACGAACTCCAGACAGGTATTTCCGTGGGCCAAACTGACCAGACAGGTAAAATGTCGGACATCATCAACCTATTCCAAGACCGACTCGAAACCGTTCAGAATATCTTGAAGACCGAACATGGCTTTACTGCTTTTGCAGACATACGCACCGTCAATAAAGACCGCAACAAATACTTGCGTCATTCAGTTTCATTAGTCGGCATGGTTTCCGATATTCGTCGTAGTCGAAGCGGTGGTCGCATTGTGGAACTTGAAGACCGAACAGGTAGTGTGAACATTTTCATTCGAGCCGAAGACCCTGCGGCTGGAACACTTCTTCTTGACGACGTTATTGGAGTCACAGCCAAGTTTGCAGAAGATAAGCAAAAAGGAGGGGCTGGAGACCTGATGTTTTGTAGTCGTGTTCAATATCCCGAAGTCTTACCTCATAATTACAATCGAGGAGGCATGGAGTTTGACCCAGTTTCAGTAGCATTTGCTTCTGACATTCACATGGGCAGTAAAGAGTTTCTGGAAAAAGATTGGGACAAAATGATGCACTGGATGAACTCTGACGATGAAACGGCTCAGAACATTAAATACTTTGTTTTATCAGGTGACATAGTAGATGGTATCGGTGTTTATCCGGGTCACGACAAAAACTTGAGCATTCACGATGTTTATGACCAATACGAGTATTGCGCTCGCAAACTCGATGAATTGCCTGACCACATTACACCAGTGATACTTCCGGGTAATCACGACGCTGTGCGACCTGCTGAACCACAACCAGTTCTTGAACCACTTATTCAACAACGATTCAATTCAACCGTTCATGTAGGCAACCCTGCTCGAATCAATCTTCACCACGCTGCGGATTCTGATGCAGACCCATTTCAGATTCTTAGTTATCACGGCAAAGGCATAGACGACATGGTTCCACGAATGGCTCACGTTACTTATGAACGCCCTGCTGAAGCCATGAAAGAAATGCTGAAGAAACGACACCTTGCTCCGATGTGGGGTGAAAGAAATGCTTTGTCACCAGAAACAGAAGACCAAATGGTTATCCGAGATGTTCCAGATTTATTCGTCACAGGACACACTCATGCACATCAAGTTGAATGGTATCGTGGAGTTCCATTGGTCGTAAGTTCCACCTTCCAAAATGAAACTGATTTTATGAATATGCTGGGCTATCAAGCCAAAAAGTCTCGGCTCACAGTCTATAACATCAGAAATCGTAGCACCAGAATAATCCCATTCCAAAGTTTTGAATGAGGCATGACAACACGCATAGCCTTCTCTGATTGCGGCATCGCCGCAGGTAAGCCTCGAACTTTAGACATAAGAACAGTTTAAGAGGGTGTTGTGACATAGAATAAACATGGTCTCGATTTGTCCTTGCGGCAACACAGTAAAACGACCTCAACATTATGGGTCCTTTTGTTCGGACTTTTGCAGTTCCTTTGCGGCTGATGAAAATACTTCTTGGTGGAACACGGCTGGGAAAAAGCAAACTATGTTTTGTCTCGGATGTGGTAGCAACTTTGATTTAGTGTTTGGAAACCGTTCTCAAGTTTTTTGTAGTTCCGAATGTAATCGAAACATTCAACAGAAATCAAATTGGATTCTTTTCAACATTTGTCGCATTCTTGCACGTCATCCAGACGGGCTAACATCGGGTGAAATCGCTCGACTATTGGATGAGTTCGCTTTCAACCAGAATCAAAGGTCAGCAGGTCATCACATCCGAAAGTTATGGCGTTCAGGAGTTGTTGAAAAAGTTTCCACAAAATCCCCCGCTAAATATAGAATCTCTAATCCCGACGCACACGCTGGAGTGTGGTTAGCATGACAGATTGGCGCACAATTCTTCGGCCAGTATGGGGATTCATTGTTTTGCAGCCTGTTATGTTAGGTTGGTTTTACTTATTTTCAGAAGATTGGGTCGCAGATTACCAATCCCTCGGTTGGCCTCTTCAAGTAATCGGCACAGTTTGGCTGATTCCTTGTTATGCTTACTATGAAAAATACTGGGACCGTAAGAGTCTTTAAGTAGCAGAACAACAGAATAATTCTCATGGGTTTTTCAGTAGGTGACATATTCGGCAAGAACTTTTTGTCAGCCGACACCATCATTGGTGGCAAATCCAAGCAAGAAAGTTTCGCAGCCGAAATCGTGGGAGTCCCCGGAGCCACAGTTTCAAATGGAACATTCAAACAAGCCCTCGGTTACAGCGTTCCCGGTAGTAGTTATGGAATCTCACATTATTTCAAAAAGAAAGGTTCTTCAACCAAATACGTTTGCACCAGTTCTGGTTGCCCAAGTTTCACAGACTGGGAAAATGACCGAATCAAACTTTTAGGGGCTTCAGATTATGGAGTCAATGTTAATGGTGCAACAGGAAGTGAAATAACTTTTAGGATTGAATCTCAAGCAGTTATGGGTGGCTCAGGGCATTTGGGTCCAGTTGCTACTTACGATGGTAACAAGATTAGTCTGCTTTCTGCTGCTCGAAACTCTGCCTTTACCAACATTAAGGAAGTTTCGGGTTCTGGTGGTAAAAAAGTAGATGTTACACTTACTTCAGGAAGTCATTACATTAGTCTCGACCCCGGTGCAGATGCTTCAGGCATTGGAACTTTCACAGTCAAGTTTAAAGGACCTAAAGGCGACATCAAGTTCGAGCGAGATAATTCCACCGACGCAAGAATCTCTGGAAGTGGCAAAGCCACACCTATGTATCTTGGATTAGTCAAGTGGGCTATGTATGAAGATGGTTGCATGGATAATGAAGCCTACAACTACAAATCCAAATACAACCGACAACCTGCATCCGTTACTTGCACTTACAAAATTGCACCAGTTGATACATTTACAATTTCTAAATCTCAAGTTACTCAGGGTGCCTCAGATTCCGTAACTTTCGATTGGAGTCTCGATACAACCGACAGGAAAAATGCTTCCTCGGTGAAACTTTTAGTCAGCAACTCTGCTGGCAACGACCAAGAAATCACTTCATGGGCTAAAGGTGTCACAGCGCAAACTTACACTTACAACACCTCCGCCTTACCTGTTGGAACCAGCACGTTCACATTACTTTCCACATGGGACAAAGTAGTAGGTCAGGAGAAAAAGGAAACTGTAACACTTAAGGTCAATTCACCCAACACTCTTTTGAGTTGTAATGACCCTAACGCTTCCAAGTATCAAGAAACTTCAGAAACTGGAGATTGTGGACCCTGTAATGATGGATTCCAAAAATCTGATGGACTGTGCCAAAAAGTTGGTTGCACCACAGAAGGCAATTACAACTACGATGAAACCGCACAAGTTCACGACGAATCTCTTTGCTTCGATGAAAACGGAGACAACGGAGACAATGGAGACAACGGAGACAACGGAGAGGGAGAAAACGGCGGAGATGAAACTGGAGACCCATTGGTTGCACAGGAAACACCCGAAGAAGGAAGTTTCCCAATTATTCCAGTCGTCGGAGGACTTCTTCTCGTTGGAGCCCTTCTACTTAGCAGATGAACCTTTAAATAGGTGCTACAATCATACACAAAGTATGAAGCATAAAGTTTTGATTGATTTATTTTGCGGAACTGGTGGCTTTAGTCACGGTTGGATTCAAGGTGGCGGTGGTATTGCCGTCAGCGTTGATAATTGGGAAGATGCTTTGAAAAACCATGCACATAATCATCCAAAAGTTCCAGTTTTGAATCTTTCGTTGGGCGGAGACATCGAGGAAACTTCCGATACATTGTTTGCTTATCTGGCTACTTACTGTGCCGAACACGGCATTGAACCAGAAGATTTGCATTTCCATTTGCACGGTTCTCCACCTTGTCAAGCCATTTCCACAGCCAGTCACAGCAGGGCTTCTGCTGACGGTTACATTATGGTTCAATGGTTTATTGACCTTGTAGCCCACATGAACCCAGATTCATGGAGCATGGAGAATGTTGTTCCAGTCCGAAAGTATCTCGACCCCAAAAGCATTCCGTATGTTATCGTTAATTCCAATGATTACGGAGTGGCTCAAAAGCGTAAGCGAGTCTTTGCAGGACAAGGATGGGTCTTGAAACCAACTAATGTGGGACTGACGGTGCAAGATGTTTTGCCCGATTTGATAGGTTCGACTTTAGAACCTGCTCCGTATATGGCTGCTAAGAAACGCTGGACTAAACTTGGCTTAGACAAGCCTTTTCCAACTGTTACTTCGTGTAGCCCATCTCAAATCCGAATCGTTAGTCGTCGTCGCAAAGCCCACGAAGAACCCCAGAGTTATCCCATTGATAAACCTGCACACACGATTACACAAGTGAACCATATTGTTGAAGAAGTGGACCCTGTAACTGAAGTATTAACTAAGCGTGGATTCACACTACAAGAAGCAGCCACACTTCAAGGTTGGCCTGATTTACAATTTGCAGAAGGCATTTTGGCTAAATCGAAACGTGTTATGGTCGGTAACATGGTTTGTCCACCGATTGCTAAAGTAATGTGTGAGAGTCTTTAAGTATCAAAGAAATACTCAATAGAATATGACAACCACTACGAACTCTATTTTACCCATGAGGGTTCTTGAGTTCTGGTATGGCCCACAAGAGGATTGGGGTTTAAATGGAATGGTGGATGAAACTTGGCTGGACAACCCAACAGATAGTAGATTAGACCTTTACAATCTTGACAAGTATGTTCACGAAGAAGTTGATAAAAGGCAATACTTAGGCGACCCCGGCATATACATGGTGGTTAAAACCCCCTCCACCCCACGTTATAGTTCCTATGGATTCCCTTTCCACAATTCTGAATATGCGGAACTAAAAACTCAAGGAAACAGCCGTATAGAAGTAACCACTAAACCAGATTATGAGGTAATTTTTACACCGTATGTGAAACCATTTGCAGAAGACACCAACAATAAAAATGACCAGACTCATTTTAGTGTAACGAAAAAGGATAATCGGTTTCTGGATATTATGGGTTCTCCGAAAGTTCCCGGCATAGAATACAAATACTACAAATTGTATTCATACAAACACACAACCTTTGAATCGGTTTCACGCATTTTGAATTGGTATCCATTCCCACAGATTTTCATTGAGTAAGCAAGTCTTTAAGTATCAGAAGAACCCAATGTTCATCATGGGTGCAGTATCAGAAGGCCAAAACTACCAAGACTACATGATTAGTCATCGCTGGGAACACGAAGTTGAGCAACCACAAAACAGTTCAACTAATTTTGCAGAGACTTTCGCTGCTGAAACAGAACCCAGCATCGGAGAGCGTGTTTCTGCTATGTTCATGGGAGTTTCCAGCATGGTTTCTTCTCAACCCCTTTTGGTGGTTGTCGGATTGGTAGGAGTTTATTTCCTTCAGAAAGGACTTCGTTCTGAATAATCGGTGAGATAATGGAAACACCATTTCAAACGTTCCTGAAGCAAATCAAGGAACATAAACTTTTCAAAAAGTATGCACCATACATCATTTTAGTAATTATCGCCATTCCGCTTTGGTATTATTTGTGAAGTCAAGTTTATATCAGTCATTCAACTTACCTCCCGTTGAGTATCATGGTTGAACCTAACAGACTGAATAATTTGCGATGTTATCTTGCAGGGCCTATTGACCACGCAGACGATGACGGCATCGGTTGGAGAAACGAAATGACTAAGTTTTTATCTGAACTTGGTATCGTTGTTCTGGACCCTTGTGATAAACCCGTTAAGGATTCTTATTTTAAAGAAATTGGTAACGAAAAGGAAAAGATGATGAACCTTAAAGAAACAGGCCGTTATTTTGAATTGACCCAACGTATGAAAGAAATCGTTCACATGGATTTGCGAATGGTTGATATTTCTGACTTTGTGATTGTGTATCTCGATTTCAATCAACGTCCATTCGGAACGATTCACGAACTTTTGAACTCACTTCACCAACGCAAGCCAACTTTGGTTGTGATTGAGGGTGGTCGCTCCAATGCTTCCAATTGGTTGTTCGGTATTATGAATTATGAGTTCATGTTTGATAACTTCGATTCACTTCAAACTTGGATTACACAGATTGATGACGGCACTATTGAAGGAGACCTATCACGATGGGTTTTCATGGATGTTTCAGAATCCAGTGGTAAGGCTGAAATGACCACTAAATCTAAGGGTCGTAAGCGTCGTTATGATGCAGACCCAGACATTGATGCACTGGCAGAACAAACCGCACAAAAAGATTAGGCTCCAGCAATCTTTAAGTATCAAGACAACTGATGTCTTGGCATGAGCGTAAAAAAAACTAATAATGATAAGTTGCTTCAAAAGATAGGACTACTCATTGTGTATGCGTGGGTATTGTTAGCAGTAGGTTTTTTCGTGCTTACTGCATGGGACCCGACTTACTTAGAATCCGCAGAAAATTATGTTTCAATTCTGGCTATCATCGGAGGTCCTGCTTTGTTGATTGTCACCAAGATTATCGAAACGTGGAATCAGGAAAAGCAACAAGAGATTTCCGATTATGAATCGCAAGCAGCCCATGAGCGTGCTATGAATGAGATTCTAACAAAACACTTTGCAGACATGGAAAGAAATCCACAAACTATTCAATCACCTGCGGTTGAAAACAGTTCTGGCTCAATCAGCACACAAGTTAATTCGTTAAGAGAACAAATAAAAATGTTACAAAAAGACCTTAACAAATTGAAGTGATGGATATGTCAGAAGATGAACTCAATGAACTACGCCTCAAAGCAGAGATTATTGCAGAAGCCACAGGCAGAACCACAGAAGCAGTTTTAGAAGACTTACTCGATGATGGATTAGTCAATTTATCAAATGAAGATAAGAACGACAAAGACTTAGTAGCCCAACTCAAAGAGGCTGCCGAATTGATTGCTACTGTTCAGAATATCTCTGCCGAAGTTTCGGCAAATACCGTGTTAAACGGAGGAGACAATTCTACTGAAGTCAAAGTTGAAACCACTTTAGAAGGAGACATCGTGGACCGTGCCTTAGAATCGGTGCAAAGAAAAGCCGAGAAACTCAAAATGATTATTGCTATTGTGGCTCCAATTTTGCTATTGTTGTCAGGTGGTGTAGGATTAGATTATTTTATGGACAACAATGATTCCAGCGAAAGTTCTGACGACATTTACATTGATGAAATCTGGGGTTGCACCATTATGGATGCTGAAAATTATGACTCAATAGCAACTAATGATGACGGTTCTTGTTACTGGGATGATAACAATGGTGGCGGTGGAGGTCCACCAGACTGTTCAGAAAATTGGCGTTGGGAAAACGTTGTAATTCGTGATTTCGATTCTAACGGAGAAGGTTACAACGACGACATTGAAATCCGAACTGTGTTTGAAGACATGAGTGGATGCAACCGACACATGGAAGGTTACTTTATCATCGCTATTTGGGATGAAGACAACGGCCAAGATTACACACAACATACTATCAATGATAAGTTTCACGACAGATTCGTAATAGACCATCACGAATACGACTTGCCTGAAAGCAATTATGTGATTTCTATTAACTATGAGTTCAATGAAGATTTCTGGGAAGGACCCTCAGCCTTAGTTACTACGGAAGCCCCAGACCCAGATGATGAAATCGGTTGTGATGCTTACTTCATCAATTCTCAAGCCTACTTAGAAGATTCAGATTCAGAACAGGATGCAGTTACTATGAGTGCTGATGTTGCTATCGTTCCTGAAGAAGACAACTGTAAAGACCGAAACTTTGAGATTATCTGGCAACTCTACGAACATAACAATCCAGATGTTGTCAAATACGAACACACCACTTGGGAAAGTGGAGAATCATCAGACCCCGATGGAGCAGATTATGTGTTTCACACATGGGACAACGTGGATGAAGGAACATACGACCCGAAAGTTTCATTGTTTTTAGATGGTGACCAACTCGACGAGAAATGGATTGCCCACATAATTTCTATTGAAGACGAAACTTCTGAACCAGAAACTTGTCAAATTAACCTTTATGGTATTGTTTTCCTTGTTAATGAAACCAATACTGCTTCCATAGACTATGATTTAGACTGTGGTTATGGCGAGACTAATGAAACCATCGGTTACAATGTTTCCACTCAATTGATAGTTTATCCTGCGGGTAGTGTCGATGAATACCTCAAACTGGACAGTGGATTACATTTTATCTCAGGCTATGCTGAAGATATTCATACTTTAATTATTGATAACTTTACCGATGCTAACACGACTCATTATGATTTCTATTGGTATGCTATTTGGACTAATGATTCAGGAGGTTATGAAATGATTGAAAGAACTTGGCTCAATCAAGAAGTTACTCATCCCTCTGAACCCGAAGAACCCGTGGATTGTAGTAACCTAAACATAACTTCTAATTCATTAGACTTGTCGAAGGACAGCAACGATGATTTAGTGGCTTCATGGAATCTATCTCACGATGGACCCGACCTACCAGATTGTTTCGTAGAAGTTGAAGTGATGATTACAATTTATCAAAACGGACAATACTACAATGTCAGCGATTTCTCTCAGAATGGTTTGTGGAAAGTTTATACCAACTCCGAAGGCAACCAAACTCTTCAGATAACTTCTGATGATTGTCAGTTGTTCAAAGACCTTCCACCCGGAACTTATGAAGTGCTAATGAAGTATCGCATTGTAGGCGAATCAGAAACAAGCGAAGACCATTTCGCTAACTCGGTGGTGATTTCTTGAGACCAAGCATTCAATTTGGATTAACCACGTTGGCTCTTGGTTCGGCACTTATGATAATTCCAATCAGGGCTAAATGGTGGCCTTTCGTCGGAACTTTCATTGTAGGGACGTTGGCTTACGAGATATTCCCCAAAGAATGAACATCACAATCTTTAAGTAGTCGTGCAACAGAATGTTGCTTATGGGCTATTATTCTCTTGACCCACTCGGTAAGGGATTCTTCCGTGTGGACCCTGCAATCACGCTTCCGCCCGAAGCACTTGCATTTTATTCCGAAACCACCAGTTTCAGAGCAGCAGGGGCTGGAAAAGTCACCAAAGAACTTTCACAAGAAGTGGTTGAAAGAGTCTCGAAAGAGATTGCAGGAGAAGTTTCACAAGCAGTTTCACAAAAGGTTGGCAAAAATGTTACGGAAGCAGTAGCCCAGAAAACTTCAAAGGAAGTCATGCAACAAGCCTACAAAAATGTTCAAGAACGAGCCATCAAGAAAAACGGCAAAGAACTTTCAGGTGCTGCCTTAACTTCAGCACTCAAAAAAGAAGCCAAAAATCTGGCTACTGAAAGTTTGGAAGCCTCATCCAAAAAGGTAGCCAAAACAACTGCGAAAACAACTGGTAAAAAGACTACAAAAAAGGGAGCCCAGAAAGAGGCTCGTGAAACGGCTGTTGAGCGATACGCTAAACACGCCACTACAAAGGGACTTATAGCCGCTACTGCTTTTGGAATCTTGAAAGTTCCTGCGGAAGCCCTTGCAGATGTTATCGGTGATACTGCTGACACATTTTTAGGCAACGATTGTAACCGTGAAGACACCGAAGAAAAATACCCAGACGAATCTTCAGAACAAATTGATGCTCGCATGGAAGCCTGTGAAGCCGAAGGTTTCAAGAGAACCATGATGCTTGGAGCAGCAGGTCTTGGAATTGTGGGAATCTTGGGAGCATTGATTGTAACTCGATTAGTTCCTAAGAAAGAAACTCCTCAGCCAAAACCAGAATCTCCCGTTGGAGCGACGGGGGCTACTGCATGAGCCGAAGAAGTTGTTGTATTTGTGGTGAATACCGAACCAACGTCGGAATGACTTTTTCCGAGCGTGCTTTTTGTCACACTTGTCGAGATATTGCTATTGAGTTTTACTTGAGTCAAAACGAGGGGGTTTGAACCACATGGCGAAACAAACAGGTTGGACTTTCTCAGGTTCGGCAAACTTTTCCCCAACCATAGGAGCCGGTTCAAGTAGCGATAGAACCAATTTAGAATCTATTGTGAAAATAGTTTCATCTGAAAAGAAAGGACGTGGTAGTAACAAGAAATCGAAAGATGGTTTCAGCACCATTGAGTTCTCGAAAGTTTCTAAAACCGATGCTATCGAATGGGAAGTTATCACAACCTGTGATGGCAAAGGCCAATCCGACCGAGTAAATCTGAGTTTGACTTACTACGACCCTTATTACATTGGCCGACTTTCTGACCAAATTATTGCTACGCTAACTGAGGATGAAATCGGAAATGTCTTAATGGGTGACAATTCCGCAGTTGAACGAAAAACTGCTAAAATGGTGGATTTAAATCAAACCATCAAAACCATTTATTCAACGACTGTGATTACTGATTCATCAGGCCGAGCCAAAGGAACAATTGTGCTTCCCGAAACTTATCCTTTTGCCGACTACGTTCTCAACATCCACTACGGTTACTCTAACACTTCTGAGCGTTCTGATTCTAAAAAATCGGATGAGTTCATTTGGGAAACCAGCCTTCTGGTTGGAGAAATTGCTTTAGTTGTTGTAGGTTCGATTCTTTCAGGAGGCACACTCGCACCCGCATTGGGAGCAGGGTTGGTAGGCACAGCCGCCGTTATCGGTGCTGTGGACATCGCTTATGCGGCTACGTCTTATTTAGCATCAGGTTTCGGTGCAATTGATGAAAACCGTCATGGATGCTTGTTCCCAATCATGGGATTCAACCACAGTTATACATTTACTATTGATGAACCAGTTACCATCATAGACGAGGAAACAGGAGCAGAAACTGAATCCACAGCCAAGACTCAAGCCATTGTTTCTCGAATCTCAGACCACACTGATAAAGTCGGAGCATACTCAGTTCCTAAAACTGAAATGTGGTCATGGATTGCAGGTGGTTCAGCATTAGTAGCCGCACTTTTGATTTTTACGAAGCCAAGAGGTGAACTCGATGAATAATCTTCCATTTGGTAATCACAATCATTCATTTGATGCTGAGGCACAATTCCCCGGCACAAAAATTAAAATGGAAGTTTTGAAAACCAAAGAGAAATCAAAAGACCCAGACACGCTTTGTGAATCTGAACACACCGTTTCAATTGGTATTTCACCACCACCCACCAAAGATTCTCCAATTATACCCTTTGAAAGCAGTATTGTGATTGTATTTACCGCCCTCGATAGTTCTGGTGGAGGATACATAGGCGAGATATTAGACCCAATGGCAATTGGTGGAGGTATCAAAGTTTTATTTACCGACCCAGTAAAATACGCCAACACGATTCAAGCAGGGAAAGAGGGGGCTATGGATAACATCATGTCAGACGATACATCAGGTGCTAAGAAAACAGAATCACTCTTTTACTTGACACTTACGGATGGAGCAAAAGGGTTTAGTCGAGGAGCAGCAGCAATAGTTACAGGTTGGTTTTCTGCCGAAGAAGTTTATCATGGAGACAATTATTTTGGAACAGAATTACACTATGAAAATGCTATTGCACACAAGATTCGTATCAAAATTACCAACAAGTTTGAAGGAGTGATTCGCACAGTTTATGATTCCGAACTGGCAGGTAGCAGCACAATCTCTCCAGAAGGTTATCTTATGCCCGCAATTTCTTATTTTGCTGTGGATTCACCGGGTCTTTGGACAGTAATGGTGGATTCCATCGGCTCTGGTTCTTGCGCTAACCCTAAACTTGCTTTGCGTGAAACTTTCACCGTAGCCACACCTGAGAACTGGGGAGATGAATCCAAAGATGAACCTGAAGGTTCAGAAACTGAAGAACCCGAAACTTTCGTTGAAACCATTTCTGGAGGGTCCTCAACTAAGACCAACGTGGGTCTTGAAACCATCATCGGGGGAATGGTTGTTGGAGGTGCATTGATTTATGCACTACTTGGATGATAAGGAAACTCGTGTTTGCCCTTGTGCCGACGGCTTTCTTTACGGAGACTTTCGTGATTCCGAAGAACCACCAGAAATCCAATGTAATTCTTGTGTCGATACACACCGTTGGTTCTGGCAGTTAAATCGAAACGACTGGTCAGGACAATACTGGTATGAGTGGACTCTTCGATTGAATACTAACTAAACTTTTAAGTATCAGAAGAGTTCCAAAATTATTATGACTATCCGCCCGAAGGCATATCCGTATCTGCAAACAAAGTGTCCAGCAATCCTTTTTAATGAAAGTGGCTCAATGCGTGCGCCCGGACGTATTGGAAAAAGTATGGAAATAATTATGGAAATTAGTGACAACCAACCTGTCGATTACTACATCAATACATCCTATACTGGATTGCCTCGGTTTATTGCACACTTGCCTAAACTCGCACAGATGTTTGATGATGGTTATTATCCATTGGGACAGCCTTTGCTTCCTATCCCCAAAGGTGATGACCACATGAACTCATTCGCTCTTGCTGCTCTAATTGAAGAATATCCACAGGGAGTTCACATCATTGATGACGGAGATGGCACAGTAGGATGGGTCTCCCATGCACTTCACGCACTCAAAAACGACAAAAGTTCTGGGTATATGCACCCAGTTACAGTTTATATGCTAAGAGGTATGGAACCACGCGACCGTGATACTTGTCAGAGATATTACGATATGTTGAAACGAAATTGCCCCGAAGATGAAGGATTCAACATTCGATTCTACTACGTCCCCTGTGGCGGCGTTGAGACCCGTTTCGATGAAGTCGAGTTTATGTTTGAAATCTGAGTAAGAACATTTAAGTAGGAGTGTGGGTATAAACCCCACATGAACTGTGCAGTATGCCATTGGCCTATGAATCCCAAACTTCAATGGGTTACTTCTGGTTATGGTTGTGCGCTGTGGCATTGTGCAGATTGTAATTGCGACATCGCTGCTAAAGCCCCTCTCGACAAGTTTGCTAATGGATTCCAACCTTCAGTTAGTAACCCAGATGAACTTTCGGATTCGGATTGTCAAAACATTCTCGATTTACTCCGAAGCATTCTTTCTGATGCTCGACCCTCAGCACTACGCACCCAACTTTCCGAGGTTTTAAACGATGGATGAAGTCAAGAAAAATCTGATTCTAATTGATGCAGGTTGGTTTGTAGGTCGCAACGCCCGTCATTGGTCGCCCAAAGGGGGCATGAGGCGAGCGCATCGTCGCCACATGGTTCGCACAAAGCCTCCAAATCCATACAAGTTTTATTACCGTTGCCGAAAAATCGTCTTTAATGACTTTACTTATCTTGAATATCGTATGAAACAAATGGGTGTTCACCCACAATACGGTAATTCTGAAGTTATCGTTTGTTATGATGGTATTTCAGGACGTGCGGCTCGTGGCAAACATCAAGACACTTACAAAGCCAACCGTGCTATTATTTCTGACGACGACAAAGCCGCCGAAGGATATTCAGCCGAAACTTATGAAATTAAGGATTTGCGAGATGACTTTACCAAGTGGAATATCAATCCTATGTTGCCTCGCAACGGTTGGGTCGGTATTTACGAAGCAGAAAAAGAAGCCGACGATTTGATAGCAGAAGCCGTAGCCGAAGCCTTAGAAAACCCAGAGCGACGTAAGATAGTAGTGTTTTCTAAAGACTCTGATTTGCATCAGATTTTGGGATGGCCTTCCTCAACAGGTTCAGAATTGATATTGTCTAAAATTGAAAGTGAAGTTTCTATCGAAGACATTGAAACCACAACAGGAGTTTCAGTAGAAAAGTATGCGGCTTGGAAATCATTGGTCGGAGATTCATCAGACAACATTTTCGGACTTCCGAAAGTTGGACCCAAAGCAGCCTCCAAACTTCTCAATGAATACAAGGAGTTATCTGACATTCCAGCCAATCTTTTGACCCGCTATCGGGTCTTGAAACCAAAGTTGCTGGCGAAGCATCTCAAGGACTTCCGAGAATCCGAAGAACTTTCAATGTATCGAGTCAAAAAAGACTACGGAACTTGTTGGGAATCCTTAGAAAAAGGTAAAAAGGAATATCTTACTTTCGAGGAAAGTAGTTCCATCCGTCGGGTAATCGCTCCCGAATATCTTGAGTTCGTTGATTTCCGCCCAATGGTGGAGTCAAACCTAAGATTGATTCAACTTCCTTTTGACCCAGACCGCCAGATTTCTTGGGCTTCTGAACCGACCAATCTTTGCGACCCTGAACAATGGTCTGCTTATTTGGATTCGCAGGAGCCTCTGGAATAGGCAATTGCACACCCAACTTTTGAAGTTGTTGCGGCAACCATCGTTTTAGATTTTTGATGTTATCGGGTGTAATACCGATGTAATCATAAGTTTTCTGTTCAGAATAGAAACTTTCTTTACGGTTTCGACGTGCTTCGTAACCATCTTTAGCATTTTTGACCCAATGCGCCGCAGTTTTCAAATCTTTTTTAGAATACGATAAGCCCCAATACTCAATAATAATCGGTCTAACCACACAAGGATTATCGCTCGGCATAATTACCCAATCAGGTTCAATCTTTCTTTCACGCATCCAGAAAATAGGTTCATAAACATAATTGAGTTTTTGACTAAACAACCAATCATCAACTTTCGCTTCACTTTGGCTACGAACTTTATGACCCGCCTTTGTCTTGACCAAAGACGAACCGCTACGGCGGTTCTTTTTTGCCATATTTGAACTTCGTTTGCACGACTACTTAATGATTCACACATTTTGTTTAATGGCTTTGCGAAACTTTAAATAGCAGCCTCACTCAAGAACTACTTGTGACATTCCCCAGAAAAATCTTAGTTCCCATCAAGTCACCTGATGAACCAAGCGAAAAATCAGTTGCGGTTCAAGGTATTTTGAATTGGATTTCTGAAACTTCATACTGGACTGGCTCTGATAAAGACTTTTCCGTTAAAAGACCCACGCTTCAACAAGTTATTGAAGAGTTTAGAATCATTGGCGGTTCAATTAACTTCGATGAAAACAAAGTTATTGTTGGTTTCGGTCAAACAATTGAAACAGTTAGATTAAAAGTTCTGTCTGCTTCAACGGCTCGAACATTTTGGGAATCCATATCTAAGCAAGGAACATTCTCGGACTCCAAAATCACACTTATCATCACGACTGGCAAACGATTTGAGGGATTAGGAAGTTTATTTGGAGAACCTAAAGAAGAAATACCAATGTCCGGCTCATACACCGAATACTCTGACGAGAATCTTTGGTTTCGCCATTCCTGTTGGGACAAAAAGATATTTAGCAAACCAGAAGTTTGGGTAACTGGATTCCTTCGTGAAGAAGAATCAAGTGCCTAATGTTTTAAGTAGGTGAATAATCATAGTAGCCGTATGAAAGAAATACTTCTCGATGAAGAACGTTTGTTAGACCTTCTCAACGATGCAGGACCGGGTGGTGAAATTGAAAACCGTTACCTTTACCATATTCTTAAACAATTGCACACGATGGGTGCTTCTTTTAGAGATGAATGGAAAATCGTAATGTTCAATGGAGACCATGAAGGTGAACTTTCTGAAAATTATGCGGCATACCTTGACCTCATTCTGCGAAACAAAAAGGTAACATTTGAGGCAGAATCTGGAGAGTATAATCTTGAAGACTAAAAAACCTAATGGAATCAGACCTGAACGAATCAATTGCCCTGCTTGTGGCAATTACAGAAGTTTGGTTCTACGTCTTTCTGACCGCATTTATGAGTGCGGTTGTGGCTATGCTTACCATCTCAAGTAAGCAACTTTAAGTAAGTGCTTTGTCATACAAATACTATGACCAGCGATGCTCAGGTTTTTGTCGATTCTCACGAACACGGTTCGGTTCGAGCGATGGCCGAACTCATATTAAATGCCGAAATAAAAACTTTGTCTGAAGGCGACTTTTGGGTGGTCGGCACAGGTTTTGATAAACAACCACTAACAGTCAAGGTTGAACGTAAAACTTGGTCTGATGCTTACGGAAGTTTCAATTCCAAGCGACTTCAAGAACAGGTTTCCCGATTGATTGAATCGGCTGCTGAAACAGAAGGAACACGACCAGTGTTACTTATTGAAGGCTCACCCAGAGATATTTACGGTGTAAGTGCTGACCGCATTCGTTCTCTGCAACAACACCTAAACCGACTTTCAGTAGAATCACTTCCAGTAGTTTATACCGAATCGTTGGATGAAACTTTCCGTTATCTTAACTCTGTGATTGCTCGTGTCAAAGCCCATGAGTTCGGAAGTTTAGTTCGACCAGTAACCGTTGTTAGTTCCACTCGCAACAAGCATCATGCTTTGTTAGAGCAAATCCCAAAAGTTGGTCGCACCACAGGTAAGAAAATCTATGACCATTTCGATTCACTCGCAGATTTCGTTACTGCTTTTGAATCCAACCCACCTGCGGGCATGAAAACTAATTCAGTGGCTTATCAAACTATCCTCAACTTCATAACAGAGTCATGGCTTGCACAAACCAGCGAGACTCTCGCACAACGAGGTTGATACCATGACATCAGAATCTTTTAATGCTACAATTGATGTTCAACCAGTCAAAACACTTCTTTCAATTCTTTCTAAACTATCTGAAGAAGCCATTTACACATGGGGTCCTGATGGCCTTCGTATTCGTGTGGTCTGCGCCCAGCGTTTCAAGTTGGCTGATATTTGGCTCAAGCCCGAAGCATTTCGAGAATACAACTGTCCCGAAACTATCAAGTTAGGAATCGTCAATGAACGTCTCAAGGATATTGTCAAAACACTAACCTCTAAAGAAACAGTAGATTTTTCTTATGACTCTGGAAAGTTTTCTTTGGAAGCCAACGGACTTCGCCGTGTTGTTAAACTACTTCGCTTGGAATACATGAATGAGGTTGATTTGTTACCAGATTTTTCTTATTCTTACTCTTTAACAACCATTTCTAAAGACATTCGTGATTATCTCAAAGCATTAGGAAAAACATTGGCTTTCGATGCAATTCTCAATACTGATTCGGAAGGAACACGCACACTTCTTTGGCGTAGCAAAAACGACGAAGAACCAATCGAATGGAAACCTATTTTCGATGATGAAAATCCAGAGCGAGTTCTCACAGCCAGTGATATTTCATCCACCACTTACACCACCGAAGAAGTGCTTTCCACTTTAGGTGCTACGCTCCGAAAGCAATCTTTGACTTTACAAGGTGGACAAGACATTCCACTTCGAGCCGAATGGACACCGCACGATGGCTTCCGTGTTATTGCTATGGTAGCCAACAGGAGTTGAGAGTATGCAAACGAAACCTACAAATTATGAAGCCGCTAAACGCTTAGTCATCGTCGGTGAAACCGTTACTGCTGAAGTGATGGTTGGCAGACTCATTGAGTCACGTCGCCGTGAAATCCCCACCAAACGTAGTCTTTCTGCTCGCATGAAGCAAGACCCAGATTTCTTAGTTATCAAAACTAAGCGTGGTCCCACAGAGTTTCAAAGAATCGCATAACTGCGGGGTCTTGAAACTACATCTAAGACCGAAAACCTACCGAAGCAAAGCATTAAGTAGTTGCACCGAATAAGACCAAATCCTGACCAGAGATGATACCATGAACAATCAAAACCCTTTTAACCTTTCAGACAATTTCGTGAATAAATACCGCCGACGTAAGGCTCCTTTTGGTTTCAATGGACTTGGAGAACTGGTCTATAACAGAACCTACTCTCGTTTGAAGGCAGACGGTAAAAATGAACAATGGTTTGAAACAGTTCAACGAGTTGTGGAAGGAACTTTCAATATGCAAAAGCGACACATTGAATCACACGGTCTTGGTTGGAATGCTTGGAAAGCACAACACTCGGCTCAAGCCATGTATGACCGAATCTTTAACATGAAGTTCCTACCACCGGGTCGTGGTCTTTGGGCTATGGGAACACCAATCACAGAAGAAAAGAAACTTTTTGCTGCTTTGAACAATTGTGCTTTCGTTTCCACTGAAAAGATTTCTTCAGAGTTTTCTAAGCCTTTTACATTCTTAATGGATGCTTCAATGCTGGGAGTCGGAGTTGGTTTCGACACCAAAGGTGCTGAAACAATGGTCATCAAAGGACCCGCCGAACATCGCTCATCTGAAACAATCGTTATTCCAGACACTCGTGAGGGTTGGGTAGAATCATTGAAACTTTTGTTGGATTCGTATGCCTACGGCACAGCCCCATTGGAGTTCGATTACTCTGAAATCCGACCTGCTGGAGTTCGCATCCGAGGTTTCGGAGGTGAAAGTTCAGGACCAGCACCTTTGGTGTTACTTCACGATGATGTCCGAAGGATTCTCAACGCTGAAACAGGTGGTCCAATTTCAATTACTTCAATTGTTGATATTATGAACCTCATTGGTAAGTGTGTAGTAGCGGGCAACGTCCGTCGAACTGCTGAAATTGTTTTCGGAGAGCCTGACAACGAAGAATACCTTGACCTCAAAAACTATGAGGCTAACCCTCATCGAGCCGAATACGGTTGGACATCTAACAATTCAATTTTTGCTGAACTCGGTATGAACTATGAACCTTCGGCAGAACGTGTGAGACTAAACGGTGAACCCGGTTATGCTTGGTTGGAAAACATGAAAGATTATGGTCGCATGGCTGATGCTCCAGATTACAAAGACCATCGAGCGATGGGTGGAAACCCTTGTTTGGAACAAACATTGGAATCCCACGAACTTTGCTGTTTGGTTGAAACTTTCCCGAACAATCACGATTCACTCGATGACTATCTCGAAACTCTCAAGTATGCGTATTTGTATGCTAAAACCGTTACACTGGGTCAAACTCATTGGGCAGAAACCAATCGAGTTATGCTACGAAACCGTCGAATTGGATGTTCCATGAGTGGTATTGCACAATTTGTAGCCAATCGTGGAGTAGGAGAACTTCGTTCATGGATGGATGTTGGCTACGGACACATTCAGAAACTTGATGAAAAGTATTCCAATTGGTTTGCGATTCCAAAGTCCATCAAGACAACCAGTATTAAACCATCTGGAACAGTTTCACTTTTGGCTGGTGCTACACCGGGAATCCACTTCCCTGAATCTCGATATTACATTCGACGCATGAGACTCGGTAAGGATTCTAACCTTGTGGCTCCGTTGGAAAAGGCTGGTTACAAAATTGAACCTGCGTTTGGTAGTGAAGATACCACAATGGTTGTTGAAATCCCTGTTGATTTGGGAGAAGGTGTGCGAACACTCGACGATGTTTCAATGTGGGAACAATTGAGTATGGCTGCACTTGCACAACGATACTGGGCAGACAACCAAGTTTCATGCACCGTAACTTTTAATCCAGAAACAGAAGGTTCTCAAATCGCTAATGCTCTTGATATTTACCAATATCAATTGAAAGGTATTTCTTTCTTGCCGAAACTTGACTTCGGGGCTTACCCGCAAATGCCTTACGAAAGTATTGATTCCGAAACATATCACAACATCAAGTCAGGACTTGGGAAACTTTCCTTTGGTCGAATCAAAGGTGAAGAAGTAGTTGTTGAAAGATTCTGTGACAACGACGTTTGTGACTTGGATTTTGTGACCTCAGATTCTGAATCACAAGTAGTTGAAGCAGTTATCACTGAAGCCACAGCAGCATTATCAGACACTTCTGAAGTTGAACTTTAAGTAGGTGATTCGACTTACATAGTCTTGTAGTCCCCGGCCTGTGACCTCTTCTTTTCGGTCTCCTCTCGCCTCCAACGGGTCGGTGGGCTACACCACGGGCTTGTGGGTTAGTTTGGCCTATACTTGACGGCTGGGGGTCGTTAGACCCAAGTTCAAATCTTGGCAAGCCCACCATACTCTTTAAGTATCAGAAGAACTCAACATTTGTCATGGGTGACAAGAAAAACTGTGGATGCGGTCAAAACCCCTGTGTTACTTATGGTTCGGAACAGGATGAGAGAGTTTGTTTCATTTGTAACATGACTCCTGAAGAATCTGATAGTCCTATGATGTCCACGCTGGGTGGAGATGCTTGTAAGGATTGTGCCGAACAACATGGATATGAACACCCCAGAGATATGATTTATCTTGATGCGGAAACTTCAATGAAAATGTTCATGGTAAAGGAATATCCCCACACCATTACCAAAGAGCAACACGATGAAATCATTAAACTTCTTGATGAAAACGACCCAAACGCCGACATATTCTATGTGCGATACGGAGATACAATGAGAATCATGTCCCCTCATGGGCCACTAAAAGCCTCCTATTTACCTACATATTCTGCCGAATCCGACCAATTCCCATCAATGCACTATGGCGACCATGATTCCGATGTTCAAGAAAAATATCAAGAGATGCTTGATGAATGGGATTATGACGAAGACCCACCTTCAATAGAGGAATGGATGAAAGAAGAAGAAGAATATGACCGCCGACTTCAAGAGTATGACGGGACAGGAGAATACGAGAGGGCGATGCAAGAGCGTATGGAAGATGATTACGAAGCGGAAACCTTTGAAGCCCCGAAAACCATGACAAAAACTCAAGCCCAGAAAAAGTTCTTGAGCATTTTGAAACCTTATTGGTTAAAGCGTCTTAAAGGAGAACAAAAATCATTAGATGATTGGCTCAAGCGAAGCGATAAAACTGAGGATAACAAAGAGTTCTATCAAACTGATTGGGACTGGTGGAATAACCATGTTAAAATTGTTCAATCTGGTGCCTATGGACCAGCCAGCCCTGAAGGAGACACCGTGCTAAGAGAAGCCCTTCCCGATTCCTATTACTATTTCATTGAACAACTCGCAGGTGGACTTCCAGAAGAACTGGATGAAAAGTATGATTTTGATAATGGCTTTGATATAACTAACCTTTATGACAATGAAACACACTCTTGCATTTTAGATGGCGAACCCTCTGAAGACGATTATAGTGCCGCCGACAGAAGGAAACTCAATGCGTTAGAAAAGCGTTGGGAATCCGACAAAATTACCTTCGATGAATACGTCGAAACTTGGGAAGCAATTACGGACAAGTATTCCACTCAAAAGTTTCATCGAAACGAGGCATCAAGAGTCAAGTGCCGATATTGTGGACCCGCAATAAAAGCCATCAATAACATGAACAATTGGACTTGGGAATACCTTGATGAGTATGATGAGTTTTGGGAGGCTTGTAAATCAGACAAAATCCCAACCCGTGAACTCAAATCTTTAACCAATGTGATTCTCGGTAAAGCCAAGCCCAAGCCCAAGCCAAAGGCTAAGGCTAAATCTCGGTTGTCCATCGCCAAAGGGTCAAAACCCGGAACATTGGTTAAGATTGGTCGCAAAGCACCGACAATTTCTGCTACTAAGCGAAAGATTGGAACTCGTATGAGAGGCAACGACGGTAAAATGTGGGAAGTCAAGAAAGCAGGAAAAAGCCAACGTTGGATGGCCGGTGCTGAAGAAACCCAACATTCAGAAACAGATGCTTACTCCTTTGCTTATTCACAAGGTCACAACGATGGTCATAAAGATGCAGGTTATAAACCACAACTTACTCGAACTTCGGATGAAAAATACTTCCGAAAGATTTTGAATCAACGTGCAGAAGGAATCAACAAAAAATCTGGTCTTTCTTGGATTGATACCGAAGAGACTGATGAAACTTGGGATGACGAAATGGAAGTTATTGAGAAACATTTGAGTTCTCAAGGCTACAAAAAGTGTGGTTCAGGTCAGTTTTTCTCAAACCGAACTTACGCTTACGTTCTTTATCGTTTCCGAAAATACCTTCTCGACCTTCCTGACAAAATCAAGGGTTATAGAGGAGTTGTTGAAGACCGAGAATACCTTAATTATATGTCTAACAGCCAATTCGTTTTTAGTCCGTGGGAAAACAAAGCCAAAAACAAAGTTGCATTGGTCTGGCAGTTCTATGACTCTGAAGGATTCCTTGTTTCCGAACCTTACTACAAGTATTTTTCACTTACTACACCTCCTTCATGGTATGACCGCAGTTTTGAACTCCACTTTGGAGAAGATTACCGATACGATTCATGCCCAATGTGTGATTACAAGAACCCCATGAAATCCCTATCAGACGCTCGCAAACTTGCGGCTCACATTTACAGTCATGGACCAGTTCTTGACGGTTCACCCTTTGGCGATTTCTCAGTTGAAATTAGAAATTGGTGGGATGGAGAACCAGCCACCGCTTATTGGGGTAATCCTGCGGGTTTCCAAACTGAAATCCTTGAATCCCAATTACCGTATCTTTACGGTCTCGAAATCGCAGAACACTGGTCACCGACCAAAGCACAACAAGCCAGATACACAAAAAAGGAAAAGGCTATCAAAGCCGGACTTCGTGCCGCAGGACTTAAACCAAAGAGTTGAGAAATATGGAACATATCGAAATACTTTTAGCCACAGCCTCGCTTCGAGCCAATGATGCTGTCGCATGGGCAGTTATGACAGAGAAACACATTGATACACTTTTACTTCGTAGTGAACAATTGACAGCCCTAATTTCACAACTTGGAGAGTGAGAACTTGGCATCAGAATCCGACGAGTTTCGTCAAGACCTACTCCGCATGGTTGAAGGTTTCGTAACCGAAACTTCTGAAATGAAACAAATGATGGGACAAGTTTCTGAACGTTTAGAAACAGTTGATGAAAGTTTAGATTACATGAACAAAGTAGTTCGAGATGGTAACGGCAGACCACCTTTGATTACACGCATGGAATTGTTAGACCAACGATTGACTCAACAAGAAAAAGCAGCAGACCGTTGGTGGCAAGTTTGGGTTGCCGCAGTTCCCGGTGTCGTGGCTTTGATTACAGGACTTATCATCTAAGGTCTTGAAACCAATGTTTTAAGTATCAGAACAACCATAGTAATTCTTGAGGAATCAAGAATGCCTTACTCCGACCCCGCCAAGAAAAAAGCGTATCAAGACGCTTACAACAGGCAGTATTATCGCCGTAATAAAACTCGTAAAAATCTGGTCAATAAAGCCGTTAGTTCCAAACAGCGTCTTCGTGACCAAAAGCGACAATATCTTTGGGATTATTTTCATAATGTTTGTAGTCGTTGTGGTTTCGATGAACCTTCCGATTTAATAATCGTGCCTAAAGATTCCAGCAGACGTGCAGTTTGGACCAGTCGAAGTGGTTCTGACGACACACCAAGATACATTTTAGATTATTCATGGGATTCACTTAACACCATCATTCCCAGTTTAGAATTACTTTGCACCCGTTGTCGTTCACCGACCACCAGCACCAAAGACCTCAAATCCAAGATTTCTAAACTTTCGGGATTCTCTGATGATGAAGAAGGATTGCCCAAAGGTTATGTTCTCGATGACGACCTCACCGACCCGAAGGTTTAAGTAGTTGAACTCGTATCAATAAACTGATGTATTCTATTGAAGGTTATATGGGTGGAGATTTAGTTTTCCGACGTAACACACCCTCACGCCGAGGAGTTGAAACACTTATCAACGAAGGTTTGTCAGCACTAATGGCTGCTAATGCCGCTTCACGAGATTACATCGAAGTTCTCCAGTTTTTCCAAGAAGACCCAGAAAATCCAGAAGTTTTGTCAATAACTTTCGTATCAGATGGCTATGTTCAAATCATTGAACCAGAAGACTCGGATTGGGAATCAGTTACAGAAGAGATTTTGCAGCGTGATGCTGAAACAGTGGAAACAAAAGTATTCCGTAGCCCACTTGACGATTTATCAGATGAGATTCTGTGAGGCGAACCCAGTGTTGAATTACTGTCAATCTTGTTTTCAACACATCTTGCCCGGTGAATCCACGGCTTACCAACACGGCAACAAAGTTCATCTTAGGTGTCTCGTTAATCGCCCCATTTATCAAGCCCCGTGGTCTTTGCCTTCAATAAAAGAATACTGATGATTCTCAGCCGAATCATTACCAGAAATCTGGTAATCGGGGACAACCTTTCCCCAACTCTTCGAGTTTCCCCTATCCGGAGTGTGAAATCATAGATTTCTACCGCAATAGCGGTTAAACGTCCATAACTTTAAATGAGTGATGCAACTTATTGGATTCATGGATGACTTCTGGAAGTATTTTCTAAATGATTTTAGCAACCCTTACAACCCTTATGAGGACCCGAAAGAAAATAAATGGTCGTATCAACCTTATAGAAAGCCTACCAACTTACTCACACAAATTGCAGACATAAATCGAATGGTTGCGGCTTTGTTGTCTAACAATCTCCCTAAGTCCCAAGTTGTTGAAGAAGTTTTGGTCGCCAAAGATTCTGAAGAAGATGGACTTCGTGTTACCGTTATTGTAGAACGTGTTGTGAATGGAGAAACTCGACGTTATCGTGTTGCCGTGGAAGAACTTGGTGACGATGATGAATCAGAAGACGAAGATGTTCCTGAAGAAAACACAACATACTTTACAGAATAAGTAAGGGTTCGACGAATACCCAACAACCGTTTTAGAGGTAAGACGGCAGAGGTGAGCAGGTTTAATGTAAAATCAGCCCTGTTAGTTGAATCATTACACAATCTCACCTAACCTTTAAGTAGTTGATTAGTTCTATTTGGTATTAGAGGGAACAGTGGGTTCCCTATGAACAAACAATATAGGAAACGATTACTATGAAAAATAACAGATTCAAAAATACGATGCTTGCACTACTGACTACCCTGATGCTCGTTATGAGCGCAGGTGTTGGAGCCGCCGATGGTTCTGACCCACTCGACCCTTCCGATGGTGGGGCTGATTGGGATGGAGATGGACTTACCAACTCTGAAGAACAAACTCACGGCACTAACATGAACAACGCTGATTCAGACGGCGATGGTCTTCCCGATGGTTGGGAAGTCAGTAATGGTCTTAACCCAACTAACGGTGGCGATGCTAACGCTGACCCCGATGGTGATGGTCTAACAAACTCTCAAGAATATGCAAAGGGAACTAACCCTAACAATTCTGATACAGACGGCGACGGTAAATCTGACGCAACTGACCAATTCCCAACAGACCCCAACGATGGTGAGTATTCTGACTCCGATGGAGATGGAATCCCCGATGCTTATGACCCCGATTTCTCGGAATCAGACTCTGGTGCTGGAAACGGTGGCACTGAAGGTGGCGGTGAATCCGACGCTGGAGGCGAAGGTCAAGGTCAGGGTCAAGGTCAAGGTCAAGGTCAAGGTCAAGGTCAAGGTCAGGGACAAGGACAAGGGCAGGGTCAAGGTCAAGGACAAGGACAGGGGCAAGGTCAGGGTCAAGGTCAGGGTCAGGGTCAAGGACAAGGACAAGGGCAAGGTCAAGGTCAAGGTCAAGGTCAAGGTCAGGGTCAAGGTCAAGGTCAAGGTCAAGGTCAAGGTCAAGGGCAGGGACAAGGACAAGGGCAGGGTCAAGGTCAAGGACAAGGACAGGGGCAAGGTCAGGGTCAAGGTCAGGGTCAGGGTCAAGGACAAGGACAAGGACAGGGACAGGGACAGGGACA
>Ga0208434_1000213_pt1 | contig 31776 bp, 41 predicted proteins | sample 13_taG_FD_184086 | JGI IMG/M metagenome (GOLD analysis project Ga0208434, IMG submission 184086) | Marine viral communities from the Subarctic Pacific Ocean - 13_ETSP_OMZ_AT15268 metaG (SPAdes) (version 2) | ecosystem: Environmental > Aquatic > Marine > Oceanic | place: Pacific Ocean | collected... | reverse complement strand
TGAGGCCGTTCCCTACCCCCCTTACACACAGGAGACCCCCCACCCTAAAAATTTAAGTCCCTGTACCTACAAAAATTTTTTGTATAGCCCCGGAAATACCGGGTTTAAGGTACCCCCGTACGTGCCGCGCAACTCATTGATTATATTGGGTTATTCGGTTATTTGGTTATTCAGACCCTCCGGCACACCCGGCACGTAAATACTTGTAGAAAATTTGGTTACACAGAAATACCTACACTGGGGTGTCCAGAAAAACACGTACATAGCGTTTTGGACTTTTTGGACTTTTCATTTGTTTGTCTTCCGAGGTATTTGGTGTATATTCCCGCCAACGGCTATTAGCCAGCGACACAATTTATGACTTTACTTATAGAACCTGAAATCGGCGTTCCTTTTTCAGACGACATGTCATACGTAGATCTGAAGGAACGTGCCTCGGCGGCGTGCAATACGGCGCTGAAACTTGCTGAACACGGATTAGATATTGACCCCACCCAAGAAGACGAAGACGTGGCAGCGAAACTTGCTGTTGCTTATGCGGACGATCCAGAAAAAACTTCTAAAAAGGTTACTGCGCGGAAGGCGGCGGCGCTTACACCTGCCTCGTTGGTGCTGACGAACAACATACTGCAAGAGTTCGGGCATTCTGTTGCAGAAAGTGCAGTGCAGATTCGCCACCTCGTAACAAACAAACTGCTTCTCGAATCTGAGAACGCTGACCCACGTATTCGTATGCGTGCGCTAGAACTTCTAGGTAAGATCTCAGACGTAGGACTGTTCGCGGAGAAGTCAGAAGTGACGGTAACGCACCAGTCTACTGAGGATCTACGTGACAAGTTACGTGATAAGCTAGAAAAGCTGATTAACCCGGAAGATGCGGTGACAGATGCCGAGTACGAAGAGGTGCTAGATGGTGAGGAGTTCGATGCGCGTGCCGAGCTAGGGTTAGGGGAGTAAGTAGTGCTGCGTAATATAGAAAAAGAAACAAATGGTTGAGGCCGTTCCCGATTTTACAGAAGAGGAAGTACAGCAGATGCTGGACAACCTCGACAGTTTCTCGCCTGAAGAGGTCGTAGAGATAAATCGCATCGTCGATGAGTTAGAAACGCGGCAGGTTAACCAAGCGGCGTATGATGACCTCATAGAATTCTGTAAAGCCATGCAGCCAGACTACATTGTAGGTAAGCACCACCGCATATTGGCGGATATGTTGATGGCGATTGAGGCGGGAGACAAAGATCGCATCTGTGTGAACATCCCACCACGCCACGGCAAGTCCCAACTCGTGTCTATTTTCTTTCCAGCGTGGTTTTTGGGGCGAAATCCGAACAAAAAAGTGATGATGGTGTCCCACACCACCGACCTAGCGGTAGATTTTGGTCGAAAAGTGCGAAATTTGATCTCTACAGACGCATATCAAGGCATTTTCCCTACCGTACAGCTTGCAAGCGACTCAAAATCAGCCGGTAGGTGGAACACAAACGTTGGGGGCGAGTATTATGCGTGTGGCATTGGTTCTGCTCTTGCTGGTCGCGGTGCAGATTTGCTTTTGGTGGACGATCCTCACTCTGAACAAGACGTAATCAACGGTAATTTCTCTGTTTTCGAGAAAGCCTATGAATGGTTTACGTTTGGAGCGCGTACTCGTCTGATGCCGGGAGGTCGTGTAGCTATAATTCAGACCCGTTGGCACATGGATGACCTGACTGGGCGTGTTACACGCGACATGGCGCAGAATGACAGGGCAGACGAGTACGAAATCGTCGAATTCCCCGCCATATTAGAAGTTGAGGACGAAGAGACAGACGACATAGTGGAGAAACCGCTGTGGCCTGAGTTCTTTGATCTTGAGGCGCTTCTACGTACTAAAGCGTCTATGCCTACATTCCAGTGGAACGCGCAGTATCAGCAGACGCCCACGGCAGAAGAGGCTGCGCTAGTAAAACGTGAGTGGTGGCAGATATGGGAGCAGGAACGGCCTCCGAACTGTGAGTACATAATCATGTCACTGGACGCAGCGGCAGAGAAACATAACCGTGCGGACTATACGGCGCTCACAACGTGGGGTGTGTTCCTGTACGAAGAGACTGGTGCGTACAACATCATCTTACTGAACAGTATAAAGCAGCGGATGGAGTTTCCAGAGCTGAAAGAGATGGCGCTGGAGGAGTATACCGACTGGGAACCTGATGCGTTCATTGTGGAGAAGAAGTCATCAGGCACCGCGCTGTACCAAGAGATGAGGCGCATGGGGTTGCCTGTGTCGGAGTATACGCCCCACAGAGGGTCAGGTGATAAACTTGCTCGTCTAAACTCAGTATCTGATATCGTAGCAAGTGGTTTGGTGTGGGTGCCTGCTACACGGTGGGCAGAAGAGGTAGTTGAGGAGATTGCTGGATTTCCGTTTATGAGCCATGATGACTTGGTTGACTCAACGGTCATGGCACTCATGCGCTTCAGGCAAGGTGGCTTTATACGGCTACCGACAGACGAGCCTGAAGAACAAAGATACTTTAAGTCGCGGCGGGGCGGCTTCTACTAGAGATTTATTATGGCTATTGAAAAAGGACTATACGCTGCCCCTGAAGGCATGGACGAAGAGCTGATGGACGATATGCCAGACGCAGACCTTGAGATTGAGATTGTAGACCCAGAAATGGTCACTATGAGTGATGGTAGTGTTGAGATCACAATTATCCCTGACGCAAATATATCAGACATGGTGTCGTTTGATGCGAACTTAGCGGAAGGGCTGGACGACGGACAGCTTAACGAGTTAGCAGATGATCTAGTAGGTCTGGTAGACGCCGACATCGAAAGCCGTAAAGACTGGGCCGATACCTTTGTTAAAGGTTTAGATGTGCTTGGGTTCAAGTACGAAGAGCGCACTGATCCGTGGGAAGGCGCGTGCGGTGTGTATTCTACAGTTCTTGCTGAAGCAGCTATACGCTTCCAAGCAGAAACTATGTCTGAGACGTTTCCCGCCGCTGGCCCTGTACGGGTCAAGATCATTGGTGTGGAGGATAAGGACAAAGAAGAGGCAGCAAACCGCGTAAAAGCTGATATGAACTATGAGCTTACTGAGCGCATGGTGGAGTACAGGCCCGAACATGAACGCCTGTTATACAGCCTTGGCTTAGCTGGTAGCGCATTTAAGAAGGTCTACTTCGACCCGAATCTAGGCCGACAAGTGGCTATCTATATACCTGCTGAAGACGTAGTGGTGCCCTACGGTGCGTCACACATTGAAACAGCAGAACGTGTTACGCACATTATGCGTAAGACTAAGAACGAACTGAAGAAACTACAGGCAGGGGGGTTCTACCGAGAAGTAGACCTTGGCGACCCTGTGCCATACCACACCGATATTGAGAAGCGTAAAGCTGAAGAGGGTGGGTACTCGCTGAATGACGACGACCGTTTCAGCCTATATGAAGTACATGCCGATCTTGTTATTGATGGTATTGATGATGAAGACGACATTGCCAAGCCTTACGTCGTTACACTAGAGCGTGGTACCAACGAGATTCTCGCTATACGCCGAAACTGGAACCCTGATGACAGCTTACAGTTAAAGCGTCAGCACTTCGTACACTACGTGTATGTGCCGGGATTTGGGTTCTATGGGTTAGGTCTGATTCACATTATTGGTGGGTATGCCCGTGCAGGAACGTCGCTCATACGACAGCTTGTAGACGCTGGCACACTCTCTAATTTGCCGGGCGGACTGAAAGCTCGTGGGTTACGCATCAAGGGTGATGACACGCCGATTGAGCCGGGGGAGTGGAAAGATGTAGACGTACCGTCTGGAGCTATCCGCGACAACATCATGCCGTTGCCGTACAAAGAGCCAAGCCAGACTCTACTCGCATTGTTGAATCAGATCACGCAGGAGGGCCGTAGGCTGGGCGCTATCAGTGACATGAACATTTCGGACATGTCAGCAAACGCCCCTGTAGGGACTACTCTGGCGCTGTTAGAGCGCACTTTGAAGCCTATGGCTGCTGTACAAGCGCGTGTCCACTACGCGATGAAGCAAGAGTTTAAGTTACTCAAAGCGATCATGGCGGAACATGCGTCAGAAGAGTATTCGTATGAGCCGATCAGAGGCGAGGTAACTGCCCGTGTAGCAGATTATATGGCTGTAGATGTCATACCTGTAAGCGACCCGAACAGCTCTACAATGGCTCAGCGTGTTGTGCAGTACCAAGCGGTGTTGCAGATGGCGCAGTCTGCACCGCAGATATATGACCTGCCGCAGCTTCACAGGCAGATGATTGAGGTATTGGGGGTAAAGAACGCCGATAAACTCGTACCAACTACGGACGATATACGGCCAACCGACCCAGTAAGCGAGAACATGAACAACTTGAATGGTAAGCCTATGAAGGCGTTTATCTATCAAGACCATGACGCTCATATGGCCGCACACCAAGCGTTTATGAAAGACCCTATGATTGCTCAAGTAATGGGGCAGAATCCTCAAGCACAGCGTATGGCTGCGGCGTTACAGGCACATATAGCGGAGCACTTAGCGTTTAAGTACCGCAAGGAAATGGAAACCAAACTAGGTGCGCCACTACCTAATCCAAACGCAGAACTACCAGAAGATATGGAAGTTAATCTAGCCCGCCTTATGGCGCAGGCTGGTACGCAGTTGTCACAGCAGAATCAACAGCAAGCAGCGCAACAACAAGCGCAGCAAAAAGCTCAAGATCCTGTTGTACAAATGCAGCAAGCTGAACTGCAAATTAAGCAGCAGGATCTACAACGTAAGGCTCAGAAAGACCAGATGGACTCTCAAGCCAAGCAAGCAGAAATCGCGCTCAAAGCGCAGGAGAACCAAGTAGATGCACAGGTTCAGCAGGCTGAACTAGCAATCAAACAGCAAGAGTTGCAAATAGATGCTCAGAAAGCCGGTGCAAAACTTGCCGCAGATCGTCGTAAGGACAACACCAAGCTAGACCTTGACTTACTCAAGACGATAAAAGATTCCAATAAAGAAAGAGGCCAATAATGGCTAAAACCGTCTTTGACGTGCTTAAAGAAAAAATCGAGGCCGACAGAGCCTCTGCACTACAATTTCTAGGTGGTGGGGGAGCTAAAGACTTCTCCATGTACAAAGAAACCACAGGTTTGATTCGAGGTCTCGAAGCCTGTCTTGGTCATGTAGAAGACCTCTCGCGAAACTTGGAGTATGATGATGAGTGAAGCTGTTGACACAGTTGAAACTACTGAAGAAGAGATGGAGGCACAGCTACCTACACCTGTCGGGTATAGGGTATTAGTTGCACTGCCGCAGGTCGAAGAAACCTTTGACGGCACTAACCTACTCAAAACGGATACACAGAAAAATCAAGAACATGTCATGTCTATCATTGGCCTTGTGGTCGATATGGGCAATGAAGCCTATGGCGATGCAGAAAGATTTCCTACTGGGCCTTGGTGTAAGCAAGGTGACTATGTAATGTTCCGTGCTAACTCAGGCACAAGATTTAAGGTTGATGGCTTAGAGTATCGTTTGATGAATGATGACTCAATTGAAGCCGTTGTAGCAGACCCCCGTGGTGTATCACGAGCGTAAGGAAATAAAATGCCGTTTCAAAAAGTAGAATTTAGCTTCCCTGATGAAGAAAAAGACGACGTTGTAGAGATTGAGGAAACAGGTGAGGTCGAGATTGACCTATCAGGTAAGAAGACTGCGGATGAGTATGCAGACACTATTGCTGAGCCTGAAGCAAAGGTTGAAGAGCCAGCCGAAGAGCTTGACATCGAAGTCGTTGACGATACTCCGAAGGCTGACCGTAACCGTAAGCCATCTGAACCGCCGTCTAATGTCACAGACGAAGAGCTTGAAGGGTACTCCGAAAAGGTGCGAAACCGCATCAAACACTTCAGTAAGGGGTACCATGACGAGCGCCGTGCAAAGGAATCCGCAGAGCGAGAGCGGCAAGAGTTAGAAAAATTAGCTCAACGTCTCGTTGAAGAGAACAAGACTCTGAAAGGGGATGTAGGTAACACACGAGAAGCGTTGCTTGAACAAGCCAAGCTCGTGGTTGACTCTGAACTTAACGGAGCAAAAATTGCGTACAAAGAAGCCTATGAAAGCGGAGATGCTGATAAGCTATTAAACGCGCAAGAACATCTAACTACTGCTAAACTGAAAGCAGATAAGTTAGATAATTTCAAACTGCCTTCTTTACAAGAAGAAGTAACTGAGGTACAAGAACCTCAACCCACCCCACAACGGGTGCGTGATCCGAAAGCAGAGGCATGGGTAGAAGAAAATTCTTCTTGGTTCCATGTTGATGACGAGATGACAGCATACGCTATGGGGTTGCACCAAAAATTGGTTAAGAGTGGGGTAAACCCACAAAGTAACGAATACTACGAGACAATTGATGCTCGTATGCGAAAAGTATTCCCAGAAGAGTTTGAGGACGTTGTAGAGCAGCCAGAAGCGCCGGAGCCACGAAAGCAATCAGCTAACGTTGTCGCCCCTGCCACGCGAAGCACCGCACCAAACAAAGTAAAGCTCACCAAAACACAGGTGGCTCTTGCTAATAAACTTGGGGTACCGTTAGAAGAATACGCCAGACAGGTTGCATTAGAAATGAGGAACGGATAATGGCTGATAACAGAATTAAGCGTGATGCTGACACTCGTGAAACGAAGACTCGCACTAGATCATGGCAGCGACCAGAGGTACTACCCTCTCCTACGCCAGAAGATGGGTACGACTTTCACTGGGTTCGCGTAGCTACGCAAGGTCAGGTAGATGCTACAAACGTTTCTTCAAAACTGCGTGAAGGTTGGGAGCCTGTAAAGGCCGCAGATCATCCTGAAATTACTATGGTTACTGTCGAAAACGAAAGGTTCGCTGATAATGTAGTAATTGGTGGTTTGATGCTGTGTAAAGCTCCATCAGAGTTAGTTCAAGAGCGTACCGATTATTATAATCAGCAAACTCGCTCGCAGATGGACTCTGTAGACAACAACCTGATGCGTGAAAATGATCCGCGTATGCCTATATTTAACGACAGAAAAACAACTGTGTCGTTTGGTAAAGGCGGTTAATCTTAAATTAGGAGTCCATTAACATGGCTACAACTGCTGCACCTTACGGGCTAAAGCCTGTAAAACGCGCTGACGGACTACCGTATGCTGGCGCGACTTCCTCGTACCTCATCGACCCCGCTGGGGAAGGTACCAACATCTTTTATGGGCAAGTAGTTCATATCGGTGCTGACGGGTACATTGCGTTGTCAACAGCTACTGGTGCCGACGGCACTACTAACGCACTTCCTGCTGGAACCACTTTGACGGGTTCTTTGGGCGTGTTTGTTGGTTGTTCATACATCAATGCTCAAGGGCAACAAATCTACGGTCAATACTACCCAAGCGGCACCACTGGTGTTGTTGAGGCGTATGTTGTAGATGATCCGAACGTACTGTTCCAAGCTCAACTGGATGGCGCTGCTGACCAGTCTGACATTGGTGCTAACACGTTCTTTGCTGCTGCTCAGTCTACCTCTACTGGTTCTACCACGACGGGTAACTCTACAAGTGCATTGGATGCAACTACGAAAACAACCACCGCTGCCTTCCGTATCGTGGCTGCTGTATCACCCATTGGTGATGCGTTTCCAGATGTGTTGGTTAAATTCAATCCCGGCTATAGCAGCATGACAAATGCTGTTGGTCTATAAGTAAGGAGCTGAATAATGGCTATTTCACGCGCCCAACTCCTCAAGGAGCTATTGCCCGGACTTAACGCACTTTTCGGTATGGAATATGCGAAGTACGGCGAAGAGCATAAAGAGATTTTTGAATCTGAAAGCTCTGATCGTTCCTTTGAGGAAGAAGTTAAGTTGTCTGGTTTTGGTGCAGCCCCCGTCAAAGACGAAGGCTCTGCTATTGATTACGACAACGCACAAGAAGCGTTTACCGCTCGTTACACGCACGAAACCATTGCTATGGGCTTTAGTGTTACCGAGGAAGCAATCGAAGATAACTTGTATGACTCACTGTCATCTCGCTATACGAAGGCTCTCGCTCGCGCTATGGCTTATACCAAGCAGGTTAAAGCTGCTGCCATCTTAAATGGTGCCTTCTCTGGCACTACTTACGGTGACGGTAAAGTGTTGTGTGCAACTGACCACCCGCTAGTTTCTGGCGGAACCAACTCAAACCGTCCTACTGTTGCTGCTGACCTTAACGAGACTTCTTTAGAAGCCGCCGTTATTCAGCTTGCTGGTTGGACTGATGAGCGTGGTCTGTTGATTGCCGCTAAGCCTCGTAAACTCGTTATCCCGCCCGCATTGCAATTCGTTGCAACTCGTTTGCTGGATACTGAGGGTCGAGTTGGCACGGCTGACAACGATCTGAACGCGATCCGCAACAACGGCTCAATCCCAGAAGGCTACGCGGTTAACCATTATCTGACTGATACAGATGCTTGGTTCTTAACCACTGACGTACCTAATGGCTTGAAGCATTTTGTTCGTACCCCGATGGCTACATCTATGGATGCAGACTTCGATACGGGCAACAGCCGTTATAAAGCTCGTGAGCGTTATTCGTTTGGTGTATCTGACCCATTGGGTATTTTCGGATCACCCGGCGCATAAGCCACGGTGCTTGACGAAGGGGGAGCTTAGGCTCCCCTTTTTATTGACTTGCTGAAAGGTAGAGTATACTTTCTACCGTATCGGGAAACATTCCGGTAAATCTGACAGGCCCGACTGACGATATGCAGACAGATTTACTTAACTCGCATATGAGGACAATTCTATGAGCCAGACTACTTTCTCCGGCCCCGTCAGATCATTGGGCGGCTTTATTTCCGCTGGATCTTCTAATGACATCAACATCACTGCTGATGCTACTCTTAACGTCAAAGAACACGCAGGTCGTATGCTTCGCGTAAATGACGCAGACTGCAAGATTACGTTGCCTAGCATCGTAGCTACAGCGGCTTCTGATGCCACTGACCCTAACCAAACCAATAACATTGGCGCTACGTTTACTTTCTTTATTGAAACCGCAGCTACTGACTTAGACATCAAAACTGATGGTACTGATAAGTTCGTTGGTGGGTTGTATACAGGCGTAAACAACGCTAGTGGTAAGACTTTCATCTCTGGTGCAACTAACGACGTAGTTACCTTGAACGGTACAACCAAAGGTGGATTGGTCGGTACCATCATTACCGTAACCGCTATTGCATCAGCGAAGTACGCTATCGAAGGTATTACTCTGGGTTCAGGTACGTTAGTTACTCCATTCGCTGACGCTTAATAGGAGGCGTTTATGCCTAGTTCTGATATTCAGACTAAACGCATTACGGGTGACGGTTCCTTAGCGGTTGGGCCAGCACGAGTGCGTCAGGTACAAGTGTTAACGGCTGCTACAGGATCTCCTAGATTCACTATTACTGATGGCAACGGCGGTTCTACCGTGCTGGATTTAGATTTCAGCACTGGAGCTACTCACTCTGTAAACATTCCAGACTACGGCATTCGTTGCCAAAGTGATGTTTATATTAGTGCGTTTACCAACTTGACCGCAGTGACGGTGTTCTACAGCTAATATGCGTAGGTACTACAAGAAGTCTTCATGTGCGTCCTTTAAGAGTGGTGGTAGTACCGCCGCTTGGACGCGCAAGGAAGGCAAAAGCGAGTCTGGTGGGCTTAACCAAAAAGGTGTAGATAGCTACAGAAAAGCTAACCCCGGAAGTAAGCTGAAGACTGCTGTAACGACTAAGCCTAGTAAGCTCAAGAAAGGTTCTAAGGCTGCTAAACGTCGTAAGTCGTTCTGTGCACGTATGCAAGGTATGAAGAAACGTAACACTAGCTCTAAGACGGCTAACGATCCAAATAGCCGTATAAACAAGAGCTTACGCAAGTGGAATTGTTAAGTGGCGTATTTACAAAGCAACATCCCGCACTTCAAGTGCTGGGTGCGAAAAGAATACACACATAACCATGAGAAGTTTCATGGTGAGTTTATTCATGCTATGGCGATTGCGGTAACGACAATGCCTACACGGTGTCTTAGCTTTCAGATGATATTTACTGGAGCTGAAACATACGATGAAGAGAATGAACCTAACGTACATGGCGGCGCTATGTGGGCACGTATGCCTATAACAGCGTTATGCGGTGACACTCCGTATGACGAGTGGCCCGAACCCATGCCTGTATGGGCTGCACAGCCTTGGGATTGTTCGTCTAGGGATCATTCAGTGTATGTGCTTGATAGAGCCACACCGTGCCCTTGGCTAGCCAAGATTGATGGAGAGATGTATCCAGCAAAGTATATGTTCACGGTGGACTATACGAACAACGAGATTGCAGATGACCCTGCACAACACAAGCAGAGTCACGTTATGGAATTGCTAGACGCTGGCCCATACACGGGCAACATTGTCGCATTACCGAATAACCGAGTGCGGGTATCACACCCTGCTTGGTTTGAGATAGGAGAGGGCGCACCGGACTTTAAGCCATCTCAACACATTCACTACAGTAAGTCAGACTTAGATTACACGTTGGACGTTAATCAGGTGTTTGATAATTTATACGCGGAGTAAGTTATGGCGTTTTTTGGATTTGGCAGGCGAACAAAAGATAAACCCGTAAAAAAGGCTACTGGTCGAGGCCGTGGAGCAGGACGCACTCGTAGAACTCGTATGGATGACTTAGAGCAGGTAAGAGATAAGAGAAGACCGCAAGGTGTTACTTCTCCAATAAAAGATGCTGCAAAGCCTGCGAAGCCGCCCACAACCACTCCTCGTTCCCCAAAAGCTGACGCTGCAAAGCCCAAAAATGACATGAAACTTCCGGCGTCAGGTCTTGCTAAGGTGACAGGTAAGGACAAGAAGCCGGGAGTCCGGCGTAATGTGGGTTCTGGTAGAGAGAAAAAAGCTAATGTTACGCGGGAGCAACTACAAAAAACTGGCCTGACGTTACGCGACTACCTTAATTTTATGGATAAAAACAACAGACGCCCTACTAAAGCCGATGCAGTGGCAGCTAAGTCTATTACGGAAGGATTTAAGAAGAAAGCGGTCAAAAAAGCAGGAGGCGGCATGATGAAGACTAAGGGATATAAAGCTGGCGGTAAGATGAAGACTAAGGGATATAAAGCTGGCGGTAAGTTACCAATGGTTAAAGACCCCAAAACTGGCAAAATGATTCCTGCCTATGCCGCTGACGGTAAGGGCAAAATGATGTCTGGTGGCCCAGTCAAGAAGATGAAGACTAAAGGCTACGCCAAAGGCGGCATGATGAAGTCTAAGGGCTATGCCAAAGGTGGTAAGGTTCGCGGTGCCGGTATCGCTCGTAAGGGTGTACGTCCAGCGAAGATGCGTTAATGAGGCGCTATTACAAGTCAGGCGGGAAAATATGTCCGTCAGGGAAAGCGTGGGCTAAACGCACCTTTGACACATACCCGTCTGCTTACGCAAATATGGCCGCATCTAAGTATTGCAAAGACCCTAGCTACGCTAAAGGCAGCAAGAAAAAGAAGAAGTAATGGACGTATATCGGGTGCAGACAGGTACTAAGTACGGCACGTTGTTTGCGGACAATGATGCTGACCTTGCTAAGCTCAAAGCGTGGTTTATTGGCCAGATTAAGCTCGACTTGGCAGAAGATAGCACTCTTACAGACAGTACAATCGACCAGACCGCTGATAACTGGGAAGAGAGTTTTGACCTGCTAACGAAGACGATTGCCTATGACGTTACAGAACAAGGTTTACGTGAGGCGCTTGCGGGCGGCTATGTAGCTGCTGGTGGCAATACAGTCATCAACAAAAGCATGGGCTTAGAGGCTTGGAGTTAGGTATATGGGCGATCTTAAAAAATGGCGTGACCAAGACTGGGTTCGTATCGGCACCGATGGCAAGATCAAGGGGCCATGCGGCACATCAAAAGACAAAAAGAACCCAGATCGTTGCTTGCCAAGATCTAAGGCGCAGTCATTGAGTCAGTCTCAGAGAGCCACTACAGCACGTAAAAAGAAAAAAGCGGGTGCTACAGGGCAGCAGGTAGTAAGTAATACTAAAGCCGCTAAGGTCAGAACCGCAAAAGCCGGTGGTATGATACGTGCGAATCATAGAGGTTGCGGCGCAGTAATGAGCAACAGACGCAAAAAGACCTTATACGTATAGGAATAGACGATGGCTACATCTGGAACAACAGCGTTTGACATGGACTTCACAGAGATTGCTGAAGAGGCGTGGGAACGTGCAGGTCGTGAGATGCGTTCTGGGTATGACTTACGCACTGCCAGACGCTCTATGAATTTGATGACTATTGAGTGGCAGAATCGTGGCATTAACATGTGGACGATTGACGAAGGAACTATAAACCTCGTACAAGGTACTTCTGAATACACGTTACCTGCTGACACAATAGACCTTTTGGAACAGCAAATACGCACAGGCAGCGGTAATGTAGCTACACAGGCTGATCTAACTATAAACCGAATTAGTGTTAGTACATATGCTTCTATACCTAACAAACTAACTCAAGGTAGGCCGATTCAGGTTTATATAGAGCGTTTGCGGGATGCCCCTAAAATCAACGTGTGGCCTGTACCTGAGAACGACGACTACGTTTTCTACTACTGGCGTATGCGTCGTATAGAAGATGCGGGGAGCGGCATACAAACCGCTGATATGAACTTTAGGTTTTTCCCCTGCTTAGTTGCGGGGTTGGCGTACTACATCGCCATGAAAGAGCCAGAACTTATGACACGTATCCCCATGCTAAAGGATGCCTATGAAGAGCAGTTTGCACTAGCGGCTGGGGAAGATAGAGAAAAAGCCTCTATACGTTTTGTTCCACGCGCTAATAGAGTGTATTAATGTCTAATCGTTTTGCATCAGCACAAAAAGCTATTGCGGAATGTGACATCTGCGGATTTCAGTATAAGCTACGTGAACTAAAAAACTTGGTGCGTAAAGGGCGAGATACGAACTTAAAGGCTTGCCCTACATGCTGGAACCCAGACCACCCTCAACTGAAGTTGGGCGAGTTTCCAGTAAGTGACCCGCAGGCTATACGCGATCCACGCCCAGACAGAAGTTTAGGTGAGTCGGGAGACAACAGTAGCAGAGGGATACAGTGGGGTTGGAACCCTGTAGGTGTAGGAGATGACCCTTATAACCTTACACCTAACAACTTATTAGCTCATGGACAGGTGGGCACAGTGACAGTAACGACAACTTAGGCATTAAACATGAAAACACCAAAAGTAGTTAAGACCGTAGGATCGCCTACCCCAGTAGAAGTAAAAGACGCACCTAAACCAGATATGTCTGGCGTCAAGACCACAGGTATAAAAGTACGCGGTGTGGGCGCAGCTACCAAAGGAACAATGGCTCGCGGGCCTATGGCATAGCAATGAACTACACTGAACTGAAAACAAACATTGAGGATGTCTGTGAACAAACGTTTACAGATGACCAGCTTGCTATGTTTACTCAACAAGCAGAGCAGAAAATTTACAATGCAGTTCAGATACCCGCGTTGCGTAAAAATGTTACGGGTACAGTAACGCAAGACAACACGTACCTGACCGCGCCTACTGATTTTCTTTATGTATATAGCTTGGCAGTTATAGATGGTAGCGGTAACTACAACTATCTTTTGAGTAAAGATGTTAACTTCATACGTGAAGCGTACCCTGCTGCTACACCTACAGGGCTACCTAAACATTATGCTGTGTTTGCTGATGAAACGTTTATTCTTGGGCCTACTCCAGATAGCGGTTACACCACTGAACTTCATTACGGGTATTACCCTGAATCTATCGTTACAGCAAACACTACGTGGTTAGGCGATAACTTTGACTCAGCGTTGCTCAACGGTGCTCTTGTTGAGGCCATACGCTTTATGAAAGGTGAGCCTGATATGGTCGCGTTGTATGACAAGATGTATGTTACTTCTATGTCACTACTCAAGGTGCTTGGGGATGGTAAACTTCGTTCTGATACATACCGTTCAGGGCAACCTGTACTCCCAGTGCAGTAGGGTACTCAATGTTTTTACAATCTCCAAAATTAGAAGTAGGCAATGTGTCTGTAGCTGTAACTAGCAATAAAGGGCACGACCCTGAGTTCTGGGCGCAAGCAACCGCTGATAGAATTGTTAGTGTGGGCGGAGACTGTCATCCAGTAATAGCAGAACAAGCTGAAGCATTCAAAGAAGCAGTACGAGCAACAGTTTTGTACTACATCAAGGAAGCGATAAAAAGCGATAGGACTACTCTTATTGCTCAACTAGAACGTCAGGGTCATAAAGACACGGCTGACATAATTAGGAGTCTATAATGGCTATTACGACAGCAATGTGCACCAGCTTCAAAAAGGAACTTATGGAAGCAGTCCATAACTTTAAGAACACAGGCGGTAGCACGTTTAATCTTGCGCTGTACACAAGCAGTGCGAGTTTGGGTGCGGGTACAACCGCTTACACTACTTCAAATGAAGCTAGTGGAACTAACTACACAGCAAAAGGCGCAGCTCTTACTCGTGTAGATCCAACCACATCAGGCACTACGGCCTTTACGGACTTTGCAGACCTGACATTCTCAAATGCAACAGTTACCGCAAGAGGCGCACTTATATTTAACGACAGTGCTTCTGGTGATCCGTCTGTCTGTGCTTTGGATTTCGGTGGGGATAAGACATCAACTGCTGGTGACTTCACCATTCAGTTCCCTGCTGCTGATGCCTCTAACGCGATCATTCGCATCGCATAGGACTTAACGTGTGGCGAATGTTACTGGCTGGGGTAGAGGCACTTGGGGTGAGGGCGCATGGGGCGAAGAAGCTCCAGTTCTCGTCACGGGTGTCGCAGGCACTTCGGCAGTTGGCACAGTCACAGTTGATGCAGAGGCTAACACCAGCGTCACAGGCGTTGCAGGCACGAGTGCGGTTGGCACGGTTACAGTCGTCGCAGAAGCCAATGTTTCAGTCACAGGTGTTGCAGGTACTTCAGCCGTTGGCGCTGTCACTACTACAGCGGATGCAAATACTAGCGTCACAGGTAATGCAGGCACAGGTGCTGTTGGTACGGTTACAGTCGAAGCAGAAGGAATTGTCCCTGTCACAGGCGTTTCTGGAACGTCAGCAGTTGGTACAGTTACCACTGATGCAGCGGCAAATGTTGCTCTTACAGGAGTGGCTGGAACGTCTGCGCTTGGCACCATCTCGCTGGTTACAAACAATAATATCAACGTTACAGGCGTTGCAGGTACGTCAGCCGTTGGTGTGGTTACAGTCGTTGCAGAAGCCGACATTGATGTTACGGGCGTTGCAGGTACAGGAGCGGTTGGCACAGTCACTACAACAAGTGACGCAAATACTTCAGTTACGGGCGTTGCAGGTACGGGTGCCATCGGCACAGTCTCTATCGGGTTGGGGCAGACGATTGTTCCAACGGGCGTTGCAGGTACGGGAGCAGTTGGAGATGTAACAGTAGTAGCTAAAGCTACGGTAACACCGCTTGGTGTTTTTGGTACTGGAGAGATAGGCGCGTTTAATGTTTGGGGGCTTGTAGATGACTCACAAACACCAAACTGGAACAATATAAACGACAATCAGACTGTAGAATGGTCTAATGTGTCAGGTAGTCAAACCCCTAACTGGGAAGAGGTAGCTTAAATGGCAACTTACGTTAATGACCTTCGCTTGAAAGAGATTGCCACTGGCGACGAAAGTGGAACTTGGGGCGAAAGCACAAATACAAATTTAGAGCTTATTGGTAATGCAATGGGTGTTGGTGCAGAAGCTATTGCTAACGCATCTAGCCACACAATAACAATGGCTGATGGTACTGCCGACGAATTTCGTTCTACGTTTTTACGTCTAACTGGTGGCGGTCAGGCTTGTACGGTCACACTAGCTCCTAATACGTTATCTCATACTTGGATCATGCGTAACGAGACAAACTCGACCTTAACGCTTACTCAAGGTTCTGGAGCGAATGTCGCTATTGCTGCTGGACAGACTAAAATTGTTGCAACAGACGGTGCTGGATCAGGAGCAATTGTCTATGAAATGGATGATCTTGAGCTTGCTGGCAATCTGCTTGTTGGTGGCACCTTGGGCGTTACAGGGACTCTAACTTACTCAGGCGATCTAGTCTCATCAACCTCTGGCACCTCAAACTTCCGCGCAGGTGTCAACGCAGGTAACAGCATAGCCTCTGGCGGCAACTACAACGTGGTCGTGGGCGATGAAGCGGGTACGGCTTTGACTACGGGTGATAACAACGTAGCGGTTGGTTTTGGTGCTCTGAATGATGAAGACACAGGAAATTATTCAACTGCTATAGGAAGTGGCACGTTATCAAAGCAAAATAATGATGCTAATAATTATAATACCGCTGTCGGTTTTGAGGCTGGTAGAGAAGTCACCACGGGAATTAGTAACACCATCATCGGTGGTCTTGCAGGAGACGCTTTAACAATAGGGCAAGAAAATACTGTTGTAGGCAGATCTGCCCTCACTGCGGCAATTGGAGATAAATACTGTGTCGCAATAGGTAACGCTGCTTTGGCCGCTCAAAGTAATGCCACGGGAACAGACGTTTATAACACCGCAGTAGGCTATGCCGCTGGTCTGTCAGTCACCACGGGAATCCAGAACACTATCGTGGGCGCTCTTGCTGGTGATGCTCTGACTGATGCTGATCTAAACGTGGCGGTGGGTTATGGAGCTTTAACGTCAGACACTCTAGGCAGCAAAAGTGTTGCTATAGGTCATACAACTTTAGCTAATCAAAACTTTACTACAGCTACAGATTCGTTCAATACGGCAGTAGGACATAGTGCAGGTGCAGCAGTCACCACGGGAGTCCAGAACACTATCGTTGGAGGTCTTGCTGGGGATGCCATTACCACAGGTACAGATAACGTAGCTGTTGGATACGCTGCTTTAGACGCTAATACCACTGCAAGTGGAAATAATGCAGTCGGTTCTCAAGCACTAGGCGCCAACACAACAGGTGCAAGCAACATAGCCATCGGGCAACAGGCAATGTTTGGCAACACTACTGGTAGCAATAATACGGCCATAGGTCACGTTGCTCTTGGGGATAACACCACAGCGGATAACAACACAGCAGTTGGTTATTTTGCACTAAACGCAAACACCACAGGAACCTATAACACTGCCGTAGGTACTAGTGCAGGTCAGTCAATCACCACGGGAATCAACAACACCCTTATCGGTGCCCTTGCTGGTGATGCTTTAACTACATCCAACAACAATGTCGCTGTAGGTAGTGAGGCGTTAACAGCAGACACTCTTGGCACAACTTCAGTTGCAATAGGTAGATCAGCTCTTAAAGCTCAAAATTTTACTACATCTACTAGCACATATAACACCGCCGTGGGTTTTGTTGCAGGGCGGTCAGTCACCACGGGAATTTATAACGTACTCATTGGCGGTCAAGCGGGTGATGCTATTACTGATTCCGACTTTAACGTGGCAGTAGGCACAAACTCTTTAAGCACTAATACAGTCGGAAGTCAGAACGTAGCTATCGGTAACGCTGCGCTGAATGCTATGAATCCTTCGGGCGCTGCTGATACTTACAACACGGCAGTAGGTGCGAGTGCTGGTCTGGCAGTCACCACAGGGACGCACGTTACTCTTGTTGGTGGTTTAGCTGGGACTTCACTTACCACCGCAGAATACACTGCTGTCTTTGGTTCAGAGGCATTACGCTCAGAAACAGGGGCTACATTAAGTACAGCCTTGGGCTACGCTGCTGGATATTCACAAAATGTATCATCGGGCTTAGCAGCTAACACAAACGTAGGCGCTCAAGCTGGCTTTTATAACGTCACTGGAACAAACAACACTCGCGTTGGATATAACGCAGGGCTTGGGGCTTCTGGGCAAAGTAACAGCAACAACACCATAGTTGGCTCTTCGGCTGGCCGCGCGATAACTACTGGAGCGAGTAACAATTTCCTTGGCACAGACGCTGGAGACAGCACCACTTCAGGCTCCAAAAATATCTGCATTGGGGAAAACGCAAATTCAGATTCGGCAACAACTGACCACACAATAGCGATTGGTCACGACATAGCTATTAGTGCTAACCATTTTGGTTTTGGTAAGGCATCTAATATCGTTTACAACGTCTTTACTACAGACGCTAGTTGGGCAAGAAGCTCCGATGAGCGTTTGAAGAAAAACGTGCAAAACACTGACCTTGGCCTTGATTTTATCAATAACCTAAGAACAGTTAAGTACAACTGGAAGGCTAATAATGAGTTAGATGGCTCAGATACTGAGTTAGCACATCTTTATAAAGAAGATCCCGCTGATAATGATATGGATACAGAAGCCACGATGCACGGCTTCATTGCTCAAGAGGTAAAGGCCGCATTAGATACTGCTGGCGTTGATGATTGGGCGGGCTGGCAGCAAGACGCTAAAGGCGTCCAGCAAATTTCTCGTGAGATGTTTGTTATCCCGTTAGTTAAAGCAGTCCAAGAACTATCCGCACAAGTAACGGCTTTACAGGCCGAAGTAAACACCCTCAAAGGAGGCTAGAAATGGCTGAATCAGTAGAACGCTCTGACGAGCAAAAAGCACAGGACTACTCAGCAATGCTGGGCGGTGTAAGCGTAATCACTAACTGTCTTGACGATGACAATGACTTCTGTAACGACATGACCAGTGCAGAAAAGAAAGAGCGCGTTATGCGTAGCTCTGGATACCTGTCGTTTATGAAGGCTTTAGAAGATTGGGGCAGTGAAGATATGTCAACAATCACCGCAGCTATTACCGCTGCTGAAGCATACTCAGCGTAAGGATCACCATGAGCGAAGAAACAAAAGTCACGATTGATGGCGAAGAATATTCATTTGAAGGTTTGGCTGTAGAAACTCAAGCAAATATCGCACGAGTCAACGAGCTACGTCGTGAGGTGTCTGCATTGCAGATCCAAATGAACGAACGCCAAGCCCTGTTGCAAATGTACATCAAGGCTATCTCTGACTCTGTGCAGCCTGTAGAAGAAGACGAAGCTGTCGTTCAGTAATGACCGAAATTTCCTACATGATGCACCCGCTACCGTCAGTGTTTCTGATGGAGCTAGACATTCCAGAGGGCTTTGTTACTCAACTCAACGAGTATCTTGATGGCCTCCTTGAAGAAGAAGGACGGGTTACAGCAGCGGATACGCTCGTTGGTCAAATCAGCGAGGGAGAACAGCTTAGAATGGATCACAACCATGATCTTGTGTCTGGCTTTTCTAAATTCCTGTGTGCTATGGGTGCTGAGTATATTAATGCCTTTATGAAAGGTTCAGGCCAAATGCTTGACGGTGCCAGAAACGTCGAGATGGATGAGGTGTGGTCGGTACATAGCTATGCAGGTGACTACAATCCGATTCACGACCACGGCACAAAGACGGTGATGGGTATTAGCTGCACGACTTGGACGAAAGTGCCACCACAGATAGAACAAGGGCCACGGCCCGGATCTGAGGATTACGGGCTGTACAACGCCTCTGGAGAGTCTGACGGCTGTTTGTGCTTCAACTACGGGCAAAGCTCCTCTTGGGACAAAGAGCGGCTGAAACCTACGCAGAACATCGTGGTGCGCCCACAAGTAGGCAAGCTGTACATGTTCCCGCAGTGGATGCAGCACATGGTTTACCCGTTCCGAGGTGAAGGTGAACGCCGCACTGTAGCGGCAAATTTGAATTGCTTACCAACAGAATTATCAGAGGTAGCGTAATGGAAACACTATTAACGATCTTCAACATTGCCACCGCAGCAGTTGCACTAGCTTCTGCAATTACGGCAGTAACTCCAACTCCAAAAGATGATGCTATGGTCGCTAAGGCGTACAAGTTACTTGAGTATTTTGCGCTTGTGGTTGGCAAAGCAAAACAGTAGCTATTATGTGCTACTTAGCACTTGCAGAGGAGTATGGCTTGGACAACGGCGATAAGGCATTGAATCAGATTTCTACTCACGAGCAAGTGTGTGAGCAGCGTTACCTGCGTATTGAGGAGCGTTTAAACGATGGCTCTAGACGTTTTGATAAACAAGACCGCATGCTTTATGGAATTATTATTTTAATTATTGGGAGCATTTTGATCCCGCAGTTTTTAGGAGGTTGATATGTCAGATGAAGGAATTCGAGTCCCAACGTGGGCGTTGCCAGCGTTTTTAGCTGTACTGTCGGGTGCTGTTGTATGGGGTGCTAGTCAAGCGCAAGCACAGGCTACCCAAGAAGAGGTGGATCGTATTGAGGCTGTAGTAGAAAAAACTGTTGAAGAGGCGCAGGCCACGGGAAAGTTAGCAGCAGTCAATGCGAGCAAGATCGAGGCTATAGTCGATTCATTAGCGGAGCAAAGCGAGACAGCGAAAGCATCGGACGCGAAGCTCCAGCAACTGATCGAAATAATGCTAAAGCAGAACTAGAGTACGACCCCGCTAACCCGAATCTGTTTTGTGATTTGCGGGAATGGCGGATGTTGGAGCTACTCAATCCCCCTGCTTATAGGCATTGCATCACTATGGCTTGGTTGCGGTATAACCACCGTCAGTGTGGGTACGGTGCTCAGACCTATATTAGAAACACTATGCCTCGTGTGCTTGGTACCGCGTATCAGCTTGATGTAGAGCTACTCACTTGGGACTTGGTAAAACCTAAGTCAGTCAAGAAACAAGCCGTCAAGAAGAAGAAACGTCTATGACTATGATGATCTTTGTTTTGGTAGTTTTAGAGCGCGGTCAACCAACTGGTGAGGAGTTTTATTTCCGTGAGCTTACGTCCTGCATTGAGTATTCTAATGCTCTAAATACGGGCAGTATCTCTGACCATAACGAAATTATGGGCAAACAAAATTACTACACGACTTACTGTCGAGTTCGTGAAATACCCACATCAGACGCTGGCACCAAAATACTGTTCCGCGATCCAGTAAATGAGTAGTGGACGGGGCTAGTGTTGAAGCATCTCCAAATACAAACGCAGCGTCTGTAAAGATATATGATGAACTTGCTAGAAAACTTAACAAGGTCAAGAATGTTGAGCGAGTTTCGCAGGTTACTCATTCGTATTCGTTGCGGTGGGAAGAGTACAAAGTTACACACTACGCCGAGCTTTACTACACCTATGCAGATGGAGCAATTTCAGTTAAACATATGAAAAGTGATGAACGTCAAATTGTGAACATAAAGATATGAGCGATGAACGCCGAGTCACGTTACGTTGCGCTCGTTGTAGAAAAGAGGGCGGGGTTATGGATTTTGTGCATTTGAAAGTTAGAACTCTTTGTGGAAGATGCTACGCCCGATTAAGTGGGTGGGCGTAATGAGCATACTCGGATCACTCATAGGCCCAGCAACGTCATTGCTCGACAAAGTTATTGAAGACAAAGACGAAAAAAATCGTATTGCTTTTGAGTTAAGTACCCTAGCAGAACGTCATGCTACTGAACTTGCCAAGGGACAGATGGAAATTAACAAAGTTGAGGCGGCGCATAAGTCGATCTTCGTCGCTGGGTGGAGGCCGTTTATCGGGTGGGTAGCTGGAATTGGATTACTGTACAACGTGTTATTAGCGCCTGTTTTAGGTATTTGGTTTACTTTACCTCCAGTCGATCCCGCAATTTTGACCAGCACTTTGATGGGAATTTTAGGGCTAGGTGCAATGAGAACCTACGAGAAAAAGAACAACGTAAGCAGGGAGAAGTAATGGCTAATGAACTAATTGATATGTTGAAGCGTCACGAGGGCGTGCGTAGTCATGTGTACCTATGCTCCGCTGGTTATGAAACTTTGGGCGTTGGGCGCAATATCAGCGAATCCGGTCTTGGGCTGTCAGATGATGAAATAGATTTTTTGTTAATTAATGACATCACTCGTGTAAAGCAGGAGTTAGCCGATACTTACTTTTGGTTTCCTGCACTAAACCAAGCACGACAAGACGCTATGATTGACATTGGTTTTAATTTAGGATTAACGCGCCTGCGGGGTTTTGTGAAAGCTCTTGAGGCCATGTCACGCGAGCAGTTTGACATTGCGGCAGATGAATTTATGGACTCGCGCTGGAGTCAGCAAGTAGGCAACCGCGCTATTGAGGTCACAGAGATGATCCGCACTGGAGACTATCAGTAATGCCGCTAAAGAAGCTGTTATTTAGGCCCGGAGTAAACCGCGAGACTACTAGGTACGCAGCGGAAGAGGGTTGGTACGACTGCGATAAAGTGCGGTTTCGCGGAGGCTTGCCGGAAAAAATAGGGGGGTGGCAGATTACCTCTCTCAACACGTTTCTTGGCGTGTGTAGGTCGTTGTTTGGTTGGGTAACGCTGTCCAACCAAAAGCTATTAGGTGTTGGCACTAACCTCAAGTTTTACATTGAGAAGGGCGGCACTTACTACGACATAACGCCAGAGCGTACTCCATCCGGTGTGGCGCTTACAAATCCTTTCACCACTGTAGACGGCTCTACTACAGTTACAGTTACTGACGCGGCTGGTGGGTACGGAGACGGTGATTTTGTTACCTTCAGCGGTGCTTCTGCGGTGGGCGGGCTTACTCTTAACGGCGAGTTCCAGATAACCTACCTTACAGGTAATACGTATACTATCGAATCCAGCACGGCTGCGAGTTCTGCTGCTACAGGTGGCGGGTCAGTAACCGCTATATACCAGATAAACGTAGGCCCAGAAGTCGAAGTGCCATTAGTGGGCTGGGGTGCTGGAGGTTGGAACCAAGGAACGTGGGGCAATGGTATAGAATCTACAGACTCTTTACGTTTATGGAGTCAGTCTAATTTTGGCGAAGACCTGATATTTGGGCCTCGCGGAGAGCCTGTATACTACTGGGATGCTAGTAGCGGGCTTACTGCCCGTGCAGTAGAACTCTCCACGATTGCTGGGGCTTCCGACGCACCTACTGTACAGAACTTTATACTTGTGTCTGACATAAGCCGATTTGTATTTTGTTTTGGGACTAATACGTTAGGTACAGCTACACAAGACCCCATGCTGGTTCGGTGGTCAGACCAAGAAAACCCACTTAACTGGACACCCTCCGCGACTAACCAAGCAGGAGACATAAAGCTATCTAACGGGTCACAGATAATTACCGCATTACAGTCTCGCCAAGAAGTATTGGTGTGGACAGACTCGGCTATGTATGCCATGCAGTATGTTGGCGGTACGGTAGTTTGGGGTACACAGTTACTAGGCACTAATCTATCAATAGCGTCTCCACGCGCTGTGGCTTACTCAGACGGTATTTCTTACTGGATGGGCCGAGACTCTTTCTATACCTATGATGGCAGAGTTAAAACTTTGAACTGTGACTTAAAGCGTTACATCTTCAACGACTTTAACTTTGAGCAGATTGAGCAGGTATTTGCAGCTACAAACGAAGGGTTCGGTGAAATATGGTGGTTTTACTGTTCTGCTAATTCCACAACCATAGACAAGTATGTCATTTACAACCACGAGCAAGGTATATGGTATTTTGGCACTATGGCTCGCAGTGCGTGGATTGATTCTGGGCTTCGTGAGTACCCTATGGCTGCTACATATACTAATAAGTTAGTAAATCACGAGCAGGGCGTAGACAGTAACGAAAACGGTGCTGATGTAGCTATAGATGCGTACATAACTTCTGCTCAATTTGACATAGAAGATGGAGATAGGTTTTCGTTTATTCGCCGTATAGTGCCAGACGTTACCTTCGATGGGTCTACAGCCGATAGTCCTAGTCTAGTTATGGAGCTACTTCCACTACAATCATCAGGATCTGGGTATAACTCACCACTGTCTGAGGGTGGGTCAAGTAGTGCCTCAGTAGCTAGAACAGCTATAGTTCCTATTGAAGCCTTTACAGATCAGGTTTACACCAGAGTACGTGGTAGACAGTTATCTATAAAAATACAGTCAACGGATGTAGGTGTAACTTGGCAATTGGGTGCGCCTCGTATAGACATACGCCCAGATGGTAGGCGATAGTGGCAGTAAATTTAGACTTTGTTGCTCCGCAGCTTCCTACACCACCGCAGGGGTATGACCAGCAGTCGTTTGAGCAATTTAATAATGTACTGCGTATATACTTTAACCAGTTAGACCAAGCACTGAGAGACGCTATGGCAGTCCAAGAACCGTATCAGTTACAAGTATCTAAAGGCCAAGTTGCGGGGGCTTCTTCGGAATACAAGTTTGGCTTTAACCCAGACGTAAACGGTACAGAAGAAAGTATTTGGTCGCACGGTGGGGACTATCCGTGGGCTGCGGCAGCGTTTACGGCGTTTATCAGTAGTTCTAGCACCGCAGATACTAGCGCAGGTACAGGTGCACAGACTGTTACTATAGAAGGCTTAGACGAAAACTACGCCGCTCAAAGTGTCACCGTAAACATGAACGGGCAGACACAGGTGCAGATTGGTGATGCGTCAGGGTGGCTTCGAGTAAATCGTGTGTTTGTTGCTACGTCCGGTAGTGGTGGTACAGCGGCAGGCGACATATATGTTGCAGTAAGTGGTGTGTCTTCTGGTGTGCCTACAGGCGCTACATACGCAAAGGTTGTGGCTGGAGATAACCAAACACAGCAGGCGATATATACTGTACCCGCAGGTTTCAGCTTCTATACAGACGACGTTACGTTTACCGCAGCTATATCTTTAGCTAACAAAAACGTCACCGCTAACTTCGCCACTCGTGAGTTTGGGTCTAACACGTTTAGAACACGCCTAATACAGACGCTGCAAAGCAATTCCCTGCGAGTGCCGTTTGATTTCCCTCTGGCTATACCAGAAAAAACAGACGTTGAATGCCGAGCGTTTACCGACACTACTAATGTAGAAATCGGCGCGTCGTTCCAAGGCGTTTTGATAGCGAATTAGGTGTTGCAATGATAGGTAATTTTGGCAGTTTTGGGTTAGGGTCATTAGGTGGCTTTGGTGGGCCATCTGAAGAAGAGATAGAAGCAGCAATCAAACGCGCTAGCATTACTCTTCCCCAGCCGGTAACTGCACCTGTTTCACCTGCACCTGCACCTGCACCTGCACCTATTGCGCGAAGCCTGATTGCTAGTGAGCCAGAGCCACCTGCACCTGTTTTTAGCAGGACAGACGCTAGATTTGAAGCGTTACCCCCTGTTTCACCTGCACCTGCCCCACCTGCACCTGTTTCACCTGCACCTGCACCTGTTTCACCTGCACCTGCACCTGTTTCACCTGCACCTGTTGCGCCAAGCTCGATTACACAAGAACCAGAACCACCTGCACCTACTTTTGAGAAGACAGATGTAGTGTTACCGCCTGCTCCACCTACAAAAAGAAAAGCAGTACCTGAACTTATAGCTCCAGTAGACACTAAGGTAGGCGCAGACGCGGTAACAAGTGGTTTTGCCGACTATAAACAAACACTACTAGACGCTGGTACTGCTAACACCACACAAGACCCAGATGACAGAGATGACTACTACAATACGGCTTTTAGCACGCTAAAAGATGACTTACAGCAAACTTTATTTCCTGACGTAGAAAAAGACACGACAGACGATAAGGCTAGAGGTGAGCAGTATGTGTCAGGTAAACAAGCATTTTTAATAGATCCTGCCGATTACGCAGCACAAACGGGTTCGCCTGAGTACGTTAAAGGGTTATATCAAAAAGACTTACGTGGTGGTGTAGAGGTTGATGCGGTAAAAGACGCTTACTCAACCATATCAGAAGTATCTGGAGTTACAGACACGGCAGCGGCGCTAAGCAGTCACTATGGATTTGATATAACACCTAGTGAAGAGACGCTAGATATTACGACTTTTGGCGGCGCTTATGACAAACATACTGCTGCTACGTCCGACGAAATATCAGAGTTTCAGTCTTTAGTTAAGCCAATTCTTGCAGAGTCTGTGACTTTCTTACAGGCCACTGAAGGACTGAGCTACCAAGATGCACTGCTAGAGTCGTACAAACGCGACCCCATGATGCAGTCTTTGTACGCTAAATATGGCATTACTCCTGTACGACAAACAGATGATGGCTCTACATACTTGTACGACCCATTGTCTTTTTCAGAAATACGTACCAAAGAAGTAAAAGATACCTCCGTCAAAGACGCAATTAAAATAGCCGCAATCATAGCGGCCTCTGCGTATGGCGGAGCAGCTTTGGCAGGTTCTGGGTTGTTTGGGGGCGCTGCTGGTGCTGGTGCTGGTGCCGCTGGTGCTGGTGCTGGTGCCGCTGGTGCTGGTGCCGCTGCTGGTGCCGCTGCTGGTGCTGCTACTCCCGGTGTTCTTGGTACAGCGTTAGCTCATGCTACTGCTTCAGGGGTAGTAACTGCTCTGACTGGTGGGGATACAAATGACATTCTTAAATCAGCGGCTTTCGCAGGTCTGGGGCAGTACGCTAAAGGACTTGATGCAGTAGCTGAAAACGCTCAATTAGCCGCTACTACCGGAGTAATGTCCGCCGACCACGCACAGCTACTGAAAACAGCCGAAGCGGCTACAAAAACAGCAAAGACTTTCAATACCGTAGTAGATACCACTAAATTTATAAACGCCGCCGTAACTGGTGGGGTAGCTGGTGCAGCAGTAAATACGTTTGGTAAAGCCTACACTACAGCGGCATTAGATAAAGTTGGCTTGGATGAGAAGTTTCTTGATGGGTATAACATAAACCAAGACGACGCAGTGGCGGGGCTAGTAAAAACACAGCAAGAACTAGCAGGTGGTGCCGATATGGGCGATGCTTTAGCTAGCGGCTTTGGAGAATACATCTTAGAGGGCGGCGCTCTTGCACCTAGTGATGCAAAGACCCCTGAGTTTATAAAACGCGCTGGTGATGCAATTAGCTTTGTTGGTGAGATGTTTGACGATACGGTGTTTCAGCCGATTATAAGTGGAGCTAAAGCCGTAGGAACTGTTGCTTCCGCCGCAGGTTCGGCAATAGACGATACCCTGTTACAGCCTGCCAAGGACGTAGTTACAACCGCAGGTTCAGCAATAGACGATACCTTGCTCCAACCTGCCAAAGACGTAGTTACAACCGCAGGTTCAGCAATAGACGATACCTTGCTCCAACCTGCCAAAGACGTAGTTACAACCGCAGGTTCAGCAGTAGACGACGCAGTAATTCAGCCTCTTGTAGAAGCAGGAGCCGCCGTAGATGATGCTGTGTTGCAGCCCACAATAGATGTCATAGAAACAGCGGGTTCGGCAATAGACGACGCAGTAATCCAACCTCTTGTAGATGCAGGTGCTGCTTTTGATGATGCGGTAATTGAACCTATTGTAGAAGCAGGCGCTGCGGTAGACGATGCTGTAATACAACCTGTAATAGAAGCTGCTAAAACAGTAGGTTCGGCTGTAGATGATTATGGGCTACAGCCCGTTAAGGATTTATTTGGTAACTTGCCGTGGTCTGAAATACTGAAACTATTGGCAGGGGCTAACTTAGCAGGAGCAGGAGGGTCGGCTAGGATTGTAACGGAAGAAGCCGCACCTCTATTCAAACTTGATAAAGAAGAAGAACTCGCAGAGGCGGAAGGTTTAGGTAGTTATCTAGCTTCTATTGGGGCAGAGGAAAATAAAACTGTTAAAGCCGCAACTGGTGGTATGATAGAAAGTTCTTATGGTAGTCTTTTCGACACTATACATAGTAGTAATAAAGCGCCTACCGACACCCTTAACGAGTTACTACGTATAGTGGGAGATAAATAGTGTCTAATGTCGTTCTTGATTTTCTTAAAACTGTTGCTGGAGGTGTTCTTGGAGAGGACTCCGGGGATCTAACTGCTGCGGACTACATTAAGTTGCTAGGTGGGCTTGGTGGCGCGTATTACGGAAATCAGCAGGGTGTTTTTGACCCTCAAATACCTGATGTCGGGTACCAAGGAGAAATCCCAAAATACACCGCAGTGCAGCAAGCTGTTACAGGTAGAGATGACACTCAACGTCGCCCCGGTAGTGCTGGTAGACAATACATGTCTGATGTCCTCTACGCAAAACAGCCTGAAGGGCAAGAACCGATGACCGTAGAGCAAGCTCGTGCAGCCGCTCAACAGCAGGCAACAGGGTTAGCAGCCGTTGCACCTCCAACTGGATATAACCGTGACGCTGCTCAAGTAGGTATGGCAGATCCTCGACAGCAGGTATATATGGCTGGAGGGCGAGTGCTAGAAGATGGTGGATACCTTGAAGGTGCCTCTGATGGTCAGGCCGATAAAGTAGCTGGAGACATTGATGGCGTACAAGAAGCGCGGTTGAGTCACGGTGAGTATGTGTTACCAGCAGATTTGGTAGCACTTTTAGGTAACGGCAACTCAAATGCGGGTGCACAAGCCTTAGATCAATTTATGGCGCAAGTACGTAAAAAAGGCACCGGCACTCCTAAACAACAAAACAACATTGATGCCGACAAAGTCCTTGCTATGTTAGCTAACAAGGCGGGTTAAGTTATGCCAAATGAGAATGATCCTTTAGACGATACTGCGGGACAGCCTGCCGGTACTTCCGGCGCTCTAGCTAGTTGGTCGGGTGAGTATGTTACCGACATGCTGGGTAAAGGCCGTGCCCTTGCAGAAAAACCTTACGAAGCCTACACAGGCCCACTCACTGCTGGACAGTCGGGGTTACAGGAACAAGCATATACTGGGTATGGTGGGCTAGATACTGCTCCTAGCACAACTGTAGGCGCATTTCAGACAACTGATGCGCCTCTAGGTTACACAGGAGGCATCACTGCCGGTACGTTTGGCTTCGGTGATGCTGCTGGACAGGGGTATCAAGCAGGGTTTACCCCCGGCTCCTACGACTTGTCTGGTATGCAAGCGGGTACTTTTAATGCCCAAGCCGCACAGCAGTACATGAATCCATACCTACAGGCTGCATTGGCTCCACAAATACGTGAAGTCACACGCCAAGCCGACATAGGCCGCATTGCAGACGCTAGTAGATTAACTAAAGCAGGTGCATTTGGTGGTTCAAGGCAGGCTCTTATGGAGTCTGAAGGTATGCGTAACGTAAACCAACTTGTGGCCGACATCACTGGTAAAGGCTATGCCCAAGCGTTTGATACCGCACAGCAGCAATTCAATGTTGAAGAGCAAATGCGCCAGCGTATCGCTGAAGTCGGCGTAGATCAGTTCAACAAAGAACAAGCAGAACAGCGGCTGGCGGAAGATGCACGTCGAGGACAGTTTAATATAGAAGCAGGTCGTCAAGCGGAGTTCGATGAAGCACGTCGAGGGCAGTTTAATATCGAGGATAAAGCGGCGCGTGAACTAGAAGAGCGTAGAAGATCGCAGTTTAACCTCGAAGCAGACCGTCAACGTCAATATGAAGAGTCGTTACGCTCTCAGTTTAATGAAGAAGAGCGTCGAAGAATTGCAGCCGAAGAGGCTGACCGTAGGTACGGATTAAGTGCTTTACGGGATATGGAGTCCGCAGGTGCTCGCCAACGTGCTATAGAGCAAGAGGGTATTACCGCAGACTATTTGCAGTTCCAACAAGAGCAAAAACGTCCCTACGAACAAATAGAATTTATGCAGTCATTACTGCAAGGACTACCTGTAGCAGCGAAAACACAGTCCTACATAGACCCAAGCTCCGCATCCCAGTACAGCGGCGCTCTTGCAGAAATCCTAAGGTTACTAGGTTATAACGACAAAAATAAAAAGTCCGGCGAACAGTCTGATAATCCGTAGAGATATAAACTATGCTGAATAATCCAATTCAACAAATTGAACGGCTACAAGATGCGTACGCAGGCAACCCTGAAGGACTGCAAAAACGAGCTAATGTCTCTAAAGAGCTGATTGACTTGCTGGCTATGCAAAGTTTGCAAGCCGACCTACAAGCTGCAAAGCGCAACCAAATGATGCAAATGCAAGGCAATCCTGCCACGGTCAAAGATCAACTACAGCAGGGGCTTATGGGCGAATACCGACAGCAGGCTGCTAAAGAGCTAGGTGCTGGCCCAAGTGAGATGGATGTCGTGGCTCGCGCTCAGCAAGGAATGCCTCGTGGTGGCCCACAACAGCAGCAACAGCAACAGCAACAGCCCCCTATGGCTGGCGGTCTCCAAGGACAGATGGGGCCAATACAGTTAGCTGGCGGCGGTATTGTTGCGTTCGATGCGGGGTCAGAAGACAAAGGGCCGATAAGATCTGAATTTAGTGAGGGGCTAGAATCTGTTTTTGGGCAAGATGAAAACATATTCGCAGTTACTGAAGGGCTTATGGGGCTGCGAGAAGAAGCTAGCGATCAACCCGGAGTATTTTCCCCTTCTACTCCAGAGCAAAGAAACATAAGAGACAGATTAAGTGTAGGTTCAGATCGCGCAAGAGATTTGGCTTTTGAAATTGCAGAAAATCCAGAACTATTAGCGGAGTACAATAAATTAGGCCCGCGAGAGTTTGCGCTTAAATACATAGATCCCGAAACTAGAGGTGTGGATGCGGGGCTTGCTACCCAAACAATTAAAAAACGCGGGGCAGCAGAACAAGAATTAGAAGGGTTAGCAGCCACTGACTTAACGGAGCTTGCTGCTGTTGAAGCTGATAAGTTAGCTAAAGAAAAACAAAGGGGAGAAGCAAGCGCAGCCCAAGATCAAGGTATTGCTGCTGTAGGTGCAGGTGAAACAGGTGCAGCCCAAGATCAAGGTATTGCTGGTGTAAAACCCCCTCTAAGCTACGAACAACAAATGATAAATGTACTGGAAAATAGGGGTGGGTTAGCTGATGTGCAGCCCTATACACCAGATCCTGCAATACGTGCGGCATTAGTTGAGCGTATGAATCGCGATCCTGAAGCTATTGCTAAGGCAAGAGCAGAGATGGTCGCAACACAGCTTGGGAAAACTGAAGGAATTAGAAAGTTAGAGGACAGGCGGGAACGTGCGGAGAAGCTGTACGAAGAACGTAGTGACGAAGGCCGAGTAAAACGCGGTAGGTTTATGGCTCAGCTTATAGGTCTAGCTGGAGGTCGTGCAGGAAGTGGTGCTAGAGCGCGTGGAGAGTACAACAAAGAGCAGGAAGCCTTACGTGACAAGTTTGAAAAAGAACTAAACGATATAGACACAGCTACGATTGAATTAACACGTTCTATTGGTGCTTCTGCGGCGCAAAGCTACGATAGCGCAATGAAAGATGCTCTAACGGTACAGTCAACAGCACTTGGCGCGTTGAAGGACATGGACGCCTCACAACGTCAAGACTATATTGCTCGACTGCAACTTAAAGCAGGTGATAGGGACGCACAGCTCAAGGTCTTAAGTAGCTTATCAACTGCGGAACAAGCTGCTGCAACTATTGCTCTTGGGTATGAGCAGCTAAGGGGGCAGAATATAAACGCCGCTAGGGATGGCGCACAGTCTACTCTGAATAAAATGGCTGTAGAGATACAAAAGGCCAACGATGGTATAGACACTAGATATCAATATGAGCTTCAGCAGCTAGAAGGTTCTGATAGACCTAAAGACGTGCAAGCCTTGGAGGATCTAAAGAAAAAAATTGCGCTAGAAAAAACAGAAGCGACCGTAATGTTTCAAGACATACACCAGAAAACGGAAAAGTTGCTTAGAGATATTGAGGTTCGCGCTGCTAAACAAGATGCACGGATAGGGCAAGAACGAGTTACTGGCGATACAGACTATGACCAATACGAAGTAAAATAGTGCCTACAATACGCCAATATGAAGCAGCAATAACAAACGCAGAAGCAGCGGGGGACTTCGCAGCAGCTAGTCGTATGCGGCAAAAAG